>Ga0187892_10002124_pt1 | contig 41425 bp, 32 predicted proteins | sample MA1701073metaG_FD_139345 | JGI IMG/M metagenome (GOLD analysis project Ga0187892, IMG submission 139345) | Bio-ooze microbial communities from a basaltic lava cave in the Kipuka Kanohina Cave System on the Island of Hawaii, USA - MA170107-3 metaG ... | reverse complement strand
TCCGAAGGTTCAGGTGGCGAGGAAGCCCTCGCCGGTTCATGCTGCTACGGTGGGTCCATTTTACGCGCCGATATCACAACAAACTCACAGGTCGGGTGGGTCCGTTTTACGCGCCGATTACCAGGCCCATTCGCGTCGCTTCGTGCACAGCGCTCCGTGGTCGTGGATGAAGTTCTTCGCAGAGTTCGCGTCCGCATAGGTGCCGCATCAACGCTGGACGACAACCGCGATCACGAAGAGTGGCTTCCTCAACTCGACCGTTCAGGGTGGCGCCTCTGGCCCAGACTGTCCGAGTATCTCCGCCAAGAGTCCCATCTCTCGCCGACGGTCCTGAGGGAACTTGATCGCTCCACGGACCAGACCCTGGAGCGCATCGAATCACCGCTCCGGGAGGGGCGGTGGGATCGTCGGGGCCTGGTAGTCGGGCACGTTCAATCGGGAAAGACCACCCACTACACATCCGTCATCGCCAAAGCGCTTGATGCCGGGTATCAGATCGTCATCGTGCTTGCGGGGATTCACAAGAGCCTTCGCAGCCAGACTCACGAGCGACTCGACAAAGACCTCATCGGTCTCGACAGCGCCGCCCTGCTGGAAGCTGCTCGACGCGGTGCGCGTCCGCCGGCCGGCGCGGCCGTCATCGGCGTCGGCAGGTTCGATCTTCAACGTGGTCTCGCCGATTTGCCCTTTACCATCCTCACATGCACCACGGCAGCAGATGACGGTGACTTTCGCACGAATATTGCCAGACAGGTCGGTTTTCGCGTGAGTCCCGGCACGCGACTGGTGATGGTGGTGAAGAAGAACAGGAGCATTCTCACCAACCTCCGCGACTGGCTGCGCACCCAGAACGCCGCTCCCGGCGCGACCGCCCGCATTCACGCCCCCGCCTTGGTGATTGACGATGAGGCCGACCACGCATCGATCAACACAAACGATCCAGAAGAGGACCCGACGACGATCAACCGCCTCATACGGGAGTTGCTGCAATCTTTCGAGCGTGTCGGTTTCGTCGGCTATACCGCAACCCCCTTCGCCAATATCTTCATTCCTTCAGGTAGTACGGATGGGCCTTTCGGCGATGACCTGTTTCCGCGTTCCTTCGTGGTGAATCTCAAGGCCCCTTCCGACTACATCGGACCGCCGCTCGTATTCGGGCACCCCGGCGACGAATCCGTGGGTCTTCCCGCACAGCTTCCGTTGCCTATGCACGTATCGGTCGAAGACTCGGCGGCATGGCTGCCCGACCGGCATCGAAACGGCCACGTCCCTGGCCCGCTACCGGCTTCGCTGCGCGAGGCAATCCGGCTGTTCGCACTAGTGTGCGCCACACGGGTAGTTCGAGGGCAATCCCGTGAACACGGCACGATGCTCGTGCATGCAACCAGGTTCATCAACGTCCAGGAGCGCGTGGCCCAGCAGATCGATGAAGAACTGAACACGCTGCGCAACATTGCCAACCTTGGCGGCGCGGGCAATGTCGAAGAACTCCGCACAGCGTTCCGGGACATCTGGGAACGTCATCTGAGCCGGCACCATGAAGCCTTCAGAGCAGCACTCGGCGACCGGTGCTCGCCACTACCAGATTTTGCCAGCGTGTGGAGAGAAGTGCCGGCTGCACTCAGCCACATCCAGATCATGAAGGTAAACGGGGATTCGTCCGATGCCCTTGCCTACTCGCGCACTCCGGAGGGTCTCTGGGTAATTGCGATCGGTGGCGACAAGCTCAGCCGGGGTCTGACCCTCGCCGGACTCTCTGTAAGCTATTTCCTGCGAACATCAAAAATGTTCGACACGCTCATGCAGATGGGCCGGTGGTTCGGCTACAGGCCAGGCTACGCCGACCTGTGCCGGGTCTTCACAACGGACTCGCTGCATGTCGCCTTCCGTGAGATTGCTCTGGCGATGGACGACCTCCGTGCGGACTTGGATCGGATGGCCGAAGCCCGCAAGACGCCGGAGGAGTTCGGACTGCGCGTGCGAACACCGTCAGACGGGCTGCTGATCACCGCCGCCAACAAGATACGCGACGGTGAGGAAGTTTTTGTCCGGTTTGCGGGCGAACTGGTTCAGGCGCTGGAGATTCCAAGGAAAGGTATCCAGGCGGACGACAATCGGACTGCGGTCCGTACACTGATTGAACGCATTGGCACGAGGTACACGCAGTCAGTGCGGGGCAGGCAGTCATCGCACTTTCTCTGGCACGAGGTGCCAGTAGCGACAGTGCTTGAGTTCCTGGAGAGGTACGAAGCGATTTCTACTCCCAGCTTCTTCGGAAGGTGCGAGGCGCTCCGCCGGTATATCCGCGAACGCGCTACTCAGGGTGAGCTGCGCATGTGGACGGTTGCCGTGATTTCACGCGGTAACAGTCCGGGTACCGTTTCGCTGGGCGGAATGACGTTTCCAATGGTCGTTCGCGGTGCCAGGGAAGACGCGGGCATTCCACCGGATCGGTTTGCTACTCAAGCAGTTGTCGGTTCGGCTGACGAGGCGGCCGATCTCACTCGCGACGAGTATGACCGGGCGCTGGCAACTTCACCACCTCCGCGCGACCGTCCGAATGATCGCCCAACCTCACCGTCCCGCTCAAGGGTACGCGAGGTTCGCGGGGAGTCCGGCCGAGGCTATCTGATGCTCTACCTCATCAACGACCCGAGCACCACTGACCCGGTTGAGTTTATACCGTCCGCAGCCATCAGCTTCCCAGCGTCCGCAACAGCACAGCCGCTGGCTTACACCGTCAATGAAACGTGGCGCCGAGAGTACGGGCTGTTCGATGAAGAGGGTACCGATGCCGACGCTTCTTGAGGACTGGCAACGGATGCGGGCAGGCATGGCACCGGCGACTGAGCCGGGGTACGCACTCGAACTGCGCGTGTCACGTTCCGATGTCCGGGCTTTTCTTGCTCTTCAGCAACCGGGACTCATCCCGGCACTCCTGATCGATCTCCCATCCACGGTTCGACCACGGTCGCTCGCGAGCTTCACGACAAGAGCCTTTGAAGTCGTGCTCGCGGCATTTCCAGGGCTGCCGGCCGCGCATATCGGCGTGGCCGTCAACCTGCTCGATCTGACATTCGACGATCTCTTCGCCGTTCTTGTCGGAGAGATTCTCTCTGCCGTGTCCGCCTCTACCACACCTGAGCAGGCCGTTCAAGCGATCAACCGTTGCATTGCAAGATGGCGACGATTCGTCGATTCCGGCCGCAAAACGCTGACGGATGAACAAGTGCGCGGGCTGATCGGGGAGCTGACAGTGCTGGGGCGCACAGCCCGTCGCATCGGGTTTCTGAATGCTCTCTCTGCATGGCGTGCGCCATTTGATTCCATCCGCGACTTCGAGTTCGAGAGCAGTTCTCTGGAAGTCAAGACTTACCAAGTACAGGCCGGACCGTCCTTGCGCATCAACGATCCCGCCCAACTTGAACCGAGTCCGGGGCGACCCCTTTACCTCTGTGCGGTGCGCCTCTCGCCGACGGACGCCGGTCGGACGCTCCCGGAAGTGATCCAGCTTCTGGCCGACATGTACTCGTCTCAGCCCGGCGGAGTGATCCAGCTTGAGGAGGCGCTCGCTTCATATGGCTATCTCCAGTCCCAGGCAAGGACCTTCTCCGACCGCTTCGCCATCGGGCCAATAAGCGTCTTCATCGTGAGAGACGATTTCCCGCGCATCCGACCGGTGGATGTGCCAGCGGGAGTTGAGGATGTGCTCTTCGCGATCCCGATTGGGGCGATCGCGCGCTTTGAAGTGCCGGCCGATCAGGTTCTTGGGCCGGCTGTAGCGGGATTGGAGGCAACGATATGACCACCACTCCCCAACGGTTCCTCGACACCCTGCTATCTGACACGTTCGATCATGCTCACGACCCTGAGCTTGGTGGTCTGCGGCTATCTGCGCTGCTCGCGACAATCCTGAACTATCTGGAGGATGCGGGGGTAGTGAGTGATCCGAAGCCGGCGTACCTCTGTGATGAAGGTGCCAACTATGCGGCGGAATGTCACGGATATGCCTGTGATACTGAAGATGATGTACTCGCGATCTTCTACTGCATTGATGCCACAGAGAGCACTCCACTGGGTGACAGCGTCGAAGTGGCAGCTGTAGCAAAGGAGGCGGTGGATCGTGGCTTCCGCCGCCTTGAGTCTGTCGTGAAGCGCGCCCAAGAGGGAAAACTAGACAACATCGAGCCGTCCCAAGCGGCCAGCGAGCTGGTAACACTGATCAAGGAGTGTAATACAGCCAAGCGCAGCATTGAACTTCACGTGGTCGCAACTGGTACCGTTTCCGATCGCGCCGCATTCTCGGAGGGCAAGGGCGGCTACCGGCGCGAAGTCTGGGACGTGCTGCGCTTGGCCCGAACCTGCGGGGCCGGCACCGATGAGACGGTGTCGATCAACTTTCTGGAAGAGTATGGACAGACTCTGCCATGCCTTCTGACGAAGAAGGGATCAGATGGCGTTCAGGTGTTGCTGACCTGCATACACGCTCCGGTCTTGGCAGGGATCTACAACACTTACCGCGCCCGGCTGCTTGAGCGCAACGTCCGTTCCTTTCTCCAGTTCACCGGCAAGGTAAACAAGGGCATCCGCGCAACTCTCCTGAATGAACCGGAGCGATTCCTCGCCTACAACAACGGCCTCTCCGCAACGGCTGCGCGCGTTGATCTCAAGGACGGGCATGATGATCTCGCTCGGATCAGTGCCGTGCATGAGTTCCAGATTGTCAACGGCGGTCAGACCACGGCCTCCATCGCATCCTGCGTCCGCAAGGATGAAGCCGACCTTTCTCGCGTTTTTGTCCCGATGAAGCTCAGCATTGTGCCTGCGGATCGCGTCGCGGAGCTTGTGCCGAGAATTTCCCAGTTCGCCAATACGCAGAATCGCATTCAGGAGGCTGATTTCCACGCGAACCATCCGTGGCACATTGAACTCCAGAAGCTCTCGCGCGCAACATGGCTTGCGCCGACGGCAGAGTCCCCCAGGGGTACCCGCTGGTTCTATGAGCGATCCCGCGGGCAGTACGCGGACGAACTGGCCGCGACCGGCACGACTCCCGGCCGCAAGAAGTTTCGCGCCGAAAACCCCCCGAAACAGAAGATCGCTAAGACTGACCTGGCAAAGTTTGTACTGAGCTGGGATCAGGAGCCAGCGGTCGTCAGTCGCGGTGCACAGAAGTGCTTCGTCGAGTTCATGGGCAAGCTGATCCGTGAGGCCCGACCCGTTCCCGATCTTGTCGAGTTCAAACGGATTGTGTCGCTCGCGATACTCTTCAGAACCGCAGAGACCCTTTATGGCGACCTTGATTTCCAGGGCTACCGCGCTCAGGTCGTCACCTACGCGGTCGCGCTGTTCTCGCACCGGCTGCAACGGCGACTTCCTTGGTCGGATATCTGGGAACTGCAGGGCCTGCCAACGGACATGCTGCTTCCGCTCAAGACTCTGCTTGTCGCGGTGCGCGAGGCGATCACGCATCCCCCAGCCAACCGCAACATCACAGAGTGGTGCAAGCGGCCGGAGTGCTGGTCACAACTGGTGAGCCTTGAAGTGGAGCTGGCACTTCCGGCAGGTTTGGAACCGGCACCCCAAGGCGGCGCGGTGGCGCCCGAGACCCTGTCGTCGGCTGAACGACTGCTGGTGGATTCTGTGGGGGCGATACCGGCAGATGTCTGGTTCGCCGTAGCGAAGTGGGCCAAGGACACAGATACCCTGCTTGGCTGGCAAAGAGGTTTGGCATACTCACTAGGCACTTTGCCGGGCCGCAACAGAAAGCCCTCAATCAAGCAGGCAACCCAGGGGCGCAAGCTCCTTCTGGAAGCGAGGCGCTTGGGATTCGGACATGAGCAGCTTGGGTCCCACTTGCTCGAACAACTTGCGGAAGTCACGACGAAACACCTTCCCGCCGAGTGACGAACGCCGATCCAGGCACCGGCATCGTCGGCATCGAATACGTCATCGACCTTGCCGCCTGTGACCAATGGCTTGTGGCCACCGTGCCGACCGACGCCCCGGCCCGTGTGCTGGCCTCTTCCCGTTGAATGTCAAGTTTTGTTGCAAAAAAACTTGACAGATGCCCCGGTCTGGCCGAATATTGATGCATGGCCAGTTCGACCCTGAAAGCTCCATCCTCGCGCGCCGCCAGCGCCGTCCGTACCCGCATCGAGCGGGGCGGCGAACGCCTGTGGCGCCTGGAGGACTTCCGCGACCTGCCTTTCATGGCGGTCGCCCAGGCCCTCTCGCGCCTGGCCCGCGCCGGTCAGATCGAGCGGCTGAGCAAGGGAACGTACTACCGGAGCCGGCAGACCGCCTTCGGCAGAAGCCGGCCGAACCCGGCTTCTATTCAACGGCTTGCGGGTCGTGGGAAGTCGCTCTTCCCGGCCGGCATCGCCGCGGCCAATCTGCTCGGATTCACCACCCAGACCTCGGCGCGCGGCGAACTAGCGACCAGCGCCAGCAGTCTGCCCCGGAAGCTGATCGGACCCGACGCGGTGATCCACACCCGCCGGCCGGCGACATGGAAGGGCCTGTCGGAAACCGACGCGGCGTTCCTGGACTTTCTACGCCGGGCCGGACGTACAAGCGAACTGTCGCCGGAGGCGACAATCCGCCGGGCGATCAACCTCCTGTCTGAAACGGGGCGGTATCTGCGTCTCGCCGGTATCGCGGAGACGGAGCCGCCGCGTGTGCGCGCCCTGCTTGGCGCGCTTGGCGAGCGTCTCGGCAACCATCCCAAGGCGGTGGAGAAACTCCGTGAATCCCTGAATCCGCTCTCCCGCTTTGACTTCGGCGTGTTCGCGGGCCTGCCGAACGCGAAAGCGTGGCAGGCCAAGGAGCGCCGGCCGTGAGGCTCCACGAGCATCCCGATTTCGAGCAGGCGACCCTCCGCGCTGCGGAACACTTCCGCGCGCGGGGATTGCGCCCGGCGATCATCGAGAAGGACTACTACGTCACCGAGGCGCTCCGCATCATTGCTGGCGCCGCTGGCGACAAGGTGATCTTCAAGGGCGGCACGAGCCTGTCGAAGGGCTGGAACCTTATCGAGCGATTCTCGGAGGACATCGACCTGTTCCTTGACCCGCTCGTGTTCACGCCGCCGCTTGGCAAGCAGGGGATTGACCGCGAGTTGAAGCGTCTGCGCGATGCGATAGCGAAGCATCCGGCGCTGACGTTTGTGAAGGCCGAAAGTCACACCATCGGCGGATTCGGTCGCAGTGACAGGTTCGCCTACGAGCAGCGTTTTGGCGGACCCGGCGAAGTCACGGGGCGTGTGCTGCTTGAATCAGGCACCGCAAGCGGCCGCGAGCCCACCGCCGACATTCCGCTCCGCTCGTACCTTGGCCAGTTCCTCCAGGAGGCGGGGCAGACACTCGGCGCTGACGACGAGGGACCGTTCACCATGCGCCTGCTCCATTTCCGGCGCACGTTCGTCGAGAAGATGTTCGCCATCCACGCCAAGGTCGAACTCTTCAAGCGGGACGGCCGGCCAGTCGGGAGCTACGCCCGCCACTACTACGACCTGTTCCAGCTTGCGGCACGGCCAGAGGTGCGGGCGATGCTCGAATCGCCGGAATACACGGCCATCAAGGAGGACTACGACCGCATCAGCCGGGCGCACTTCGAGCGCGACTACTTCCAGCCGGAGGGGATGAGCTTCGCCAGGAGCGACGCGCTGTTCCCATCCGGGCCTCTCGCCCAAGCCATTGCCCGTGACTACGACCAGCAATGCCGGACGCTCTGCTATGGGCCAGCCCCGTCATGGAATGAAGTGCAGGCTTCCCTGAATGAGCTTCGGTCCTTCCTCTAGCCGTGTCCACCAGCAGTGGATATACTTGAATCATGCTCACACCCGCAGAACTCGCCGAGAAGATGAAGACCGAAATCCTGTCCGATGTCGAGAATGGCATCGTCCCGGCCACCGTCGCCTCTTACTCCGAGCTTCACGACTACGTTGATGCGAACCTCTACGGCGGGACGGAGGCGCTGCTTGACGAGATTGATGCAGTTGCCCCCGATACCGATGAGGGCCACTCGAACGCGCTTTCGGCGCTCTGCGACCTTGCGAATCCGGCAATGGACGCGGTTGATGCCTGGATAAAGGCCGGGGGAGTCGTGAGCGCTGTCAGGGACAGGCGGTGAAATCCGCGATCCGTCAAGCCATTCTGGCTGAACTCCGTCGCCGCGGCATCAACCCGAATCAACTGGCCGGACTGGTCGCAGGCCGTGTCCATCGCAGTCACGTCTACGACTTTCTCGCCGGGCGCAAGGACCTTTCGACGGCGAGGGCAAGCCACCTGATTCATGCACTTGGCCTTGTCGTCAGACCACGTTGATGGAGCGGGAGACGCGGCCCCTCTCCCGCTCCAAACCTCACCCTCTACCCCCCACGAGCAGGTTTTTTCCTTCTGAATCGCCCGTGTAGAATCAACGGCCGGAGCACGACCGTGAAGCAGATTCAGGACTTTGGCGATGATCGCAACAAGGGTTGGTGCGTCTACTGTGGCGGCGCCGGCGAGACACGCGATCACGTTCCGTCGCGAGTGCTGCTTGACGAGCCGTACCCCGACGAGCTGCCGGTACTCCCCGCGTGTGCCGCCTGCAACGGTGCATTTTCACGCGATGAAGCCTATCTGGCGTGCGTCATCGAATGCGCCTTGACCGGCTCCGTTGAATTCGCCAAGGGCCGGCGCAAGGTCTGTGAGATACTCGCCAAGTCACTCGCGCTCACAACCCGACTTGCTGCCGCTCGCTATGAGCGTGACGGCGAGATCGGCTTCAACCCAGAACACGAGCGGGTTCGGGCAATCATCCTGAAACTTGCACGCGGACATGCCGCATTCGAGAACAATGAACCTCACACCGACGAACCGGAGTCGATTCTCATCGCACCGTTCACCGCGATGGGCGAATCCGAGCGCATGCAGTTCGAGTGCGGCGTCAGTAACGCTGGTGGCATAGCGTCGTGGCCGGAGGTCGGCAGTCGGGCGATGACCAGGTTGATATCCGGGGACGATCTTGGACCAGGCGGCTGGATTATCGTGCAGCCCGGCATGTATCGCTATCGCGTGGATTGGACGGCTGGGTTTCGCGTTCAGATCGTGATCCGCGAGTACCTTGCCGCTGAGGTTGTCTGGGAGTGACGCCTCAGGCTGGCAATTCGCTTTGCTTCACGACCGAAAACCGCCCCTCCCCTCGTGACTCCAGCGCTCGCGCTTCGTGAAGGGCATCCCCTTCTTGCTGCCACCCGCGCTCCATTGCACTGTCCTGATAGAACACGTTGCCCTTAAGATCGACGATGACGTACAGGTCCTCTGTTTCCGGGATGCTCATGGGGATCGTGTTCGAGGCCCGGCCGGCATCGAACGCTTCGTCGTTTTCATACTCGCAGATCGCGTCGCCGGAGAACACGACGAGCCCCCCATCATCCCGATTGACGGTGACGAGCCAGATGCCGCCACCGCTCTGCCAGGCTTCACCGCCAACGATCACCGCGAGTTGTTCAGCAGTCCGTTCATCCATAGTCGCCTCCTGTTCAGTATACCTTTCGGGCAATGCCGATAGACGGAAAATGCCGTGACGCGGGTAAGCGTCGGTGCTCTGTCGGCCTTGCCCTTACTTCTGAGCCCCTACTTCTGAAGATGATCCGATTTCGCTTCTTGCAAGGAGTCTCGCAAGGACGCCCACTTCAAGAGGGCGTCCAACGCGGGACACAGTGCTTGCCCGAACTTCGTCAGGGCATATTCCACCTTCGGCGGCACCTGGGGATGAACCGTGCGCCGAACGATCCCGTCACGCTCCAGTTCCCGAAGCTGCTGGATCAACATCTTCTGCGAGATGGCCGGAATAGCTCGCTCCAACTCTGAGAACCGCAGCACCGGCCTCACGAACAGGTGAAAAATGATCACCAGTTTCCAGCGGCCCTCCAGCATCTTCAGGGCCTTTTCCGTGTCCTGGGCCGCGTCCGCGGCCGCAGACGGGCCGTGATATACCCTACGTTTTGGTTTGTACCTTACTTTTTGGTTTGTACTTGTCATGGACGGAGTTTAGCTCTAGTCTCCCTTGACCGCAACGAGAAGCGCGCAGGTCCATCCCTGACCGGCTCGCGATGAGGAGCATCGACATGCCGCCAACGCTGCCGCAGTGCATCGCGGATTACTTCGCCGGGGCGAACAAGCACGACATCGACGCCACCCTCGCGACGTTCGGCGAGAATGCTCTCGTCACCGACGAGGGTGAACAGCACAGCGGGATTGCGGCCATACGCGAGTGGATCGAAGACACGACGGCGAAGTATCGCCCGGCGTTCGTGGTCAAGTCGGTTTCGGAACGGGCGGGGAACACGATCGTCCTAGCCCTCGTGTCGGGCACGTTCCCGGGAAGCCCGATCGAGATCGGCTACGAGTTCACGATCAAGAACGAGAAGATCGCCGGCGTGGAGATTCGATGATGACCAGCACCGCACAGATTTCAATCGACCCGAAGGAGTTCGCCGGCAAGCGTGTGCTCGTCACGGGCGGCACGCAAGGCATGGGCGAAGCCATCGTCGGGCGGCTCACCGCAGGCGGCGCGACCGTCGCGACCACCGCCCGCTCCCCTTTGACCGATGGACAGAAGCCCGCGCTCTATGTCCAAGCCGATGTCTCGACCGCCGAAGGTGTGGCGAAGGTCATTGCGGAGATCGAGGCCCGACTTGGTGGGATTGACATCCTCGTCAACAATGTCGGCGGGTCGTCCGCACCGAGCGGGGGTGTGCTGGCGCTGACTGATCAGGACTGGCAACACACGCTCAACCTCAACTTGATGGCCGCCGTCCGACTGGATCGCCATTTCCTGGCGGGAATGCTCGAACGCGGGTCGGGGGTCATCGTTCACATTTCCTCCATCCAGCGGCGTCTGCCCCTGTTCGAGGCGACGCTCGCCTATGCCGCCGCCAAGGCGGCACTCACAACCTACAGCAAAGGACTGGCGAACGAGGTGGGTCCGAAGGGCGTCCGCGTCAACTCCGTGGCGCCCGGCTACATCGAGACCACGGCGGCGGCGCGCCTGGTGTCACGCCTCGCCACGGGGAGCGGCACCAGCGAGGAAGCGGCCCGGCAGGGCCTCATGGATTCGCTCGGCGGAATCCCGATCGGTCGTCCGGGCCGGCCCGAGGAGGTCGCGGAACTCGTGGCGTTCCTCGCCTCCGACCGGGCCGCTTCGATTCACGGGAGCGAGTACGTGATCGACGGCGGCACTGTGCCGACGGTCTGATTGTCCGGATGCACCAGCCGAGTTTCAGGCAATGCCGATTGACGGAAAATGCCGTCACGCGGTCAGCGTCTGTGCTCTGTCGGCTTCGCCGCCCAGGTGCGCTTCACGGTTTCACGGGAGAGCAAAACCCGGATTCCAGGCTCCCAGGCCCGAATTCCTTCGACGAAGAGTTCAACTGGCGTACTGTCACCCCGAGTGAAGAAAGACGCGCGCAGAAGTATCGAGTATGCGTACCCGCGCCGCGCGAGGGCGGGCGGCCCGTCCGCGGCTGCCGGTGGCAAACGCTCCTCTGGCATACTCCGAATCTGCGCTCGGCGGTCGACTCGCGGCCCTTACGGGTGAAACTGCGTACCGATCGTCAATTCGACCGATTTGCCAGGCTGGAGCTCCTTGTCCAATCGCAGTTCCAGCCGCCGAGCACCGTCTCGCAGTTCGCCGAGAGGTTGCGCCTCGGCGCCTGAAGCCCAGACAAACGCGACCTCCTTTGGCAAAAGATCAATCACGACCACGTTCTGAGCCGTCAGTCGACCCTTGTTCGTGAGTCGCAGCGTGTAAGTGATCGCCCTCGGCTCGGGCAAGACGTGGGCAGGCTCTGCCGCTTTCTCGAGCACGAGCTCAGGGAGCAGCAGCTCGAACCGCACGGAACTCTTGGGCGAGTCGGTTGTCACATTGGATCGAAACGGCACTTGCCACACGCTTCCGGCAAGCGCCTCGGCCTCGACCGTGCCGCGCGTAGCGCCGGCGGTGCTTGTGCCGGCCCGGGCCTCGGTCGTGACCTGCGTGCTCACCGGTGTCGCCGCATAACCGCTGCTCGGATTGACGACGCGAACACACGCCTGCGCACGCGTCGTCTCGAACGTCTCGGCCACATCGGGGGCCGAATAGCGCGCAAATGCCTCGTTGCAGAATTCGTGAACCGCCGGGAAACGGCTCAGATCGGCGGACGGCGTCGCACAGCCGATCACGCTTACGACCGGAAGGCAACACGTGAGCAACAAAATCGGTTGGCGAGGGTTCATTTCTTCTTCCCCAGTGCAATGCGGTACTGTGGCTGACCCGACGCGCTCGTGCCCACGACCACCAAGGCGTAGCCGTTGTTGAGGTTCTCAAGCTGCTCATCACCGATGGCGCACGTGTTCTCGGAGTAGCGATCGACGTCCTGCTCGTGGAAGCCGTAGACCTGAATGTTCCCCTCAGCCGCCAGGCCATGCTTCGGGAACGTCATCTCGACCTGCGAGCGGTCGATGTCGCCCGCACCGCCAGGCCGCAGCAGCTTCACTTCGGCGGGAAACGTGTATTGTTTTCCGTGGTATTTCAGCGTAGCGCCCGGCGGGCTGGTGAAGCGGACCACCGTGTAGGTGCAGCCCGCGTTGGCCAGCACGATCGCGCCCAGCAAGCCTAGCCGGCAGCCGCTGGTCACGCGATGCCCAATGCCGAACCCGCGCTCACGTGGCGCATAAGACTTAGATGCAACTGTGGTCATATTCATCTCCTGAAAGTGCGGCCGATGACATCGGCTCGCTTGGTCATCGCTGGCGCGGCTGTTACGGTAGGGCGGCGGGGGCGGCGCTGCGTTGGAACGCGAACGCTTCGTCGGTTTCAACGGCCTCGATGCTGCCGAACACCGTCGTCGATACACCATCTACTTCGACGTATAGCGTGTAGGCGACCGTCTCGGAGCTGAAAGAGTCGACGATCACGGTGTACGTTCCGATCGGCGCCTCTGCAAACCAGGTGATCGACTCGGGCCCGAAACCGTCTGAATCATCGCCGCTGTGCCGCCCGCCCGTCGTGCTGAGCGGGTCGGCATACGAGATTCCTTCGCCCAGCGGATCGACGACCAGCAGGTCGACGTCGTCGGCCGACTCCCAGGTGAGCCGGACGAAGACGCTGCGCTCGGCAGCCGGAGGCGGGCCGTCGTCCTCGCCGCAACTGGCGATCTCGGCGCCGTCGCCAGACAAGTCGATCGTCGCCGCAATGGTGTCCTCGCCGGCGGCGATGGAGCATGCGTACTCGTTCGTCTGGCCGTTCTGGTCAATCGTCAGCGTGAACGTGACTGGCGCGTCGGCATCGAAGGCGGAGACTCGGACCGAATAGGGCCCCAGGGGAGCCGCGTCCGCCCAGATCACGGCCTCGGGCGCCGACCCATCGGTGATGTCACCCGAATGACGGCCCCCCGAACTCCCCGCATCGCTGGCGAACGAAACCTCCTCGCCAAGCGGGTCGATGACCGACAGGTCCAGATCAGCCGACGCCGTCCAGGTCAGCGTGATCGCCAAGGGCCCGGTCAACTCGGGTGGCGCGATCGATTCAAGCGCCTGAAACCGGCAGAAAACAATGGGATAAGAGTCAGTGGTCGGATCGTAGGCGCTGAAACGCACCTCCACGGAGCCCGGCGACAGGAACGTCATGTTCGTCCCCACGCCCTGTGGACTCTCAATCACATACTGGGCGTCGGCGGACACCACTTCCCACAAGGGATTGCCGTCAGCCAGGTCCTCGTCGCTCAGCCGTACCGGCCGAGCTCCGAAGGAATAAGGCGTGCCGACGGTCAACGAGGCCGGGCACTGGTCGATCGTGTACGGCAACCCATCCGGATTCGGGACGAGGTCGCCGATGCTGATCGAGCACTCGCCCGCGGATAGAAGTGGGTCTGAGGTCTCGCTCGCGCCGCGGACGACCACCCCGATGCGCAGCGCCGTGCGGTCCAGAACCAGAAGTTCCGTCTCGGCGCTGTTTGGGTCGACGAAGAAGGCATCACCGGACACGACGTACCACTCAACCTGCGGATCGGCAAGGTTTGGCGGGATGATCACGCTGACCGGAGTTTGCGAGAACAGCGTCACGGGCCCGGCCGGGCAGACGATGTCGACGCTGGGCACAGGACCCAGACCCACCTCACTGCAACTCGCCCCTTCACGGACATAGCTCAGCCGGATCGGGTCGGCGTCCGTGTTCACATTGTCCGGGGCCAAGTCGATGCTGCGCAGGTCGAACGTCAGGACCCCATTGGCATCGATCGCTCCGTTCTCGAGCGTTGCATTGATCTCGTATTCGCTGGCCAGCGGAAACGACTCGATCGTCGGCAGGGCTCTTACGCCAAACCGCCGTTCGACGACGATGAAGCCCTGATCATCCAGGGACGTTGCCGCGTAAACGGGCGCCAACGTCAGTTCGACGCCTTCAGTCGACTGGGTCACCGGCGTGCGGGCCAGATAGTTGATGGTGACGCCTCGCGATAGCGAGAATACGTTTTGCTCATCGAACTCGGTGGTTAGCGCGAAGGGAACCTGCTGCGTTCCGAACGTAAGCCGGTTCTGCACGCCGAAATCGTCGAGCGCCGGCAAGTCAGACCGAGCGCAGAGCACCCATGTGCCCTCCAGGGTCGAGAGCGCATCCGGAGCGTCGTCGAGCGTGAGCAGGGCCTGCAGCTCGGCCGCCGTGATCTGCGCGGCAGTCGGGAGCTGTGTCAGGATCCGCGCGATGGCAAGCGAAGGATCGCGCAGTACCGTGTCAGCGAGCGGCGCCGGGAACGCACCCGCTCCATCAGCGTCGTCGGCCTCAACGCCGTCCGGACCGAAGAGAGCTGAAGCGACTTCCGCGTATCGCGCCAAGCCCTGGCCCAGTGCGTCCAACGGCGCATCGCCTGTGGCGCGAAATGGCGCCGTCGTCGGCTTGCTCGTGGCGGACGAGCCGAGCCCGGAAGCGTGTTCGATGGCGACGCTTTCACCCAGCGCGTCAGTCAGCACGATCTTGGTCGGACCGTTCTTGCGATACACAATGCTGGCGGCCGACCCATCGGAGCCGCGAAGGTTGGCCAGCTCACTACTCGGGTCCAATGATGCTTTGACGACTAACCCGTTGGCCGTGCGCGCATTGATCTCGGATAGCCGGGTCTGCCCGTCCTCGGTCTGGTCGGCCAGGAAGGTATACTGCGTACCCTGCTCATCGATGGCGGCAGCGAACAGCCCGCTCGGGTTGTTCGTAAACGCAACGCGCAGCGCACTGGGATCGCGTGGTCCGTCCGGACTGGTCACCGCGACGTTGCACGCCGCTGCCGCGCCCAGCAGCGCGACGGTGGTCACACGGGCGGCGCCCAACGATATTGTGCTGAAGCCGTTCATGCTGCACCCTCCTGTTCGGTGACGAGGATCCGGACTCAAGCCGTTCATGAATCGCACGGTGCTCATGCCGAGGTCGAGTGCTTCGACAGCGACACCAGAGACGCCAGCCCCAGGATCCCCAGCCAACCCACCATGCCGATCGCGCCGCACGGCGATCCAATCGGTACGCTGCCACCCAATGGGAGCGGGGACGGGACAAATGCACCCGAGCCGCCGCCGCCGCAGTCGGCCGAATCGGTCCCAAAGCTGCACAGACTGGTGATCGATCCCGGCCGTCCGTCGTCGCACTCGCCGTCGAAGGCGAACGCGCAACTGTTCTGACCGCCGCCGCCCGGTGACGGGCCTGGCCCGGATGACCCGCCGCCACCGACGCGGAGCATGTTGTCGAACGTCAGACGGTCGCGCTCGACAAAGCCCGACCCGTCAAATGAGCCCACAATGAGGACGACCTCGTAATCGCCGTCCGGAACGTTCAGATTGACGTCGAAGCTGCGGACCACGCCGCGGCGGCAAGACCCGCCGCCGAGCGAATCACCCCGGTCGGACCCCAGCGTGAATCGGGTCTGGGCCACCGGGTCGCGCAGGGCCAGTTCGTACAGCAGGGTCCCAGAAGAGCCGCCGTTCGAGTCATTGCACACATCGACGGTGACGGTCGCTCGGTCACCTGAGATGTTGTAACTGCCCTGCTCGATACGCAGGTCTGGCTGGGCTGCAGCCCACGAGCCGCCGCTCCACGATAGGATCGCGTTCGCGATCGCCGCTCCGAGAAGACTATTGCGTTGGGTGTTCATGTCCGGTGTCTCCTTTCGCACTTACTCGGAGTACACGGGACAGGAGGGAATCTTCCGCGAGGCTTTCTCAACTCGGCGCACTCGCGTCACGAGGTGATCGCCCGAACCGGTGCAGGCGGCGGCGACCCCGCCGACGCCCTCGGCTGTGGCTGGCCGGAGGGGTACGTCCGGCTATGATACGGGTCGAGTCGGACGGACGGCTGGGCCAGTGGACACGACGCGACACAGCTTGCTGATTCGGATCCGGGATCCGCAGGACGGCGCTGCCTGGCGCGAGTTCGACCGTCTCTATCGCCCGTTGCTGACGCGGTACGCCCGGGCCCGCGGACTGAGTCCCGACGACACCGAAGATGTAGTGCAGCACTGCATGGCGGCCGTTCAGCAGCACATCGGCACGTTCGAGTACGATCCGCGCAGCGGCCGGTTCAAGAGCTGGCTGTGTACGCTGGTCATCAACCGCATCCGCAACCTGCACCGCGGCCGCCGCGAACGGATCGCCGAGTCCGGCGAGATAGCCGCCGCCCCGACCGCCGAGCCGTCGCCCGAGGAAGTCTTCGAGAAGATCTGGGTCAAGGAGCACGTGCGGCACTGCCTGGACCAAGTCCGCCGCGAGACCGACGAGCTGACCTACACCGCCTTCCGCCGCTACGCACTCGACGAGGAGCCGGTCGAGCAGGTGTGTACGGACCTGGGCATCAACGCCAACAAGCTCTACAAGATCAAATGGCAGCTCACGCAGAAGCTGCGCGAGAAGATGGTCGAACTGCTGGGCGAATCGGAGGCGCTATGACGGCGCAGCGCGCGACTGATGCGATCTGCCGGCGCGCCCATGGATAGGCGGCACCGCTACGGTCCGGTCAACGGCAACTGTGCGGCATGGTCGGTCAGGTCGACGTCGCTGTCGCAATCGGCATTGAACGGCGCGCACACGCCGCTGACACTGAAGCTTCCGGATCCCGTAAAACATGCCTGCAACGCGGCCACGTCGCGTAAATCACGATCATCGTCGCCATCGGCGTCGCCAGACGCGGCGCAGCCGACCGATTCGCCGTTGACGATGATTGAGATCGGCAGCGCCAAGTTTCCGGCCGCGAGCGCGATGGCCTCAACCGTCGGCGCTGCCGGCGGCGACATCGACCAGGCTTCGTCCGGCGCGATCGACGCCATGGTCGGCGTGGTGAAGATCGGACCGGGCATGCCGTCCACGATGAACGGTGGGGCGCCGTAAGGGTGATCGACCGCCAAGCGCGGCGACGTGTAGCCAGCCACCCAGAGGGAGTCGCTGGCAGTGTCAATCGCGATCGACGTGACCGCCGCGTTGCAGCCCAGTCCGCCGTCGGCACAAACCGGCTGGGCGATGTCGATGACGCCGGCGAACTGCGGTGCGCCGACTCCGCTCGCGTCAAGGCGGTACACACGCGTGCGGCCGTCGGGCAGGTCCGGCACGCCGGAGGTCAAATAGAGGTAGCTTGTGCCGCCGGTTTGGCCGACCGTCATGGCCTGCGGGGCTGTCAGTGGCATCGACTGCGGCACGATGCTGCTCAGCGCGAGCTGCTGCTGCAAGGTGCTGCTGGACGCATCGAACACCAGCAGCCAGTCGTTGTCGTTGAACGCTTGCGCGGAGGCAACGAACAGTCGTGCTCCATCCGGGCTGAGCTCGATTTCGCGAAGCTGTGTCAAGTCGGGCTCGGGGATCGCGCCGCAGCCGACGACCGACGAGCCGGCCGGTGGTGTGTAGAGCTGCTCAATCGTGTAGTTGCCGCCCCCGGTGAGCCCCAACCTCGCCGCAGCACGAAACGATTCACATGCCCCACGCCCGACCGGCGTAACCACCGCCGGTACGACGTAGACGCACGACGGGTCGGCCGGGTCAAAGACGGCATCGGTGATGGGCCGACCGGCGAAACCACCGAGCCCATCGTTCAGCGGGATCACACCGACGTGCACCGTGTTGCCCGCGAATGTCTGCTCGCCAGGCGTGACCACGACGCTTGCGTCGCTCAATCGGATCAGGCCCTGGGCCGCATGGATTTGGAATAGTCCACCCGTCCCGTCCCGGATCAGCCGTCCGTTGCCGCGCTGCTGGCCGTCCGGCCCGGCGGCGCTGGCGGGCGGCTGGACCGCACCGACCAGCAACCCGGTCTCGCCGATTGGATAGAGCGCATCGTCCTGCTGGGCGGCCACATTCGATTTGCCTGATATGACCAGCGCGTCCGTCGGCAGCTCAGTGCCGGATGCGGACGGACCGCTGGTCGCCAGGTTCAGGCCACAAGCGTTGAGCGCGTCCGTGTTGTTCAGCACGGTGTCCCAGGCCAGGATGTCGAAGATGTCGACGTATTTGTCGCCACTCAATCCACCATCCAGGCAGAACACATTCTGCTGGCCGGCCGGCGGGCTGGTGGTATCGAGCCCCAGCGTGCCCGCCAGGATCAGGAAGTCGGCCGATTCGACGCCCGCGTTGCCGTTCAGGTCGGCGCAAGCCAGGCATTCGATCTGCGGGTCCCAATGATCGATGTGTACCTGCGTGGAACCGGAAGGGATTCCGGTTCCAGCGGAGCGCAGCTCCAACTCGACATAGGTGCCGCGCGTGAAGTTCAGGGACCCACGCGGAAACACGCCGTAGAACGTGGCGAATTCGCTGCTGCCGATGGACCCGGCCCGGCCCGGCGCGGGCGGCAGTACGTGGGCGACCTCGACCAGTGCGTCGCGCACGTCGGGGTCGTCGCTCAGAAAAACGATCAATTCGGCGGCAGGGTTGGCGACGAACCGGTAGGCAAACGAGATCACGAGCATGTCCTCGGCCGCCCGCGCGAACGCACCCTTGGCCGCCACGAGCGTGGCAGCGGGGTGACCGGGCGCCTGCGTACGCATGTCCATATAGCCGTCGCCGGCGTTCTCGACACGCTTGACCAGGCCCTTCGCCGTTGTCGGATCGTCCGAATCGGCTTCCGGATCGTCCTTCACGTGCGTTCGCACGCGAACGTCGAACTCGATCTGATCGTTCATCTCAATGGCGACCAGCGAGAAACCCAGCACCGGGACATCGACGATCTGCCGGCCGTCGGTCAGGTTGTTCGGGTCCAAGGCCGCACCGCCCTCGTCCACGATCGTCTGATAGTAGAGGGCCTGCAGGCCGGTATTGAGCACCGCGCCAGGGTGCATGCGGATCTGCTCGACGTACACGGTCTCCGGCGACGCGGCTTGCGGTTGAAACGCGAAACCCGGCCGATTGGTCAGGTTCACCTTAGAGTCCGGAAAGATGACGAGCTGTTCGAGCACCCAATTGTCCGAGGTGAAACCGTCCGCGTCGGCGGAGACGAATGCCCCTGAGCCGCAGGCCGGGTTGACGAGTCCGCCACAGTCGTAATCGAGTCCGCGCAGCTCGAACAGCGTGCCCTGCTCGCCGGCTGCGCCTTCGAGGATGTGAACGAAGAGCTGGTTGCCGGCCAGCGTGATGCCCGACGAAGCGGCTGGATCGGGATCAAAGTCGAGATAACGGTCGCCCTCGGCGACAATGATGTTATTGAGGATACTGGCGTTGCCCTCGACGAAGAACTCGCCACCGAAGCCGGTCGAGTCGAGCAGCGTGATGCTGTTGTTGAAGATACCGGTGCCGTTCTCCAGACCCAGCAGCACCACGAACACGTTGCTGTTCTGGACAACGGCGTTGTCGCGGGCGACGAGCGTGCCGTAGATCGTCAGATCGCCTCCGTCTGGCCCGCCCAGGTCGATCAGGCCATTGCCCTCGAGGTTCAGCAGGGCGCCGCCATCGATCCGGACGTGGCCGGCGCCGGCCGGACCGCCGCTCGTGATCGCACAGCGCACCGACGAATCATACAGGCCAGGCCCGACCGAGAGAGTACCGCCGCTGCCCAGTCGAATGGCACCGGAGCCGAGCACTTGCGTGGCCTCCAGCGTGGTTTCCTCGTCAAGCAACAGCAGCTCGTCCTCGATCTCGAGCGCGGCCCGAGAGAAGCGGTGCGTGTCCATACCATCGCCAGCGCCGTCAAAGCTCGAGCCACGGATCAGGGCGTGTGCCTGCGGGCACCGAAATCCGTCGCCGGCCTGTGCGGCGGGCGGTCCTTCGACAACACAATCTTTGAGTTGGCCGAAACTGCTGTCCTGGTGCAGGATCGTTCCGCCGGCGCCGAGTAGCCCATTGCGGATCGTCAGGCTGTCCAGCACGACGGCAGGCGACGATCCGACCAAAAAGGTCGCCACCCGATCCGCTCCGCCGCCATCGACGAACGTCGCCGCGGCGCCAGCGGCGCCGCGTATCACGACTGACACTTCGCCCAGCAGCAAGTTTGTATTGCCCGCGCCCGAGTACACGCCTGGCGCGAGCACCAGCGTGTCGCCATTGTCGGCCGCCAGGAGTCCGCCCAGAACGGTGCGCTTGGGGCCAACGCCGCCACCGGCCGGCGCCGGGCTGGAGCCATCCCAGCCATCATCGCCGATCGAACCGTCCACGAAGACCGGCGGGGCGGTGGGGTTGCTGGCCAGCCACTCGTATTCCTGCAACGCCGGCAACCCATCACCATCGGCGTCGGCCGCAGGGTCACCGCCGTACCGCGTTTCCCACCAATCGGGCAGGCGATCGCCGTCGCCGTCGACGAATTCGTCCGCGCCCATGTCGATGCCTGGGCCGCTGATGCGCCGATCGCCGTCACAGTCGATCCCGATCGGGGACACGTGCCCAGGCCGCCCGGCGTCGATGCAGGGCGAATCGGCCAGCAGATGCCCGTCGGGCGTCAGGTGCGGATCGACGTCGATGTTCCCCACGCCTGCACCGCTCCAGCCGCCCTGCAGGCACGAGTAGCTCACGCTGGGCGAACCGAAATCGGACCGGAACTGGGCCGAAGGCGTCTCACCGCTGTGATCGCGGTTTCCCCAGAACACCCCGTGAACCACCGATGTGTTGTTCGGGATGAGGAACGAGCAATTTGGAAATAAGGGGCACAATCCAAAGCTTCGCAACCCGCCGCCGCTGCCCACCACTGCGTTCCAGGCGAACGTGCAGTTGATCACTGCTGGCGAGCTCGGTTGGGTGAACGAGAAATTCATCAGGCCGCCGCCATCGTCGTGCGCGTAATTCCCGATGAAGCGGCAATTGATGACGGAGGGCGCACAATCTTCGTTGAACATGCCGCCGCCATACGATGAGCCGCCGGAATGCAGAACGATGGTCGCCTGGTTGCCGACGAACAGGCAATTCAAGATCGATCCGGTGGTGTTCTTGGCGTTGTAGACCGCTCCGCCGCGCTGCAGCAGGTCGGGGCCGTTGACGGCGTTGCCGCGGAACGTGCAGCCGTCGAGCGTCACGTTGCTGGTAAAGTCGTCGTACACGGCCCCGCCGTAGGTCGAGGCGGCGTTTGAGTGAAACTCGCAACCGGTTGCGACCAGTGCTCCGTCGTTGAAGATGCCGCCGCCGCGCCCCGCGAGATTGCCAGCGAGCGTGCAGTCCTGAAGGGTCAGTGTTCCGCCGGTCTTGAAGACGCCGCCGCCCCGGTCGGCTGGTGGGACGCCGTTCGCGTTACCGCCGGAAATAACCAACCCGTCCAGGCCCGCGTTGCCAGCGCTGAAGTGAACGACGTGATAGCTGTTCTCCTCGTATCCGGCAAAGTTTGGTCCGTCGTTGGCAGCCAGGTCGCCCGAGAGAATCGTCGTGTGGGCCACCGGGTCTTGTTCTGATAGGCTCGTCTCGCCGCCGCCGAAACCGCCGGAAATCGTCACCCCGTCCGGCAGCACGAACGAGGCCTCACGATCGCCGCCCGCAGGGGCGGGTCGATAGGTGCCGGCGGCCACCCAGATTTCGCTGACCGCCCCGCCGGTCTGCATCGCGGCGCCGAGTGCGGGCTGCAGATCGGTGAACGCGTCGGCCCACGTATCGCCCATGCCAGAGCCGGCCGCTGTGGGATGGACGTAGAGCCGTGCTGGGGCGGGTTCATCGTCGTCTTCCACGGCCGTAACGTCGACGATCGGAATATCCCCGCCACTGATCCGGAAGACCGCGGAGCCGTTCAGAAAGTCGGGGTCCTGGGCGGCGGCGATGGTCACCGATTGGGGCACGTTGTTGTTATTGGAATCGAACGTGAGCATGGCCCCCGCCTGGATCGTAAGGTCGGCATCGCCCGAAAGAGGCGTGACGGCAACTTGGATCGGCACGGTGGGACTGGCACTGAGCGCTACGCCGAAGCTGGCCGTTCCGCCCTCGGGGACGCTTACGGGCACGTCGGTGAGGACGAACGATACGGGCGGCAGCGTGAAGTCGATGATCAGGCGCGGTGGGTTGCCTTCGTTGAGCTCGCTGGCTTCGACCAGAGGCCCACTCGAGTTTCCGCCACTCTCCGTCACCAGCTGCAAACGAAAGGCGCTGTACGGCCGTCCCGCAGCGCGGTCGGCTTCGACGTCGCTAGTCACCGTGAAGTCATTCAAGCCGACCATCCCCACAAAGGAAGGGACCGTGGTCGTTGAAACGGCCTGATAGTCGTCGGCCGTTACCTCGCCCTCTTCAGAAGTGGTCAGGTGTGCCAGCAGCGTCGGGTTATTCACCTGTGTAAAGCGAAGCCGCAACGTGGCTGAGTTCACGACCGCAAACGGTGGTAAGCTGGTGATGTCAATCTCCAGCAGAAGGCGCAGGTTGATGGTGAGCGGAGACAGGATCAAGCGCTGTGGTTGGGGCGTGTTCTCGCCTTGTAGGACCTGGTCACCGGTGCCGTTCGGCTGCCCTAACGGCGCGCTCACGTCGGCTACCCTGCCGTCGGAGGCGGGTGTCGTTGTGATCGTAAGCGTATCAGCTTGGGCTTTAGGGGCCACAATAAGAGCGATGGCAGCAATGCGCTTGGCAAGTCGCATGACGTTCGGACCTCGTGACGATGATGGGAGAAACCAAAGGTCGCCCGCCGGTCCGGCGGGCTCCAGTAACCAACCCGCGAGATATTGCTAAGCTGCCGCTACAGTGGCGCTAGCGGTAACTCGAACGAGAGCGGCGCAGGACAGTCGCGCGGTAGGCGCAATGGCTCATCTCCTCCGTTCGCAGGCGATGAACCGCTGCGGACGCGCTAGTGGCGCACACGCTTGCACGCCAGGGAACGCCGGGCGCCGTGAGCCGCAGAACTCTCCTGACTGCCAGCAATCTAATGCTTCTCCGTGATTGTTTCAACCGGGTTAGGCCACGGCGACGCAGGGGCGCGGCAGCCGACTCGGACGACCTAGTGGCTTGCGGCGTGACGCACGGCGTCGCGGCGCGCCCGAACGAGCGCTTGCCAGCCTCGATCCAGGTCGGCCCCCAGCGCCCGGTCGAACGCCGCAAGGGCGTCCGCCGTCTGTCCGGCCTTGGCCTGCCGCTCGGCCGCCGCAAAGTTGCGCAATGCCGGGGATTCGGGCAGCACCTCCACCGTATCGTCCAGGAGGAAATCCATCACGGCCCGTTCGGATGTGCCGGCGTCGACGGATTGCCGCACCTCGCGCGCCCGTTCGGTCTCGCCGGCATGCCACTCGAGCAGGAACAGCCCGAGCGCCGCCTGACGGGCGGTCAACCGGGCCGCCCCTTCGGCGATCTGTGCTTGCCGCTTGTCTTCCATGGCCGTCGCGGCCAACTGCTCTGCGTGCCGCTCCGCATGGCGGGCGCCGCGATAGAAAAACAGGCTGACCAGCACGGATCCGAGAATCGATATGAAAAGCAGCACAACAATGGCGGTTGCCGGCAGACTTCGCGTCGCGAGTTTCCGCAGCAGGTACAAGGCACTGTCGCGCTTGGCATCAATCGGCTCCCCCGCCAGATAGCGCTGCACGTCCCTGGCCAGCTCGCCGGCGCTTTGATATCGCCGCTCGCGCTCTTTGGCGAGCGTCTTGAGCACGATGGTCTGGACCTCGTCGTCGATCGGGCAGGCGCCGGGGCGGAGGCGCCGCGAACTGCGCAGCGCGACTCCGCTGGTGCTCGTCCAGCAGCGGCTCGGCGGCGTGGGCGGCGTCTCGGCAATGTGCCGAAGCACGTCGGCCATCTGACCGATGACCGGATACGGGTACTGGCCGGTGAGCAGCTCATACAGGATCACGCCCAGTGCGTAGATGTCGGTCCGGGTGTCGATTTCATCCGGATTGCCGCGCACCTGCTCGGGCGACATATAGGGTAACGTCCCCACGATCGACCGGCTGACCGACACCAGCGTCTCAACGGGCGCGCCCAGCAGCTTGGCCAAGCCGAAATCAAGGATCCTGGGTTGGCCCTCGCCGTCGACCAGGATGTTGGCCGGTTTGAGGTCGCGGTGAATCAGACCCTTCTGATGTGCGTACTCGACCGCCTCACAGATCCGTGCGAACAGCCTGAGCGTATCCTCCAGCGGCAGGTGCATGTCTCGCACGTGCCGGTGCAGAGGCAGGCCGCGAACATAGTCCATGACGTAAAACGGCTGGCCCGCCGTGCTCTGGCCGGAATGAAAGATGGGAACGATGTTCGGGTGCTTAAGCTGAGCGACCAACTCGATCTCGCGCTCAAAACGCTGCCGGGCCGATCGGGACGCAAATGGGCCCTCCAGCAGCACCTTGATCGCCACCTTGCGCTTCGTCGATTCTTGTAGCGCCTGGTAGACCACACCCTGCCCGCCACGACTGAGTTCCTTGATGATTTGGTAGCCGGGAAACAGATGAGGCGCAGCGCCATCGGTTCGAACGGCACCGAACGCCTCAGTTTCGGCTTCTGCTTCCCGAGCCGCGGCGAGCAGACGCTCATTCGCGCGATGCACCTCGACCTTCGCCTGGCATTCCGGGCATCGGTCCACATGCGCCAGATGTGCAGCCAGCGCTTCGCTGCGCATCCGTCCGGCAGCAAGCTCCTCGACTTGAGCTGGCGATAGGCACTCGGCCATTCAGTCCAACGTCGGCGGTCAGCCTTGGCTACGATCCGAGACCGCCGGGCACCACGCTACGAGAACGTGCCCTGCGCCGCAAGCCGATGCTGTGACGTTGTGGTGATGCGATGATCCGTGAGGCGATGCAGTCGTGAGGGCCGTCGACCTGCTCGTCGCAAGCGTCGTGTGCCCGTCACTCCGATGGTCGCGCGTCGCCGCGGCAGAGCGACATGTTGATGGATTGCCCAGTGTTGGAGCTGCCGGCACCTACGGCTCGGTGCTCAGCAATCCGGTGGCGACGACCCATGCAGCATCGGCGTGGGCGGCCGACACGATCTGCTGTAAACGTGATCGTCTCTCTGCGGGTTGGGCCGTTCGCATCGCCATGGCGAGCTGTGCGCGGTTGTAGCGGCTGGCGCTACCCTCGGCGAGCAACGACGCCTCGTTGCAGTCCTCGGACGATTGAAGGCACCCAAGCAGCGCCGCTTGCCATTTGGCTTCCGCCGCGTAGTGCGAGCTGAACAGGGCGAGTACTCCGGGCGAGTGAAGGCGCAGCCTCCGGGCGATCGCATTTGCCCGCGTCACGTCTCCACTGAGGCTGACGCCCGCCCAGAGGCCGAAACCATAGGAGTCCAGAGGCAGCGGACGATTGTCTTTGGCGAGGCCGCGGTCCTCGCCGACCCCGGACAGCGCGCCTCGTACAAACGCGTAACCAAACGTCGTCCGTAAGTTCGGCTGCTCCTCGATGATATCATTCATCACGGCTTGCGCGTGCTCGGGTGGCGAGAGCAGATAGCTGAGCCACATTCGAAGTTGTCCACACTCGGCGAAGGCATTCTCGGACATGAAGTATCGAACTCTCGTGCGGCTGGAGAGGTCCGCGTAGGCCTTGTCGAGCAAGTTGGCCGCTTCAGGTCGTCGGCCCTCATGGAGTGCCCGTGCAGCCAGGTGGAGATAGCCTCCTCCCACCAGGCCGATGTCGATGAGGTGTTGAGCGGCCGCTTTGGCCTCGTCCAAAAGTTCCCGGTACTCGTCGGCCTGTCCTCGAACCTTGGCCATCAACGCCATGCGGAAGAACAGGTTGGCCAGAACGTCAAAGACGAAGGGCAGATTCCGCTGATAGTGCCTGGCGGCGGCCGTGATGTCGTCCCGAGCCGCCTGGGCCAACTCCCAGCGCTGATCCAGATCCAACGGCGCGTGGGCAAAGAGCACGTACCAGCGCCCGAAACCGCGCAGCCAGATCCCCGCACCTGTGCCCGGCCGGCGCGCGGCCAATCCATCCAAGTCCGCGATTCCCGCGCTGAACTCGCCGAGAACCAGCTTGGTCATGCCCTTGGCCGCGAGTATGAGGTCTGAGTCCTGCTTCAACGTTGAGGCAACGGTGAAGTCTTCGATGGCGGGCCCCCACCGGCCACCGTGTAAATGGTTGGCCGCACGGACATAGCGGGCCAGGGTCAGCTCAGGGTTCAGGGCCAGGGATCGGTCGGCGTCCGCAAGAGCGTCGGTCAGGTCGAGGCGGATCGTATGAGCATAAGCGCGGTAAGCATGGAACGTTGCCGGGTCGATTCCGATCGACGCGGAGCGCTCGAGGAGCCTGTCCATTTCGTCGGCGTCCAGGAGCAGCGCCGCGTCTTCGAGCTGACGAAGTAAGGTCGCCCGGGATTCGAGCTCCATGCGCTCGCGGCGGGCGCGTTCCTGCTCGGCATGCCGCTTGGCGGACTCCGAGCTCTGCCAAAGCACGCCCGCCGCCAGAGCGCCGGTGGCGATCACGACGACAAACGCCATCGCGGCCGCAACGCGGCCACGATTCTTGCGAAGAAACTTGCCCAGTCGATACCATGAGCTGTCGCGCTTGGCCTCAATCGGTTCGTTGGCCAGATAGTGCTCGAGGTCCTTGGCCAGTCCGCCGGCGCTCTGATAGCGGCGCTCACGCTCCTTGGCGAGCGTCTTCAGGATGATGGTCTGCACGTCATCATCGATCGGACAGCGGCCCAGGCGCGGGCGGCGCGCCGAGCGCTTGGCGATACCCACGTCGCTGTTCCACCGCTTGGTCGGCGGTGTGGGTGGGGTCTCGGCAATGTGCCGAAGGACGTCGGCCACCTGACCGGCAACCGGGTAGGGATAGTGTCCGGTGAGCAGCTGATACAGAATCACGCCCAGAGCGTAGATGTCGGTGCGCGCGTCGATCTGGTCCGGATTGCCGCGGGCCTGCTCGGGCGACATGTACGGCAGTGTGCCGATCACGGCCTGACTCGTCGACAGCAGCGTCTCAAGCGGCGCGGCCATCAGCTTGGCCAGGCCGAAGTCCAGCACCTTCGGGCTGCCGTCGACCTCCACCAGGATGTTGGTGGGCTTCAGGTCGCGGTGAATGATGCCCTTCTGGTGGGCGTACTGCACGGCCGCGCATACGGTGGCGAACAGCCGGAGCGTCTCCTCCAGCGTCAGCCGCCTGTCGCGGACGTACTGGTGCAGCGGCTCACCGCGCACATAGTCCATGACGTAGAACGGCTGCCCGCTCGCGCTTTGGCCGGAGTGGAAGACGCTGATGACGTTGGGATGCTTGAGCTGCGCGACCAGTTCGACTTCGCGCTCAAAGCGCTGCCGGGCGGACCGTGAGGCAAACGGCCCCTCCAGCAGCACTTTGATGGCCACCTTCCGCTTGGTGGATTCCTGGAGCGCCTGGTAGACGACACCCTGCCCGCCACGGCTGAGCTCCTTAATGATCTGATAGCCAGGAAACAGGTTCGCAGCCGCCTGGCCGGCGGTATCGCCATCGGGTCGAACGGCAACCAACGGCTCCGTCCCCGCATCGGCTTCGCGCGCTGCGGCCCAGAGGCGCTCGTTGGCGCGGTAAGCCTCGACCCTCGCCTGACACTCCGGGCAGCGGTCCACGTGCGCGCGGCGCGCAGCCAACTCCTCGCTGCGCATCCGTCCGGCAGCAAGCTCCTCAACCTGATCGGGCGACAAGCACTCGTCCATCAATTCACGTCCGGGATGAGCCTTGGCATTGTTCCGGTCGGAGCCCAGCCAGTATCACGCTACGGAAATCTGTTCTGCCCTGCAAGCCGCAGATGACGCTGCTGAGGCTCGACGGGTCCGTGGCAGAATAGGCGGGAGCAGCGAGCGCCGGGAATTGTGGTGCAGGCGTCCCGCCTGCCCGCACAGCCGAGACGGCCGCACCACAACGGCCAGACCCGTGAAGCAGGCGATAGCTTTGCTCACGGTAACTCTTCAGCCGCCTGCGGGACGATTCAGCACTGAGAAACGGAGGAACTGAGAAAAGCGAAGGGTTTCGCGGACAAGGCACTCCCGTTCGCCTCAGTCCCTCAGCCCGTCAGTGCTTGTCTTCGCAAACGGCTGAAGTCCTACAGCTCACGAAAGCTGGCCGGTACCTGCTTCCTCACACTGCCCAATCATCAGCGCACTTCGCGAGACTCAGGCCTTTCGATGCCGCGGACGGCGCCGATGTAGGTGTCACCAAGCCTCGGCGAGCGTGACAGGCCGCCATCGTCGTCGGCGTGCGTGCCGGTTTCATCGGCCTTGCTTAGCGTGATGCTACAGCGGCTCGATTCGCCACAGGACGTCACCGGGCGCAACATGGCGGCCGTTGACGAAATCGCGCCAGCTCATCAGACGGCCGGAGGCGGGTTTGATCTCGAGCACCTCCACATAGCCCGGCTGAGTGGCGACGTGAAGCCGACGGTCGAGCGTTCCCGGCGCGAGCGGCTCGCCCGGCAGCTCAACCGGACGGGCGCGGGCCAGCGTGACGCGCTCGCGGTGCCCGGCCATCGATACGTACTCGCACACCGCGCCCGGCCAAGACCACACGGCGCAGACGTGGTTCGCCACCGTCCGCGCCGGGCGGGCAAAGTCGATGTAGCCGTCCTCCTTGCGAAGCTTGGGCGCACGGGTGACGCCTTCGGCCGGCTGCGGCGTGCCCGGCGGCTCCGCCTCGCGCTCGAACAGACCGAACGTGGCTTGCACGGCGTCGACACCGACGCCGGCCAGGCGATCGTGCAGCTCGTCGGCCGTCTCTTCGGGCTTGATGCCGGTGCGCCGCGTCACGAGCACCGAGCCGCCGTCCATGCGCTGAGTCAAACGGAACACGGTCACGCCCGTCTCGCCGTCGCCGGCCAGGATGGCGTAATTGATCGGCGCCGCGCCGCGATGCCGCGGCAGCAGCGAGGCGTGCAGGTTGACGCACCCCGATGGAAACACGGGTGCGATCGGTCCGGCCGGCTCATCGAGGCGCGAGGCCGTCAGCCGCGGGCCGAGCTTCTGTCCGAACGCAATCACCAGCCCGAGCCGCGCGTTCAACCCGGCCAACTCATCGAGCACGGTTGGGGCGTTGACATTGTCGATCGCGATCACGGGCAGGCCGCGCTCGTCGGCCATCTGCCGCACGGGCGTGGGTAACGGGTGGCGGCCGCGCCCGCCCATTCGATCCGGCTGCGTCACGACCCGCACGATCTCGTGCGGACTGTTGAGCAGCCAGCGGAACGTCGGGATCGCGAACTCGCCGCTGGCGAACAGCACCAGGCGCATGCGATTCTCCACCGGCCGCGTCGGGCGTCAGGCCTTTGCGGTCCGCTTTCCACGAGGCGGCCGGTACTTCGCGCGGAGCTGTTTGAGGACTCTGCGGTTGGCGATCTCGTCGGCCGGCGACAGCGAGTCGATGATCAGCTTCCCGTTCAGGTGGTCGGTCTCATGTTGCCACACGCGGGCGGTCATGCCTTCGCCGACCAGCTCGCGTTCCTGACCGACCAAGTCAACAAAGCGGATGCGCGCCCGCAGTGCCCGACGGATCGAGACCTCGGCTCCGGGAATCGACAGACAGCCCTCTGGGGCTTCGGCGGCGCCCTCGAAGTCGGACAGCTCCGGATTTACGCAGACCACGTCTTCACCGGGCTGGCCAGACGGGTTGCAGACGAACATCCGCATCGGCAGCCCGACCTGCGGAGCCGCCAGCCCGACCCCGTGGGCCTCGCGCATGAGCTCGAGCATCCGTGCGGCCACCGCGGCCAGGCGCTCGTCGAACTCGGTCACCCGTTGGCACAACGTCTGGAGAATCGGATCGGGGTACAGCACGATCCGCAGTTGTGACCTGTTGTCCGTTGCAATCATGCCCATGCCGCGCGACCAGCCGCCTTGACGACCCGCGAACATCTGATACTATGATACGATTACGAAATGTAAAGGACCGTATGAGCCGGAGGTAGCCGAGTCTCAGCCGTCAACCGAACAGGGGCCGTCATACTCGATCAGCGCGCCGTCACCCAGCAACCCGCATGGCCAAGGACAACAGAGAGCCGCCGACCGGCGACGCGCCGGACCCCAACGCCCGCCACACCACCCCGCCCGACGACCGCGCCAAAGCGGCCAAGTGGTTCGCTCGCGCCAAGGAGTTGCAGGAGAAGCACAACTTCGACTACGCCATCAAGTGTTACGTCGACGGGCTGGAGCTCTGGCCCGAGGCGGTCGAAGATGCCCACAAGCCGCTGCGGTACTGCAGCTTGGCTCGGCGGGCGTCGGGCGGCAAGAAGCTCGGCATGTTGGACGCGGCCAAGGCACCGATGATGGGCAAGGATCCGGTCAAGGCCATGCTCAATGCCGAGTGGCGCCTGGCGCACGATCCCGGCAATTTGGATTGCATGGAAGGCTTACTTAAGAACGCCGGCAAGGCCCGGTGCGACGACACGATCATGTGGGCCGGTCCGGTATACAGCGAGGCTGCTGAGACCGAGAAAAAGCCCAGCGCCAAGCGGTTCCAGTTCCTCAAGGAGGTTTACGAAGAGCTGGGCGATCGGGCCCAGGCACGCGGCGAGACGTCCTTAGCCGTCGACGCTTACGAGCGGGCGATCAAGGCCATGAGTTTCCAGCGGACGCTGGCGCCCGACGACAATCAACTGCCGGTCGTCCTTCGCGATCTGTCCACCAAGCTCACCATCATCAAAGGCCGGTATCAGACCGGCGACTCGTTCCGCGACAGCATCCGCGATGCCGAGCAGCAAGCCGAAATTCACGATCGCGACCGCATGGTTCAGTCGGAAGACCGGCTCGACGCGCTCATCGCGAAGGCCGAACAGGATTACGCGGACAACCCCGACGTGACCGGTAAGGTCTTCACGCTCGTCGACCTGCTCTGCCGCCGCGACAACCCTAAGGAGGAGCAGCGCGCGATCACCGTGCTCTTGGGCGAGTACAAGCGGACCGACGACTACAAGTACAAGGCTCGAGCCGACGACATTGCGATCCGCCAATGGGAACGGCAGGTTCGGGCGGCCAAGGCGGGCAGCGACGCCGATGCGTTGAAAGCGGCCCGCGTAGACCAACTTCGGTTCGAGCTCACCACGTTCAAGGAGCGCAGTGAGAAGTATCCGACCGACCAGCGTGTCAAGCTGGCGTATGGCGAAAAGCTCTACCGCGCCGGGCGGGTTGACGAGGCCATTCCCATGCTGCAGGCAGCCCGCAACGATCCGAAGAACCGCACGCGCTGCGGCCTGATCCTGGGTCGATGCTTTTTCGACAAGGGCTACTTTGCGCAGGCCATCGACACGGTCCGCGAAGCGCAGGGCCTTCTCGAGGTGCGTGACGATGACCTCGGCAAAGAGCTGACCTATTGGCTCGGCCGGTCGGAGGAGGCCGCCGGCCAGGCCGACGCCGCTCGCAAGACCTACGGGCAACTGCTGCAGTTGGACTACAACTATCGCGACGTTCGCGATAGACTCGACGGATTGATGAAATAGGTGGCGGTCCGCGGCCGGTTTTGGCCGTGGCCCCTGACGGAGCAAGGCATGGCAAATTCAAGATCCGCGGAGAAGCGTTTCCGCCAGTCGGAAACGCGCCGCGCGCGTAACCGGGCCGACCGGAGTGCCCTCAAGAGCCAGATGCGGCGGTTGACCGACAGCCTGCAGGGTCCGAACCGCGACACGGCGGCGACCGAATTCAAGGCGACCGTCAAGCAGCTCGACCAACTGGCGGCCAAGGGCGTGATTCATCGCAACGCGGCGGCTCGAAAGAAGTCTCGCCTGGCGCGGCGGCTCAATAAGGTGTAGGTCGCCGATGGCGCGCTCGAGCGACCGTCATGGACTTCCGCGGTGAACGCGTGCGCGTCGTCGATGAGGTCGAGCCGCACGGGCAAGCGAACGGCCGCTTGCCCATGCCACCCACCTGCCGCCCATGTCCACTGTGACGCTTGTCGCGCGGTGCGTTGATTCAAGTGGGCCGAACCAGGGCGAACAGCTCGCGGTTCCCGCCCGTGCCGCGCAATGGACTGTCGACGAGCCGTTCCACGCGTATCCCGAGCCGCTCAAGCTGCGCTCGGATGTGCTGGACTACGACGCCCACGCGATCGTCGGGCAGCACGCCATCGACCAGCCAGTCGCGGTCAGCTTCATAGTGCGGCTTGAGCAGTGTGACGATGCGGCCATTGGGCAGCAGCAATCCAAGTGCATGTGGGAGAATCAATCGCTGGGGCGTCCAGCCCACGTCGATCGTCACCAGGTCGACCAGCTCGGGTAGCACGACGTGCAGGGCGTTGGTCCGCTCGAGCACGACGACGCGAGGATCGCGCCGGAGTTTCCAGGCCAGCGTGCCGTAGGCCGTGTCGACGCTGTAGACTTTGGCGGCGCCGCGTTGCAGCAGGCAATCGACGAATCCGCCGACGTGACTGCCCAGATCGGCACACGCGCACCCGGATGGATCGATGTCGAACGCGCTCAGCGCGCCCGCGAGCTTCTCGCCGGCGCGCGACACGTAGGGACGCGCTGGCGTGGGGTGTTTTCCCAATGGCGCCAACCCGCTGGGAACGGCCCGACGTCCGGGCCAGCGGCTACTTGATCTTGCGGGCGAGCCGCGAATAGCTGACGACCTCGGCCTGCCAGTTCTCGGATGTTCCGAGTTTTCCATCGGCCAGCTCGCTGAACTCGAGCGTCGTGAGCGTGGTCGAGTCTTCGACCACGCCGCCCTCCAGCGGCTTGCGGACGAAATGCGTCAGCGGCGGCACGTCCGTCCGCTGGTCGATGACCAGCTCGCCCGTCTCGGGATCCTTGACAAAATGCGTGACCTTGAGCTGGATCGCATCGACGCGCAACCCAGTCTTCTCGCGGACAGTGAATTTGAGCGTGCGCCGCTCGCCGACCTCTTCGGGCGTCACCTCGACGGTGAACTCAGGCTTCACGTCGGGATCGGTGACCTCAACATAGCCGGCCGGCAGCGGCTCGGCCCAATAGCCTTCGGATTCGGGGTCGATCGCGACGGGCTCGGGATACTCGGTTGAGCCGTTCTCCGCGCTGCCGGGCGTCGTGGCGTCGGGCGTCGACGCACGGCGGTCCCAGACGATGTACGCGACGATCGACAGCACCACCAACGTCACCAGCAGGAATACTCTCATGGCTCGCTCTCGTCTGTTGGCCCGGAGGCCGCCTGATCGTCCATCGGCGTGAACGCCCGGGCCGCGACCCGCTTGACCGCGACCACGTGGGCCGCCCAATTCTCGCTCGTGCCCAGATCGGGGATCTCCGAGGCCTCCAGGTCGGTCAACACCGTATTGTCCGTCAAACTGCCGCCGAATTCCAATCGGTAGCGGCACAAAAACTCGATCGGCTCGGAGTCCCGGATCCACTCGCCCGTTTCGGGGTCTTGGTGCTGATGCCAGAAATGGACGTACACGCCGTCCGCCAGGAATCCGTGCCGCTCGCGAATCTGAAAGTAAATCGCGTTCCGCAAGCCTTCGCGGCGCAGCTCGACCTGGACGTCGAACTCGGGCTGAACGGGCGGCGGCTCAACGGCCCCATCGGGCAGCGGCTGCTCCCACGGCGGCAGATCCGTTTCGGCCAGCGGACGCTCTTGCCACACGTCGCCGTTGTGCGGAGCCGGAGCAGAGGCCGTCCAAAGCCTCACGCCGTAGTACGCCGTAAGGGCCAGCACGACCAGCAGGATGAACAGCAACGGGCGCGCCGACGAACTGGAGCTGGCGGTGTCGCTCACGATCGTGCTCGGATGGCAGCGCTCGGCCGCCCAAAGAAACCCATCGAAGCCGAATGGGCTGCCGTGCAGTCCGGCCCCCTGGTCCCAGACGCGACGCAATCGCGGCTCGCCGACTGCCCTAACGAGTATAGACCGGCTTCGAGAACACGACAACCCGGGAGGGAAAAGCGAGCACGCCCGCTCGGGCCGTGGGACCCGCGCGGGCGTGCTGCGCTTCGGTCATGATGATTCGGCGTGGATCAGCGGCGCCTGCGGCGGGCCACGGAGAGCAGTCCGAGGCCGAGCAGCGCCAGGCTGGCCGGCTCGGGAACGACGGCCAGGCCGGCGATGGCGACGCCGCCTCCGATGTCGCCCAGCGGGCTGGCGGCGCCGCTGTCGAGGTTGATGAGGTTCAGCACCGAGCCGGCGGCGCCGGGGGCAGTCAGCGACGCGTACGCCAGGCCGCTCGACGGCGAGACGTCGAAGCCCACGAGGTTCGACGTGTCGCTGCCCAGGCTGCCGATCGTGAACAGGACCCCACCGTTCGGCGATGGCGTGCCCGGCGGTACGTTAATGCCGCCCTGGCGCACGAGGATGTCGAGGTTCGAGTCGATGCCGAACAGCGTCGTCGTCGTGGCGCCGTTGACCGCGTTCGTGTACGCTGCGCCGACGACGTTGGGATTGGCGCCGGCGTTCACGTCGCCAGTGTCCGGGCCGCCGCCATCGGTATCCGTATCGAACGCCAGCGGCGTGTCGGTCCCGGCCAGCCCGCCAGAGCCGGCAATCGGATTGAGCCGCAGATTCTGCTCGGCGTCGCTGACCAGGCGGATGCGGTCCGGCACCGGATTGAAATCGACGCCGAAGGCCGTGCCCGTCAGCGTGAACGGCATCCCGCCGGTAACGGGCGTCGCCCCGGCCGTCATCGTGCCGATCGTATAGATGTTGTTCAGGTTGCCGATTCCGTATAGCGCGCCGCCGTTGGGCCGAAAGTCGATCCCGACCAGCGACTCGCCGGGCGCCAGGCCGCCCACCACGCCGACGTTTGTCACCTGCCCCGGATTGGCCGTGTCGAACGTGAGCAGCAGGTTCTGCGTTGTGATCGCATAGGCCTGCTCGGCCTGCACATCGGTCGCAACGGCTACCAGCACTGCTACCGCGGCCGCCAACGCGGACGCGCGCGAAGCTAAGCCCCTCATGTTGACTGACATTCTCACCTCGATTCCTCCTGCGGTACGCGCCGAGGCGTGCCGTTCACTCCGGTGAACGCGGTCAGACAGGGTGCGCAGCCGGCACGCGCAGCGGCTTCCGAGCGCCGCTCCCGATCGTCCCACGCCATCGGCTCGCGCGCCGAAAGCACTGTCACGACCAATTACGCGGAGCGGCGCGCCGCGGATTCATCGCTGCGTCGGCCGGCCGGCGAGCGTCTTGGTCGAGCACCGCCGCGGCTGCGGCCGATGGAAGGGAAACGTAGAGTCGCGCTAGACGACCGTCCGGGGCCGAATGGACGTCGCGGGACCGAGTTGGCTACGGGTTGCGGAGCGCTGGCGCTAGATGAGAGCGCCAGTGTAGGATGTCGTCGATTGTGCTTGACCTGGCTCGAATCATTCTGAGCGTATGGACGCTCTGGCTTGCGGCCGAACTTACCTGCGCGCCCGCGCGGGCCGATGAGATCCCGCAAGCGTCTTCGACCGCGCGACCCGGCGGTTTCAGCCTGCGCCCCGACGAGCAAGATGCGGGCAGCCAAGATGATGACGACGCGATCAACTGGTTTAGTCCCGAGCTGAGAACGGAGGAGTTGTTCCGCGAAGCCCCGCCGCCTCGTGCCTGGTATGTCGATTTCGGCCTGCGGCTCGGCTACACGCGGCTGGGTGAGACGGGCGACCTGCTGGCCAAGCGGCTCGAAATCCCACTGGCGCTGGACGTCCTCGACATTTGGGAGCACCCCGACACGCCACTCGACCGGCGCTCGCGCGGCGGCTTGACGACCTTCTATCTTGGGATCGGCCGCCGGCAGAACGAGTGGTTGACGTGGAACTTCTACGTCGGCGGCGGCACCGGCGACGACCGCAACCACCAGCGGATCGCCAACCTCAACGTCAACGTCGACTTCGAATACGTCCACTACTACTTCGGCCTGTCGGCTGACATCTACCCGTGGGGCATTCCGGCTTACCGGCCGTTCACGAACTGGCTCGAACGCCTCAAGGCCAGCCGGCCATACGTCATCGCGGGCTTCGAAAACGGCTATCTCGGCGCGACCGGCGAAGGCAACTTCAAGTTCGCGTCGCTGGTGCTCTACGCCGACCAGGGCAAGGTGCGCGACTGGCTGATGAGCTTCCAGTTCGGCATCGGCTGGGAGCTGCCGATCAACGAGCGCTGGTCGTTCAACGTCGCCGCCTATCACGCCTTCCACATCTATCGCCCCGACGAATACAACAGTTGGGACGCTGTTTTCGCGTTCCGCTACCGGTTCTGACTTGCCGATGGACCCGCGACGCACCGTTGGTAGAATGATTGGAGTCGAAAGGCGGGATCCGCTGATCGGTCGGCCGTTCGACGATGCAGTCGGCTAGCGATGCCAATCCTGACTGACGAACAACTCGACCGGAACCTGGAAGCCGCCGTCACTCGCCTGCGAGCAGAGTTTTCGCCGGTGGCCATTTACTTGTTCGGCTCCTACGCATACGGGACGCCCAAAGCGCACAGCGATCTCGACCTGCTCGTCATCGTCGATGAAAGTCCGCAGGACGCCTTCTCGCGGGACGCGCGCGCCTACCTCGCGCTCGGCGACATCCCGGTTCCGATCGATGTACAGGTCTATACCCGCGCCGAGTTCGAGTCGCGAGCGCGCTTGCCGGTGTCATTCGAACGCACCATACGCTCGAAGGGGCGCATTCTCTATGCTGCCTGAACAGGACGTCCGCGAGTGGATGCGCAAGGCGGACCAAGATCGGCGTCTGGCGCAGGCGGCGCTGGAGCAATCTCCCCCGATCACCGATGGGGCCGCGTTTCATTGCCAACAGGCCGTCGAGAAGCTGCTCAAAGCCTACCTCGTGTTCCGCTCACATCCCTTCGAGAAGATTCACGACTTGCGGGCGCTCACGATCGAGTGCGTTCGATTCGATCCCGGCTTCACCTCGCTGCAGGCCGAAATCGTTCCGCTAACAGCCTACGCCGTGCGGTTCCGCTATCCTGGACCGGTCGATCCGACCGTTGAGCAGGTGCGTGACGCACTCGAAGTTGTCCAACGTGTGCAACGCTGGGTCGAGCGCCTGACGACTCGACCGGTGCCGCCCGTTCCACAAGACCAAGCCCCGGACGGAACCGGTGCAAACGACTCAGCCCACTAGCTAACACGGCGCGAGCCTCTGACCGTTCGGCGCGGCCTCAGCGCGAATCGCCCGTTGCCAGGTGACTCTGGATGGCCGCGTTGACCTGCTGCATCAGGGACATGTAGTCGACCTGCGTCTTGAGGAGCGTCTTGAGCAGCGGGTCGCTGGCCATTCTCTGCTGGTAGTCGGCCAGTTTGCGTTTATCTTCGGGCTCGAGCGGCTTGTTCTGGCGTTCGAGCTGGTGCATGCGCTCGGCATGGGCTTCGTAGTCGCTTAGCAACTGGCGCGTGGTGGGGCTGTCGGCCACGGCCTTGTTGGCGGCCAGATAGGCCTGCACGCGGGCATCTTCGGCCAGCCGTTTGCTCAACTCGGTCGCAAGCTCTACGATCGACGCCATCTACCGATTCCTTGACTTCCGGGAGACCATGCGCGGATGCCACACAAACGACGATCGACGACGCGGGCCGCGGCCACGCCGGCCGACCCCGGCGAAACAGACTTCGAGGACCGCGCTGATCAGCCCGTCGATGATTCCGTGCAGGAGCCCCATGGTCCCTACACCGAGCGGATCCTGAGCTACATCGCCAGCAAGGCCTACCGGCCACAGAAGTTGCGGGCACTGGCCCGCGCGCTGCACATCGCCGACGAGGAGTATGGCGATTTCCGGGCGGCCGTCAAAGGCCTGATTCACACCGGCCGCATCGTCATGGGCAGCGCCAGCGCCCTCACGCTGCCCGAGCCGACCGGCACGATCGTCGGCAGCATGCGGCTCAACCCGCGCGGCTTCGGCTTCGTCGTGCCGGACGTGCCCAACGCGCACGGCGACTTGTTTGTGCCGCTCGAGCACACGGCCGGGGCCATCACCGGCGACACCGTGCGGGCGAAGGTCTCGAAGAAGGGCAAGCGCGACGGGCGCATGATCTTCGAGGGCCGCGTGGTCGAGATCATCACCCGCGGCCGCAGCCGCTTCGTGGGCGAGCTGTTCCACGAGGCCCGCGCCTGGTTCGTGCGGCCCGACGGCAACACGCTGCACGTGCCGATCTTCGTGCCCGACGCTTCGTCGAAGGGCGCCCGGGCGGGCGACCAGGTGGTGGTCGAGATCACGCAATATCCCAAGCCGCTGCTGGACGCCAAGGGTGTGATTGTCGAGGTGCTTGGCAAGCGCGGCGATCCGGGCGTCGATACGAAGAGCATCGTCCGCCAATACGGCCTGCCCGAGGAATTCGACCAGGCGGTGATCGAGGCCGCCCGCCGGGCCGTGCGCGACTACGACCCCGATCGGGCCGCGCACGGGCGCGAGGATTTGCGCCCGCGCACGATCATCACCATCGACCCGGTCGATGCCCGCGACTTCGACGATGCCATTTCGCTCGACGTGCGCGACGACGGCACCTACGAGCTGGGCGTGCACATCGCCGACGTGAGTCATTTCGTTCGACCGGGAACGCCGCTCGATGAGGAAGCCCGCGAGCGGGCCAACAGCGTCTACTTCCCGCGCCATGTGATCCCGATGCTGCCCGAAGTGCTATCGAACGGCGTATGCAGCCTGCAGCAGGACGAGCCGCGGCTGACCAAGAGCGCGTTCATCACGTACGATCGCGAAGGTCACGTGCTCGACGCGCGTTTTGCCAACTCGCTGATCGCGTCGACGCAGCGGCTGACCTACGAGCAGGCCACGCAGATTCTGGACGGCAAGGTCGGCGGGTATCCGAAGAAAGTCGTCGGGCTGCTGCGCGACATGGACAAGCTGGCCCGCATCATCCGCCAGCGCCGGCTGCGCGCCGGCATGCTGGTGCTGACGTTGCCGGAAGCCGAGCTGGTGTTCGATGAGTCGGGCGAAGTGAGCGGCGTCGTGCCGGAAGTCACGAGCTTCTCGCACACGATCATCGAAATGTTCATGGTCGAGGCTAACGAGGCGGTGGCGCGGTTGTTCGTGAAGCTCAAGCTGCCGCACCTGCGGCGCGTGCACGCCGCACCCGACGATTCAGCCGCCGAATCGCTGGGGCGGTTCCTCAAGGCGCTCGGCTTCAAGGTGCCCAGACGCATCGATCGCGGCTGGCTCCAGCGGTTGCTTGCAGAGATGGCGGACACGCCGGCGTCTTTCGCCGTCAACATGGCCGTGCTGCGTTCGCTCGAGCGGGCCGAGTATCGCCCCGATCTGATCGGCCACTACGCCCTGGCCAGCGAGGATTATTCCCATTTCACCTCGCCCATCCGCCGCTACCCCGACCTGATGATCCATCGCCTGCTCGACGGCTATCTGGCCGGCGAGTTCGACCGCAAGCGGAAGTCGAGTGATGTGCCGACGTTCGAGGAATTGGCCGAGCTGGGCGGCCATTGCAGCACCAACGAGCGCCGCGCCGAAGCGGCCGAGCGCGAGCTGAAGCTGCTCAAGATTCTGCGGCTGCTCGAAACTCGGATCGGGGACCATTTTGACGGGGTCGTCACGGGCGTCACGCAGTTCGGGCTGTTCATCCAGCTCAGCGAATATCTGGTCGATGGGCTGATCCGCTTCACCGACATGGCCGGCGATTGGTGGAACGTCGATGCGGACCGGGGCATCGTGGTCGGCGAGCGCTCGGGCAAGACCATCCGCATCGGGCAAGCCGTGCGCGTCGCCATCGCCCGCATCGACCTGGCCAACCGCTCGCTCGACCTGTCATTGGCGGACGCGGGCGCGCGCGTGAACGAAGCGCAACTCAAGCCATCGCGCGGACGCAGCAGTGGGAGGGTCCACGAACGCAAGCGATCTTCGGGCCGACGGCGCCACGAGCGCTCGCGCAGCGACAATCGTCGTTCGCGCGGCCGCGGATGAGCGGGTCGGAGGCCCTCTGAGCGGGCCAGGGCTCCACGAGATACGGCGACTTTGAACCCCGCCTGCCAAGGCGGGGCGTGTACGACAATCCGAAACACATCGGGTACGCCGGCAAGCCCACCCTTTGCAGGGTGGGTTCTGATGCCACCCGCCCGCTGGCGAACCCGGCCGATGCCGCCTTCAATCCAGGCTGCTCGGTTCGCCGTAGATGGTGCGGATGAAGCGGGCCGGGCCTTCGTCGGGGATGTTGATGATGTACATATCCTGATAGCGATCGGGCGATGTACCCGTGCCGCCCAGCCGGCGGTAGACCTCCTCGTTGAGCCCGCGCTGCAGCGGCGTCACCGGCCCGATGTTGCCGACGATCAGGACCACGCCGCCGGCGTGCGTGTTGATCACCGTGCGCACCAGCTCGTCGGCCACGGCCGGCGTGTTGGCGAAGCCCTCGACCGGCACGACGTTGATCGGCAGGCCCAAAGCCTCGGCCAGCGGCTCGACCGTCTGGCGGTTGCGGATCAGGTCCGGCGAATAAATCGATGTGACGCCGTTGTTGCCCAGCACATCGACCAGCACCTGGGCCCGCGCCCGGCCCTCTTCGTTGAGCGGCGGGTCGAGGCCCTCGTTCCGCTCGGCGTGCCGGATCAGGATGACGGTCGTCGTCGTGCCGCGCGGCGAGTTGATCTGCCCGCGCGGGATCTCGGTCCCGCAGCCCGCGCTCAGCAGCAGCCCCGCCAGCACGACTCGCCCGGTGTGACACGCTTGCGATCTCACCATAGACAGCTCCATGTGTTGATGTGCGATTAATCCGCCCGATGGGCGGGCATGTTACCGGCCGCAGACCGATGACGACAAGCCAGGCTCAGACGCGCGAGCGCCTCACCGACCGACGAATGGACGCGGAGGCGATGAGGACGCTGAGACGATGAGCCAACCGAATCGCCCGCTTACTGTCACCTGCGACGCGCCACGCGCCCTAAAGCGGGGTCCGTGACAGAATCGGCGTGATCGTCTAGCGAGGCTTCACCTCAGACCCACGAGCGTGTTGCCAACTGTCGAAATGGACGGAGATGGACGAAGAGGCGCTGAGGACGCTGAGCTGAGGGAGAGGCGAAGTGGCAGGGCCATCTACATGCCTCATGACCACCTCTCTTCTCTGCGCACCCTGCGACTCTGTCCGGGACGCGCTAGCCCAAGTTAGAGGGTTTGGCAGCAAGATCGGCCCTGGCGCGGGCGCCAGGGCCGACTGGAGCCGGATTTCGTGACTACAAATCCATGACCTGGTCGATGCGGCGAAGCCGTGGCG
>Ga0187892_10002123_pt1 | contig 41425 bp, 31 predicted proteins | sample MA1701073metaG_FD_139345 | JGI IMG/M metagenome (GOLD analysis project Ga0187892, IMG submission 139345) | Bio-ooze microbial communities from a basaltic lava cave in the Kipuka Kanohina Cave System on the Island of Hawaii, USA - MA170107-3 metaG ... | reverse complement strand
TGCGGCCGCCGGCCCGTGTTCGTCATCAGGAACAATCCCGTCCCGTACGTGTTCTTGATCACGCCCGGCTCGTAACAGCCCTGCGCGAACATCGCGCCCTGTTGGTCGCCGACGACTCCGCAGATTTTCGCTTCGAATCCAAAAAGCCTCGGGTCCACCTTGCCGAAGTCGCCGGCGGTGGCCCGTACTTCCGGCAAGACGACCGCCGGCACGTGGAACTTTCGCAGCAACTCGGCGTCCCAGCGGAGAGTGCGGAGATTGAACAGCATCGTCCGCGACGCGTTGCTCACGTCGGTCGCGAATTGCTTCCCTCCAGTCAAGTTCCACACAATCCAGGAATCGATGGTGCCGAAGACGCCGCGCCGCGTCGCGGGAACGTTCCGCAGCAACCACTCGATTTTCGTCGCCGAAAAGTACGGGTCGCAGACCAAGCCGGTTCGGCGGCGGATTTCCGGCTCGGCGCCGGAGCGCTTGAGCTCGCTGCAACGCGTTTCGGTGCGACGGTCCTGCCAGACGATCGCGTTGTACAACGGACGGCCGGTTTTCGGGTCCCAGGCGACGATCGTCTCGCGTTGGTTGGCGATTCCCACGGCGGCGATCTTGCGCCGGTCCACCTTCGCGAGGGCTTTGGCAATCACGGCCCGCGTGGTAGCCCAGATCTCCGCCGGGTCGTGTTCCACCCAGCCGGGCTTCGGGAAAATCTGTCGAAACTCACGGTAGGCGTTCGCCCGGATGCGCGTGTCACGGCCGAACACGATGGCGCGGTTGCCGGTCGTGCCGAGGTCAATCGATAGAACGAGCATGATTCGGCGGAGAGCATGCCGCGGACGCAGTCGGATTACAATCCTCGACGAGAGCCGCGGACCAGTCGAGCGCATCCCAGTCTGCCTATCGCTCTTTCGACCAACACCAAGCCGGTCAGCGCACGGAGGCGACCAAAACAGTCGGAGAGGCTGCCCAAGAACTCAGACGCGCCCGGCTCAGTCCATCAACAAGCCGCCGTTGACTTCGATGACCTCGCCGGTGATGTAGTGCGCGGCGTCGCTGGCGAGAAAAAGGATCGCCCCTGCGCAGTCGTTGGGCTTGCCGGGACCGAGCGGGATCGCGGAGATTTGTTTCTCCCAGATCGGCTTCGGCGTGTGTTTCTGATGGAACGGCGTGTCGATGACGCCCGGGGCGATCGCGTTGACGGTGACGCCAAACGGCGCCATTTCCTTGGCAAACCCGCGCGTGAACGTGCTGACGCCTCCCTTCGCCGATGCGTACGGCGTCGCGCCGGTGCCGCCGCCGTTGCGGGCGGAAATGCTGGTGACGTTGATGACGCGACCGCTCTTCTGTTCGGCCATGAGTTTCGCCACGCGCCGGCAACACAGGAATACACTGCGCAGGTTGAGGTCGATGACCCGGTCCCAAAGCTCCGTCGGGCATTCCGCGATGGGAACGCGCTGCACGATCGTACCGGCGTTGTTGACGAGGACGTCCAGGCGACCGCCGAACCCGCCGAGGACCTTGGCGAACATCGTCTCGACCTCCGCCTCCTGGATCACGTCGGCCTTGACGGCGAGGCATTTTGCGCCGGCGGCGCGCATCTTGCCGCAGAGATCTTCGGCCCCGGCTGCGTTCTCGTTGTAGCTGACGGCGACATCCGCACCCGCTCCCGCAAACGCGAGCGCGGCAGCGTAGCCGATGCCGCTGCTGGCGCCGGTCACGAGCACCTTTTTCCCTTTGAGGTCTTGATTCATGGTTGGTTGGTTCATTAACGCAAATTGTGGGGAATGCACAGATCATTTCTCTATCGTTCCCTGCCGTTGACTTTGCCCCGATTTTCTCCAGAATGCCGGAGGCGAATGAAAAACGTAGTGCTCCTCGGCTCGACCGGCTCGATCGGACTGAGCACGCTCCAGGTGGTGGCGGATATTCCCAAACGCGCCCGGCTGATCGGGTTGGCCGCCAACGAAAACCTCGACGGGTTGCTCGAACAGGCGCAGCAAATCAAACCCAGGGCCGTCGCCCTCGCGAACGCCGACAAATGCCAGCTTCTGCAACGCAAACTCGACGGCAAAACCAAGGTCTATTGTGGCGACGACTGTCTCGTACAACTCGCCACCCTGCCCGAGGCGGACATCGTTCTCGTCGCCATCGTCGGCACGGCCGGCCTGCACCCCGCGCTGGCCGCGATCCGCGCCGGAAAGGACCTGGCGGTCGCTTCGAAGGAAATCCTCGTCATGGCCGGCGAAATCGTCATGCGCGAGGCCGGCAAGCACAAGGTCAAGGTCCTGCCCGTCGATAGCGAGCACAACGCGATCTTTCAATGCCTCGAAGGACGCAACCCCGCCGAAATCCGCCGCATCATCCTGACCGCGTCGGGCGGGCCGTTCCGCAAACATTCGCGCGACGCCTTGCAACACGTCACGCTCGAAGACGCGCTCAAGCATCCGACGTGGAACATGGGGAAAAAGATCACCATCGATTCGGCGACCCTGTTCAACAAAGGCCTCGAAATGATCGAAGCGCACTGGCTGTTCGGCGTCACAATGGACAAGGTCGAGGTCGTCATCCATCCACAGAGCATCATCCATTCGATGGTCGAGTTCGTCGATGGCTCGACGCTGGCGCAATTGAGCATGCCGAGCATGCGATACCCGATCCAGTATGCGATCACCTATCCTGACCGGCTGCCCAACTCGATGGAGCCAACCAATTTCCCAAAGATCGGCCAGCTTACCTTCGAAGCGCCCGACATCGAGCGCTTCCCGGCGTTGCGGCTGGCGCGCGAGGCGGGCACGCGCGGTGGGACGTTACCGGCTGTCATGAATGCCGCCAACGAAGTCGCCGTGGCGCGGTTCATGGGCCGCCGGCTGCGGTTCGTACGCATCTGGGACGTGGTCGAGCGGACGATGCGGGCGCATACGGTGGTTGCAAGGCCGTCGCTGGACGATATATTGGCCGCGGATGCGTGGGCACGGAACGAAGCGACGAAGTTTTGCAATGCGAACTGATTTTCCGTTGCATGGGTCAAGCCGGTCGGCGCGCTGAGGCGCCTCCCCCTTTCACAACATGGAAATAAACACGATTCTCAAAGCGGCGTACGTCACCATCGTCGTGCTGATTTTGTTCGGCGCGACGATTTTCGTTCATGAACTGGGCCATTTTCTTTTCGCCCGGCGCTATAAACTGCGCATCGAACGATTCAGCATCGGGTTCGGGCCGAAGATCTGGGGTTACACGAAGGACGGCGTTGACTATCGCATCAGTGTGTTCCCGTTCGGCGGCTACGTTGCGCTCCCGCAGATGGCGCCGCTCGACGAGGAGGAAGCGAAGAAATTCGACCCGCCGCTCGAACACGCGAAACCATTCCACAAGATCATCGTCGCGGTCGCCGGCGCGGCGTTCAACATCGCCTTTGCGCTCCTTCTGGCGTTGTTGATCTGGTGGGTGGGCAAACCCGTGGACGCGTCGGACCTGGACCTGACGATTGGCTACGTTCCCGACAAACTCACCGAGTACCGCGACCGCCAGCCGCAGACCCGGCCGTGTCCCGAGTACGAAGCCGGCCTGCGCGTCGGCGACAAGATCGTGGCGATCAACGACGCGCCGGTCGCGGATTGGACGGACGTGGCCCAGGCGGTGGCGTTCAGCCGGCGGGAAGCGATCCGGCTCGAATATCTCCGCGACGGCGAGCAGCGCGCGGCCGAGTTCAAGCCTGAGCGTTCCCGCGTTTTTGGCGTTCGGCTCCTTAGCGCGCAGCCACGCTCCACACCAAAGATCGACAAGATCGAACCCAACCAACCCGCCGACGGTGTCGGGTTGCAACAGAACGACGAGATCGTAGAGGTGGACGACATTCGCGTGCTGAGCGGCGGTCATCTTTTGGACCTTGTGGCCGAGCGTCGAGACCAGCCGACGGAATTCAAGATTCGCCGCAACGAGCAGGAACTCGCTTTCACGATCACGCCGCGCTACGACGCCGAGCATAAGAAAACGCGAATCGGCGTCCGGTTTAGTCCCCACACCGAGCAGCACACGATTTACCCGGACCCGTGGAAGCAGTTCAAAGAGGTCATCCTGATGATGGCGAACACGATCAACGCGCTCGTCCACCACAAGCAGACCGGAGTCGGCGCCAAGGACCTCTCCGGCCCCGTGGGGATTGGGCACGCATTGTGGGTGATGATCCCGACCGACATTCGGCTCGGGGTTTCGTTCACCGTGTTGCTGAACATCAACCTCGCGCTCATCAACTTGCTGCCGATCCCCGTGCTCGATGGCGGGCATATCATGTTCGCCCTGTTCGAGTGGATTCGCCGCAAGCCGATCGGGTACAAGTTCGCCGCGGTGACGCAGACCGCCTTTGCCGTCCTGCTCATCGGGTTCATTCTGTACGTGACCTATCACGATTTCCTGCGGCTTTTCCGCATCGCGGGCTTGTCCGATCGCGGGGCGCAGCAGGAACAACCGGCCGAAAAGCCGGCCTCGACAACGCCCCCCGCCGGTGGGACTCCGGCCCCGGCAACGCCATGAAGCTCTCCTATTGCGCCGACGCCTATCGTTACCAGCGACGCAAGACGCGCATCGTCTGGGTCGGACAACCCGCCAGGGGCGGCGTCCCCGTCGGCGGCGACCACCCGATCGTCGTCCAGTCCATGCTCACCTGCGACACGATGGACACGGAACAGTGCATCAAAGACACGCTCGACCTGGTCAAGGTCGGCTGCCAGATCGTCCGCATCACCGCGCCGGCGCCGAAGCACGCGGCGAACCTGAAACACATCGTCGCCGGCCTGCGCCAACGCGGCTGCCTGGTGCCCATCGTCGCGGACATTCATTTCAAGCCGGAGTCGGCCATGGAAGCGGCAAAATGGGTCGAGAAAGTGCGCGTCAACCCCGGCAACTACGCTGACAAAAAGAAGTTCGCCGTCCGCGAATACACCGACGAGCAGTATGCCGCCGAGGTCGAGCGCATCGAGGAGGCGTTCAAGCCGCTCGTTCTATTGTGCAAGCAACTCGGGCGCGCCATGCGCATCGGCACGAACCACGGCTCGCTGAGCGATCGCATCATGAACCGGTACGGCGACACGCCGCTGGGCATGGTCGAAAGCGCGCTCGAATTTGTCCGCATCTGCCGCAAGCACGAGTATCACGAGATCATTCTCTCGATGAAAGCCAGCAACCCGAAAGTGATGATCGAAGCGTACCGGTTGCTGGTCGCCCGCATGGATGCGCTCGGGCCGGATTGGAATTATCCCGTCCACCTCGGCGTCACCGAAGCCGGCGAAGGCGAAGATGGCCGCATCAAGTCCGCCATCGGCATCGGCTCGCTGCTCGAAGACGGCATCGGCGACACCATCCGCGTGAGCCTGACCGAGGACAGCATCCACGAGATTCCCGTTTGCCAGAAGCTCGTCCGGAAGTTTAACGAGCGACCGACTCAGTCCTCAGTCCTCAGTCCTCAGTCCTTGGCTCCCGACACGCGCGATCCGTTTCATTACGCGCGGCGCGTGACGCCCGAGATCGCCGTCGGTGAAACGAAAGTTGGCGGCGAGAACGTCGTCCGCGTGATCGTGACGCGCGCGGTGTGGGACAAGGTTGCGCCGAAGATCCGCCCCAAGGACGACGTGCGGCCCGAGGCCATTTACGAGGAAGCGGGCGTACTGGAACTCGATCCGCTCGCGGAATTCCCCAGGCCTCCCGCCGGCAAGGTCGTCGCCGTCGCGGACGGCACCGGGCTCGCGCCGATTGCCGCGCACCGATTGCTCGCGGCCCGGCTCGACCGGCTCGGCGCCAAGAACCCGATCCTGCTCAAGGACGTGTTGACTCCGCCTGCAACCGCACCGGACCCGGTCGATGCGTTGCTGCACGCCTCGACGACGCTCGGTTCGTTGCTCGCGGACGGCATCGGCGACGCGATCCTCGTGCGCGGCGAACCCGGCGCGGGCGCGTCGTTGCGGCTGGCGTACAACATTTTGCAGGCGGCGGGTTGCCGGTCGTTCAAGACCGACTATGTCGCCTGTCCATCCTGTGGACGCACGCTCTTCAACCTTCAGACCGTGACCGCCCGCATCAAGACGCGCACGGCCCATCTCAAAGGCGTCAAGATCGCGATCATGGGATGCATCGTGAACGGTCCCGGTGAGATGGCCGATGCCGATTTCGGCTACGTCGGCGGCGGCCCCGGCATGATCAACCTCTACGTCGGCAAGAACGCGGTCAAGTTCAACATTCCCGAGTCCGAAGCCGTCGACCGGCTCGTTGATCTAATTCGCGAGCACGGCAAGTGGGTGGACCCGGAGGCGGGCGAGTCTCAGCCTCAAGTAGCGGACGCACGGTCCGCGTAGCGGACGTTGGCAGTCGCTTCAGGGCATGCTCAAGCGCTGAAATGGGCGCCCAAGCGGCGCGCCGGGCAGTTTGGGCTGGCTATTCTCGACGATTCGTTTACACACGGAACGATCAAGAGAGGGGAGACTCATGATACGATGCTTGTTCCATTTCGTCGGACGACTGGCTGCGACCGCGTGGGTGATTTCCCTGCCTCTACGGGCCGGCATTGCCGAGGATCGATTCGACGCCACGATCACGTTGTTCGGTGGCCAGAAAACCACCGTCGAGAACTTGCGCCTCGTGTACTCCTGGCGCGAAATGGCCGCCGACGCCGAAGGCCTGACGCCTTATCAACCCCGTACCCGCTTCGAGCAGTGCGTGTGGGTAGCGGACGACGTCGTGGACGGCAAGCCCGGGTTTGTGCCGATTTCGTTCCGCGACATCGACGCGATCGAATTCGAGTGCGAGATCAGGCAACTCGGCGTGTCCGAGGTCTATGACTTTCGCGTGGGGCAGGTCACGCTACTCCGCTTCGACGGGAACCATCGCATCCTCGCCAAGGACGCGCTCCACGATTCCTATCCCGTGCTGTGGCCGCTGAGTCCGGGCATCCGTTTTCCCGAGAACGCCGGCAACAAGAAGTTGGATCGGATCACAACGAGCCTCCGGGGGCGCACCAAGATCGAAGGAATCGACAGCGAATACGTCCTCGTGTTCCCGCCGCCATCGAGCACCTCCACGCAGGCAGCCGTGCGCCGGCAACGGGCGGTGTTCCCGCAACGGATCGAGTTCCACGACAACGCGCCTCACGCCGCGTCCGCGGGAACGTGACGCAGGAAAAATCCGCTCGGGTCCGTCGCCGAGACGGCGTCCACTACGACCCGACACCGTCCCTATGCCAGCACGTGACGGAGAAACTCCGCCGTGTCGCCGAGGGATTCGAGAAGTACGTCCGGTCGATGGACGCGAAGTTCGTCGAGCGAATACTTTCCGGTCGCGACGGCCACTGTGCGCGCGCCGATCGTCTTGCCACATTCGATGTCGCGCGGCGTGTCGCCAATGACAAAGACGGCGGTCACGTCGCGGCCGGATTGCCTGCGACTCCGCTCGTGGGCGATGCGGGCGATTTCGTTGCGGTCCTCGTGGTCGTCGCCGAAAGCGCCGAACGCGAAGTAATGGTTCAGCCGGTAGTGCCCGAGTTTGATCTGGGCGCCGCGCTGGATGTTGCCGGTGAGCAACCCGAGCAGGAAACGCGTGTCCTCAAAGCAAGAGTCGAGGACCTCCTGCACGCCGGGCATGACCCTCCCGCGCGGATCGGCGACGATGCGTTGGAGAACATCCACGTAGCGGCCGAGGAAGAGGTCGAAATGGCCGGCGCTCGGTTCGATGCCGTGTTTGGCAAAGATCTCGCGGATGATCAACGGGTCGGTCTTTCCCGAGAACGGAATGTCTTCGAGCGGGTCGTCGATTTCGAACGCCTCGCGCAGCGTGAGGACGAAGGCGCGTTTGCCGGCGCCGCCCGAGTGCAGGAGCGTGCCGTCGATGTCGAACAACAGGACCTTGGGAGCGGCAGACACGGGGCTCAGGCGAAGTTCATCCGGTAATCATCGAGCACCACTTCGCGGTCGTTCTCGACGTAGTCCACGATCTTGCTCAGCACCTGGTTGGCGAACTGCTGGTCGTTGGCGACGATGGCGATGCCGACGACGGCGCGTGTCCAGACATCGTTGTCCTCGACCTCGGCGACCGAGACGTTGAAGCTGCGCCGGATGCGGTCCTTGAGGCTGCGCAAGGCCATGCGCTTGTCTTTGAGTGACCGGGCGTGCTCGATGGAAAGATCGACTTCCAAGACTCCAATCACCATGGCGGGGATTTGTTTCGAGTGAGAAATGAATCGAAGCGCCGGGCGGATCACACTTCGAAGCGGAAACCGATTTTCTTCAGTCCATCGGATATCTTCTTGCCGGTGGCGGTGATTTTCTTGCCGGTTTTCTTGGCGGCCTGGATCGGTCTTGCCGGGGCATCGTACTTCACTTCGCCGCGCTCGCATTTTTCGAGCAATTCCTTCGCCTTGCGCACGCCTTCGCGCTCGTCACCCTCGCCGTCAAACAGGATCCCGATGTACCCGCCGTACTTCGCCCGCTCCACGAGGTGCAGGCAACGAGCGACGTCGAGCGTGGGTTCGAGCCCCTGGTCGTCGAATGCCCGCATCCGGGCATGGAGTGCGTTGGCGTAGGGGAGCAACTGTTCGATCGCTTCATAACGGTCGATCTCGGACGGGAACTCGGCGAGATCGACGAGCGCGCCGATCCAGGGGTTGTCCACGGTCTCGATGATGCGGATGATGCGATCGGGATTCGCAGCGATGCCGGCCTGGTTCTCGATCAACACGATGACGCCCTCTTTCGCGCCGCGCTCGGCGAGTTCGAAGTAGGAGTCGATGCACCAGGTCATCGCTTCTTCCTCCTGTTCGTGACCGACGCCGATGCTGTTCACGCGCACGGTTTTGCAGCCCAGGTGCGCTGCGACCGGCAACCAGGCAGCGTTCTCCTCGATGGCCTTGCTCCTCGCTTCGCGGTCGGGTTCGCAAAGGTCGCCCATGCCGTCCACGGAGACGCTGAGCAGGTCCACACCCTCGCCGACCGCGACGTTGTCCAATTCCGTCAAGTACCGGCGATCGCGCGAGGCGAAGAAAGGCGAGTTCAATTCGATGGCGTTGATGCCGAACTCCGCCCTGGCGAAGCGGGGAAAGTCCAGGAGCGTAAGCGGATGGTCGGCGAGACGAAACCGGCGATGCAAACTCTGGCCAGCGAGGGAAATCTTCATGCTTCGAGGCCGTTGACCTCTACGCAGTAAGAATAGGTAACGACAGGCCGATGTAAAGGGCGAATTTCGGGCGGCGGGAGTTGGGGGCGCATCTGGAAACTGCCACCGGAACGCCGCCCTCCGTGGAGACGCTCCCAGCAACGGTGGCAGGTGTCCAGATGCGCTCGGCCCTGCAACGCCCTCGATATCATCGGCCCGAATTAAGTGCTCGATCCGTCCACGATGAAGCCGGTGTTGAAACTGACGTTGGAAGCGGCCGCGGCGGTAACTCAGCAAGTTTGGCGACAGACCCCGCCATCACGGCTTCCTCAAACGCCGCTTGGATAAACGTAGTGTTCTGGAACTGTAAAGCGCTCGCCTCGAAGGAGACCACTTACACGTGCGCTGCGATCCAAAAAAAACGTGTCCAGCTTGGAAGTTTGTTCCTCCACGGACTCGAAGCTGAGGAATTCACAACACGGCACGAGTTGCTGGAACGAAGGCCGGAACAATTGAGCCTGAACTCTCTCTCGCTTCTTCCCGCTCGCGACGATGTACAGTTCGATCTGATTATTGGGTTGCGCGAGAACCAAGTCGTTGAGTCGCAGAAGTCCGCTATAGATCTGTGTCGTCGATTCGATCTCAAATGCCTTGCGAATGACATTTCTCGTCAGCCATAGCGTATCGATGTTCTGCACGATCCGGCGCGTGTTCTCATCGAAACCAAAATTCGGCAACCTCGCCAACGTATGGGTGGAGAAGGATTGATTCTGATATGAGAGATTCCTGTCGTTCGGTGGTATCCAAACCGAACACCCCTCTGCGAGACCGAGTCGAATCAACCCCCATTGCATCTTCGAATGAATCGCATCCGCTCTGGGAAGTCTTACGGAGTCGATGTCCGTCATGCCGGCCTCTGCGCCTGTCCGCTTAGGAAAGCTGTTGAGAAACTCGGTGACGTTGAGCTTTGGATGTCTCGTCGTCTGAAGAATGTAAGCACCATTTTCAAAAAATACATCAATCTTGCGCGTCGATACTTTGCTCAACATGTCGATCACGAGGGAGCGTGGCAGAACGAGAACGTTCTCTGCTGAGCCGCATACCAGGAGAACGAAGTCGCCGAACTTCGTCTGAGGATAAATAAGCCCAGACCCGACAACTTCTTGTGAAAGCCCGAAGAAGTATTTATGTCCACCTAGCAATTTCGAGTAGTTAATCGAACAGCTGAAAGCCGTGCCGAATTTGAGTATCCGGCTCTTGCCAACCAGGGTTGCTTTCCCATACCGGCTTTGCAGCTTGCCAACAACTTCTTGGACGATTAACGGTGCGTTCATTGTTGAGTTGCGGCAGGATCGAACGATTTGCCGTAGCCAACTTTACCAGTTGAGGGCGTTTTTGCTGCCAGAACTTTCATAATGCTCTGGCCCGCCTGATACTTCACAAATCCACCACTACACAAAATCTCTGATGATGTTAAGCATTTCCGTCGATCGTGTCGATCGTTTGATTCCATGGAGCACGGTGGGGTAGCCCGACGGGGCCCCACGTTGGCGCGCATTCACAACCGCGGCGGCGATCTCGTTTCGGACGCTGGGATGGCTGGTGGCCGCGTGCCCGTTGAGGACGCCGAACGCGGAGAGCACGGTGGGCGCGGCGCAGATGGCGGCAAGGTAACGGTTCTTCGCATGCAAGGTGTCGATGATGCTGCGGACACGGGGGTCGTTGCGGAGATTGGTCGTGCCGGGCAGACCACCGGGCAGCACGATCATGTCGAAATCCTCCGCGCGCACGTCGTCGAGCGTGCAATCGCACAGGTGTTTGGTTTTTCGGGACGCTTCGATCGGGCCGGACTGGGTGCCGGCTACGGTGACTTCGACGCCGGCGCGTCGGAGAATGTCGATGACGGTGATGGCCTCGATCTCTTCGAAGCCCGGGGCGAGCGGAACCAGGACGCGTTTCATAACGCAGCGAAGGGTACGGCGTCGGCGTGGAAAGACAAGATTTCCCGGTAAGCATCTCGGGCGCATCTGACGAGCCCGCTGGTTCGTTTTATCCACCGGCGGCAAATCGCCGCAGGAGCGGACCGGCGGGAGGGCGTGTTTTCCGCCCAAAACGGCGCTGGCACCGCCGTTGCTAAGCGAGAGCGCAAACCCAAAAAGGAATCCCATGAAACGAAAATTGTTTGCGCGCATGATTTCGATGGCTGGTGTGGGCGTTGTTTCAGTCCTTCCCGCTCTGGCGGATGAAGGAACCGCACCGGTGGAAGAAGACACCCACGGATTGCTGCAAGGCAGCTTCAAAGACACGGCGGTCGGCAAGTGGATGGACGAGCAGCGAATCACGCTCTCGGGCCACGTCGAGGCCGGTATCACCGGCAACTTCGACGACCCGAAGGACCGGCAGAACTTCGGGCGTCTGTTCGACGACCGCGCCAATGAGCCGCTGTTGAACCAAGCGGTGCTCACGATCGAGCGTCCGCTCGCGCCCGAGGAAGGGAAGTTCGATTGGGGCTACAAGTTTCAGTTCATGTACGGCTCGGACGCGCGGTTCATCCACACCTTCGGCTGGATGGACAGCGTCAACAACGACCTTGTCCAACCGGACATCGTCGAGTTGTTCGCCAGCCTGCACTTTCCGATCCTTACCAAGGGCGGCGTGGACGTGAAGGCGGGGCAATTCGTGACGCTGATGGGCGCGGAAGTGATCTACGCGCCCGCGAACCCACTTTATTCGCACTCGTACATTTTCAACTTCGGCATTCCGTTCAAGCACACGGGCGTGCTCCTGACCACGCACGTGACTGACCAGTTCGATGTGTGCGTTGGCTTTGTCACGGGCATCAACACGGGCACCGATGACAACAACGGCGGGAAGTCTTTCCACGGCTCCTTGAACTGGAAATCGAAGGACGAGAAGGTGCTATGGATGGGCTCGGTGCACTTCGGTGACGAGAACGATTCGAACTACAACGCCGGCGACCCACGGATCATCGGTTCGAGCCAGCTTACTTTGAAGCCGCTGGACAAGCTGACGTTGATCTCGGACCTGAACTACGGCGTGGACGAGGGCTTCGATGCCGAATGGTACGGCGCGGCCCAGTATGGCATTTATCAGATCAACGACTGGCTGAGTTTCGTCGTGCGTGGGGAAGTGTTTCGCGACGACGATGGGTTCGCTGTGGTGAAGGTCACGGACAACGACGATCTCATTGACGCGCAGCGCGGACAGCACATCAGTCCGAAAACCACCAATGCCGGCGCGGCGACGTACACAGAGCTGACCGTCGGCTTGAACCTGACGCCGTACAAGACGCTCTTGATCCGACCCGAAGCGCGCTGGGATTGGGCAAACAAGCAGGCCTATAACGACTTCGGCGACCAACAGCAGTTCACGCTCGGGATGGACGTGATCTTCAAGTTCTGATGGCGCACGACTGATACGCGACGGCGTGCGTTGCTCCACAAACCAAGCCGGGCCAGGGTTTCCAAGCCCTGGCCCGCTTGTTTTGTAGGACTTGTCCGACAAGAGCGAGCGCGATTCGACGCCGGGTTCTCAGGACTGCCGCGCCCGCTCCGGCCTTCCCGAGGTTCCCGCCGAGAGTTGGTGGTTCGTTTCATGGGCCAAATGGCTTGAATTCCGAGGGTTTTCGGGCGTCGGAGCGTGGCCGAGCGACGTGCGCTGGCATCGTGACTGCTAATTTATATCCGCTACGGGGGCGAATGAGTAACCAAAACACCGTGTCAATTCTGAACCAGCGCCTGACCAAGCAGCTTTGGGTCTCCATCGCGCTGGCCTCGCTCCTCCCGATCTTCGTCACCATCTACCTGGTTTCGAGTCTCCTGGACCGGACCAAACCTTCCGTCGTCGAGGTCTCGGTGTTGATCGGCTTTGCCGTGCTCTTTGCGGGGATCGGCAGCTTCCTCATTTTCACCGTCGGCCGCAAGATGCGGAACATCTCGGAGCGGGCGATGCGGGTTTCTGCGCCGAACATGTCCAACATACCGGAAATGGGCGATGAGATTGGCCAACTCGACACGGCGATCGATCGGTTTACAAACCAGTTGCGATCGAGCATGAACGAGTTGCACCAAAAGGCCGCGGAATTGAGCACGGCCAAGAAACAACTCGAGGAGGCAAACCGCCAGCTCCAGCGCGTCGATAAGATGAAGTCCGATTTTCTGCGTTTCATTTCGCATGAGTTCCGCTCGCCGTTGATGTGCGTGCGCATGTCGCTCAACAGCCTGCTTGAGGAACCCGACAAACCGCTGGTCGGGGATCAGGAGAAGTATGTGGAAATGGCGTTGCGCAGCAGCGAGCGGTTGCTCCGTTTGATCAACCAGATGATCGACCTGACCAAGATCCGGCACTCCCGGCCCTCGGCGGAGAAACAGACCGTGGAACTGCGGCAATTGGTCCATCGGATTCTGAACAATTTGCGCGAGCCCTTCGAGGAAAAACAGATCAAGATCTACTCGAACGGGAACGCCCTGGAAGCACCCATCCGGACCGATCCAGAAAGCCTCGAAGTGGCCCTGCGCCACGTGTTCAACAACGTCGTCGAAAACAGTCCGACCGGCGGCGAAGCCGAAATCCGCGTCAACTCCAATGACGACGCCGTCGAAGTGGTTGTGGGCGACAGCGGGCCTCGGATCGTGGAGCGCAAATTCGGCGATCTGTTCGAAGGTCTTGTCAGAGAATATGAAAACAACGATCCGCGTTGGCGCAACGATGTCCTGGGTCTGACGTTGGCCAAGGAAATCATCTCGCTGCAGGGCGGAACGCTGGAGATCGAACAAAACGGAATCAAGTCGGGCCGGCTGGTCATCCGGCTGCCCAAAGGAGCATAGTCATGAACGCAGTAGAAACACCCAGACCCATCGCACCATCCACCGCGACCAGCGTGCCCAAGCGCGTCCTTGTCGTGGACGACGACCGCGACCTTGTGGCGACGCTGAGCTTGCGCCTCCAACGCGCCGGTTACTCCGTGCTCGCCGCCCATGATGGCCAGGCGGGGTTGGCCACGGCGTTGCGCGACAAGCCGGAGGTCGTCGTGCTCGATGTGATGATGTCGTACAAGGACGGTTTTGAAGTCTGCGCGCAACTCCGGCAAAACCGCAACGGGTATTGCCCGAAGATCATCATCGTCTCCGCCATCACCCAGGGCACCAACCGAACCGAAGAGGCCTGCCGGGCGGAGTCCGGCGCCGACGCTTTCTTCTCCAAGCCGTTCGACGCCAAGCGGCTGATCGAGGAAATCAATCGCCTGACTTCTGCAAAATGAAGCATGATGAATACGTCGCAGCCCAGTCCAACGGTCTCACCCGGGGTTCGCGGACGTATTCTCGTCGCGGATGACAACCGCGACAGCCGCGACATCCTCGCGGCCTGTTTGCAGGAGGCGGGCTACCGCGTCGAGACGGCGTTGGATGCCGACGAGACGATGGTCAAAGCACTCGCCCACCGGCCCGATCTGTTCCTGCTCGACGTCCTCATGCCGCGCAAGAACGGCCTCGATCTGTGCCGGGAACTTCGCGCCAACCCGGTCCTCAAGGACGTTCCGATCATCCTGATCACCGGGCTGAACAGCAAGATCGACAAGTTCAAGGGGATCGAAGCGGGCTGCGACGAGTTCCTCACCAAACCGGTGGAACGAGGGGAACTGATCGCCCGCGTGCAGACCTTGCTTCGACTGCACGCCTACCGCTCGCAACTGCACGAGCGAAAGACGTTCGAGACGGTCCTGAACCATATCAGCGACGGGATCATGGTGCTCGACGCCAATGGACGCATCGCCACCCTCAACGCGGCGGCCGCGCAACTGCTCAATCTTGACCTCGAGCGCGCGCGGGGTCTGGTACTCCTCGATTGGCTCTTCCGCGTGTTCCAGGTGTCCGTGCCCCGCCAGATGTTGGCCAAGCCGGAAAAGAGCTTCAGCTTCGAGTTCTCCCGGCCCGAACAAGCGAACAGCTCCACTCTTTTTCTCTCGGCCAATCTCGACGTGATCCCGCTGGCGAACGGCGGGACCGCCGGCAGCGTCTGGACCCTGCGCGACATCACGAAGACAAAAAAGGAAACGAAGCTGCATCGGACGTTCCTCTCCTTGATCTCCCACAAGCTGCGCACGCCGATCAGCGTCATCTCCGAACACGTCTCGTTGCTTCAGGACGGCCTGCTCGGCGAGCTTGCGCCCGATCAACACGGCAGCATCGATCGAGTCGCCGATCAGGCGACGCGGCTGAAGGAACTCGTGGACAAGATGCTGCAGTTCGTCCAGATCGACGAGGAGGTATGGGACCACGCCGCGGAGGCGTTCGTGTTGACGGACAGAATCAAAGAGGCGGTCGCGCGCGCCCTGGGACGCCATCCCGACAAGAAAACCGCGGTTCAATACGAGTTGCCGGACGGTTTGTACGGCCTCGGCATCTCGACGGAAAACTTTCAGCGGATCGTCGAGAGCCTCGCGGACAACGCCGTCAAGTTCGGCGACAAGCCGACGATGGAACTGAAAGTCGGTTACCGCGAAAGCAAAGATGGCGAACGCGAGCTCTACCTCAGCGACAACGGTCCCGGCATCGCCAGCGAAGAATTCGAGAAAATCTTCGAGGAGTTCTATCAAATCGACAAGTATTTCACCGGCAACGTCGCCGGCGTCGGGCTCGGCCTGGCGCTCGTCCGGCGGCTGATCGAACGGGCCGGCGGCAGGATCTGGGTCACCAGCGACCTCGGCAAGGGCGCAACGTTCCATTTCACGCTGCCGGTCATCGGCACAGTCCTGCGGGACGCCGCGTAGCGAAGCCCCTTGTCACCGTCTCCTGCCGTACGTATCGTGGCTCCGTGAGCTATGATCGGATCTTCGTCGATGGGCACAGCGTCGTGCACGCCTGGCCGGAGTTGCACGCCGTTCATCGGCGAAACGCGCAGCGGGCGCAAGGCGAATTGATTTCCCTTCTCACCCGGTTCCAAGACTCGATCCGGGTCCCCGTGACACTGGTGTTCGACGGCGGCCGGCGCCGAAAGCCCTCCGCTCATCCGGGGACGCCGTCCGGCGTGGAATTGCTCTATTCCGAGCCGGGCGAGACCGCGGATGCAGTCATTGAGCGCTTCGTGGCCGGCCTCCCGCGCGGCGCGAAGGCCCTCGTCGTCACCAACGACCGGGTCGAGCAAATGACCGTCGAGAGCTTCGGTGCCGAGACAATGTCCGCGGAGAATTTCGCCGACTGGATCGAGCGGGAACAGAGACAATTCGGGCGCCGGCTGGAGGGCGTCCGCAAGGAGGCGCGCAAGTACCAGAAATTTCCATAGACAGGGTTTCGGTTTTTGTTACACTTTAGACGCTAGGCGAAGCACTGATGCACTTATTCTAAAACGAGTTCAGGAGGCATTATGTCCATGCTGGCAAAAATCGGAGTGATCGCTGCTCTCATTTTCGGCCTCGCTGCGTTGGGTTTGACCTTCGTCGTCAAGGGAAAGCAGGACGCGATGAAGACCGACCTCGCCAACACGAAGACCGAGTTGAGCACGACCCAAACCACCCTTAAAACCACCCAGAAAGACCTCGCAACCGCAAAGGCGGACCTCGATAACACCAAGACCGAGTTGGCTACCACCAAGGGCGACCTGGAAACGGCCCGCAACGAACGCGACGCCGCCGAGAAAAAGGCCGCGGAAGCCGAAAACCAGGCCAAAGACCTGACCGCCCAACTCGAGACCGCCAATCAGAAGGTCGCAGACATCGAGAAGAAGCTCGCGGAAGCACCGGCGGAAATCGAGAAACTGAAAACCGAGGTGGGCGAGAAAGACCAGCAGATCACCGTCATCGAGGGCGAAAAGCAGGAACTGGCCAAGAAGGTCGAACAGCAAAAGATCGAAATCGCCAAGCTGACGAACAAGGAAGGCTGGGTCCCGCTTCCCTCCGGTCTCAAGGGTAAAGTGGTCGTCTATGAGAAGAACTGGAACTTCGTCGTCCTCGACGTCGGACGCAAGGATGGTGCCCTCATGAACGGAGAGCTGACCGTCTATCGCAACCTCAAATACGTCGGGCGCGTCAAACTCACCGAGGCCATCAACACAAACTTCGCCGTCGCCAATATCCTTCCCGGCTGGTCCAAGCTCGACATCCAGGAAGGAGACATCGTCATGCCGGCGGGGAGCTGAGCGGTCGCGACTCCGGCCCGGGCTTCGCTGCATGCGAGATTCTTCATGAAGCAGATTGCCGCCAGACTTTGCGCGTGGGTGCTGTTCGCAGCAGCCCTGCTCCCATTCGCCGGGTGCGAAACGCCAGAGAGCACCTCCTCAGTTCCTTGGGCCCGGCCCGAGGGCTGGGAACGTCAGGGGATCGGCGGCATCGGTTATTGAGCGCGCGCAGACAGGAAAGTCGTTCCAGCTTTTCCAAGCTTTGCCTTGACGGGCCTCTCATTCCTTGGTCAATTAGCGTGCCCTTAACACCTAACTTGTAGCAGCTCAGGAGATTTCAAATGGCATCAGTCCTCAGAGGCAATTGCATGATCGCACAATCCGGCGGCGCCAGCGCCGTCGTCAACGCCAGCCTGGCCGGCGTGTTGCAAGAGGCGTTGCAGTACGAAGAGATCGAAGAAGTGTACGGTGCGATCAACGGCCTCACCGGCGTGCTCAACGAAGACCTCGTCGATCTGACCGAAGAAAAAAACAAGACCGTCGAGGGCCTGCTGTACACGCCCGCCCCGGCCCTGGGTTCCTGCCGGGTTCGCCTCAAGGACGACAACAAGGAGGATCGCCAGCGCGTCCTCGAGGTGTTCCAGGCACACAACGTCCGCTATTTTTTCTACCTCGGCGGCAACGACTCGATGTCCACAGCGGACCGGATCAACAAGTCCGCCCAGGAAGCCGGCTATGAGTTGCGCGTCGTCGGAGTTCCCAAGGCCATCGACAACGACCTGACGCACACCGACCATTGCCCGGGCTACGGGAGCGCCATCAAGTTTCTCGCGGCCCTCGTCCTCGAGAGCGGACGCGACACCGAATCGCTCTCGACGGCCGAGCCGGCCAGCGTCATCGAAGTCATGGGCCGCAACACCGGTTGGCTCGCAGCGGGCACGGCGCTGGCCAGGGCGCACCCGGACGAGGCCCCGCACATCGTGCTTGCCCCCGAGATCCCATTCAGCGAGGAGAAGTTCATCGGCGAACTCGCCAGGTGCCTGACGCAGTTCAACCGCGCGGTCATCGTCGTCGGCGAAGGCATGCGCGACGCCCAGGGCAAGTACCTCTCCCAAGTGGGCGGCAGTTTTTCCAAAGACGTGTTCGAGCGGCCCCAGCTCGGCGGCATCTGCAACGTCATCCGTCGCATCGTCGAGGACAAGGTGGGCGTGAAATGCAAGACCTCGCGCATCGGGCTGCCGATCCGTTCCGCCGGCCACCTCATCAGCCGGACGGACCGCGATGAGGCAGTCCTCGTGGGCCAGTCCGCCGTCCGGGCGGCCATCGACGGGAAGAGCGGTTACATGGTCACGTTGGAGCGCGAGTCGGCTGCGTCTTACCAATGCAAGACCGGCCTCGCGCCGCTCCTGGAAGTCGCAAGCGGCGAGCGTCCCATGCCGCGCGAGTTCTTCAACGACACTGGTTTTTACCCCAGCGAAGCATTCCTCGATTACGCCCGACCGCTCATCCGGGGCGAGGTCGAAGTCCCGTTCGAGAACGGCCTTCCCAGGTACGCGCGGCTGGACCGCGTGGTGGTGGACAAGGTTTGTTTGTTGCGCGAAGTGCCGGTGGGAAGTTGAGGGTGGAAGAAATGGAAGGATGGACGGATGGAACGGTGAACTGCCGAATCCATCCACCCAAACTTCCAGTCACCAGGTTTTCCAACCTTGCGAGCTTCCAGTCTTCCATTCTTCCATGAAATTGGTCCGTTTCTCCGCCCGGGAACTCGTCAAGTCCGAGACCGATTCGTTCTACCGGCTCGGTTTGTGGCAGGACAAAACCATCTTCGATCTCACCGAACAAGACCCCGAAGTCTTCGGCTCAATCAGCCAGTTCCTTCAGCAGGACGATCTCGTTGGCGCGATCAATCGGGTCAAAGGCAATGCCCGCCCGGTCCACGTGGACCTCGCCGAGATTTATGCGCCCGTCGATTTCCAGGAAGTTTGGGCCGCCGGCGTCACCTATTTCCGCAGCCGCGAGGCGCGCATGGACGAATCAAAGGACGCCGGCGGCGGCACGTTCTACGACCGCGTCTATAACGCGGCGCGGCCCGAGTTGTTCTTCAAATCGACGCCCGAGCGCGTGGTCGGCCCGGGCAGCGAAGTGCGCATCCGCCGCGACGCGAAATGGAGCGTGCCCGAGCCGGAGTTGACGCTGCTCATCAGTCCCGCGGCCAAGCTGGTTGGGTTCACCATCGGTAACGACATGTCAAGCCGCGACATCGAGGGCGAAAACCCGCTTTACCTGCCGCAGGCGAAAGTTTATCGCCAGAGCGCAGCGCTCGGCCCGGCGATCCTCCTGGCCAGCGCTGTGCCCGACCCGAAACAACTGACGCTCAGGCTCGTCATCAAACGCGACGAGGACGAGGTCTTCGAAGGCGAAACCGGCATTGCGCAAATGAAACGTTCGCTCGACGATTTGGTCGCCTACCTGACGCGCGAACTGGATTTTCCCAACGGCGTGTATCTCATGACCGGCACCGGCATCGTTCCGCCCGACAACGTTTCCCTTCAGCCCGGCGACGTGATCGAGATCACCGTCCCCGAGATCGGCACGCTGACCAACACCGTCGCGGCGGAGTGAGCCGGCGTCTTGCCCATCTCACTATTATAACACCCCGCTCCAGCGAAGTCTTCGACCTCAAACCGGCCAGTGGCATCAGAGCCGCGACCGTCAGGGAGCGGAATGCCGCCCGTCCTTTGGTGCATGGCTCGATTCCGCTCCCTGACGGTCGCGGCTCTGATGCCCCATGCTGGAGTTTGTGTGCGATTATCCGGACTCGGGCCTCATCGGGAGGACGGCCTTGCCCTTGGCCGGCGGGATGTCTTTGAAGCGGGGGCAGTAGTCCTGGCCGTAGAAGTGGACCTTGAACACCGCGCCTTGATACTTCGGCGAGAGGAGGAACGGGTTCACGTACTCCCACACGATGCGGCTGTCTTTTGTGATTTGAAAGAGCCGTCCATTCGCGCCATCGCAGACGAGCGTGTTCCCGTTCCGCAATCGCTGCGCGCCGGCAAGGTGAAAGGAATAATGCTTGCGACCGTCGTTGGGTTCCCTCGATTGCCACACCAGCTTGCCGGCGCGGTCGATCTCTACCACACGCGAGGAGCTCGTGTAGGTGCCGTTGTCGTAGCAGGTGAGGTTGCCCGCGCCCGGGAAGCCCGGCGGGACCTCGCGCACGTCGTGCGGTCCGCCCAGTATCTCCGGGCCGGTGCGATACTCGATGCGCCCGGTCTTCTTGTCGAGATACGCCGCGTTGCCCCAGCGGAGGACGATCTTGCCGGTCTTGCGGTCGATCACGAGCAGCGAATCGGTGAAGCGGCCCGTCAACGCGATGTGGCCGTCGGACAACGCACAGACGCTGTTCCCGTGATACCACTCCTCGCGTCTGTAGATCGGGCCGATGATGTCGAGGTCGGGGTCCATGTGCTCGTTGGCCCGCCATTCCCAGACGATCTTTCCCTGCGGATCGATCTCGACGAGCTTGTCGTTGAACATCACGCCGTTCTCGAACTCCGTCCCCTTGATCCCGCCGCGGATTCTGGCGCGCAACTTCTCCGGCACCGGCTCCCAGGCGAGGTAGAGATAATTGCCGTTCGGCAGCTTGGCGAAATCATGGTGCATCGCGAGGTCCACGTGCTTGAACACGAGCTTCCCGTCCCAATCCAGTTCTACCAGCCAGCCCGACGCGCCGCCGATGTGGTATTTGCCGACGCCGGGCCGTTTGGTCGCGCCTTTGTTGTTGCGGCCAATGATCACGATGTGGCCATTCGGCAACAAGTGCCCATGCAACGGCGTGAACGGCACGCTCCATTGATGCACGACCTGGCCGTTCATGTTGATCAGGTAGAGGACGCCCGTGTCACCGGCTTCGCCATTGTCGAGCGGACAGAAGAGGACGTAGCCGTTTTCAGCCCGCTCGGGCTCGTAGAGTGTGGTGCCAGTGGGGAATACCGTGGGCCAGCCGAAGGCCGGTGCCGCAGCGCTGACGAGAAGGATGACAAGCGTGGTCCGAATCACGGGATCTCGATCTCGTAAATGCGCACCGCCGTCGGGCCGTAGCTGTAGCCGTAGCCGCTCGGCATCATGCGAGGCAGATTGCGGTTGTCGTCCTTGACGTAACCGAACATGTCGCCGACCACTGCGCCGGCTTCGAAGCCATACGTATCGACGCCCTCGAAGTTGTCCGCGAACCCGCCCTCGTCCGCCGTGATCGTGCGATTCGCGAAGAGCGCGCGCACCTGCGTCCCCTTTTTCAAGCCGGGCACGCTGATCTTCACATTCGCCAATAGCGCGCGGTCGATGCCCACGCTGTCCTCGCAGAACACCCGCACCGGTTTGCCGTCGCGTTCGAGCGCGGAATAATCCCAGAGCGCGCGACCGTTCTTCGTCAGGTACGCGAAGCCGTCCACGAGTTTGCCGACCAGTCCTGCCTTCTCCGCGTCGAGTTCGATGCGAACCCATTGGTCCGGCTTCGGCAGGCCGCCGAGCGCTTGGAAGTGCTCGGGCTGATACACCTTCTTGTCCACCGTCGCGCGCCCGGCATCGGCGGTCTTCTTCAGGTTGTCCGCCCACTCCTTGCCCATCAATCGCACGGCGCGATCGTACGTCGGCGGGTCCATCACGCAATAAATCTCATGCCAGACCGAGTGCTCCAACTCCGAGTACATCAGAATGTTGCCGTAATCCTCGCGGAACTTCGCGTAGTTGAACTTGCCGAGCACACCGGCGTGCGAATACCGGCCGTCGCCGCGCACCGCGACCATCACCCAGTCGGGTTTCTCCTTCGGATCGAGCCAGACGTATTGCACGATCTTGTCCCCTTTCTGGACCAACTCCGGGAATGGCAATCCGCGAAAACCGTGGATGCGCACGCCGGCGGGGCGTTGCCAGAGGCGATTGACGCTGTCGCCTTCATGGCTGGCCGCGCCGCTGTGTTTCGTGTCTCGGTTCCACATCCAGCGGCCCACGATGATCGGGCCGGAGTTCGTGGCGAGAATGTAGGTCTTACCTTTGTGTTTGCGCGTGATGTGCGACACGGGCGGCTCGCACGTCACGGCCGGCGCAGGCTCGGTGCTGTTCAACGGCGCTTCGAGGTACCGCAACTCACCGGCAAGCCCGCGATTGAACGTCGGGTCGCCGATGCCCTGGATCATTGAGACGCCCGCGGAACCGCGGATGATGTTCTCGTACGTCTCGAACCGGTAGCGTTCGTACGGCGTGTTGTCGTACAACTGCGGCAGATACACCCATGTGCTCGGCTCCTTGCGCGCGCGTTTCAGGTACGGCGTGAAGATCACGTTGAAATCCATCGGACCCCACATCTCCGTCTCGGCGTGGACGATGTCGTAGTAGGGGAAGGTGCTCATGTTCCATGCGTTGAACGCGCCGCTCGAACTCCACGCCAGCGGTCGCTTCGTGACCTGGCGCACCCAGGCGTTGACCTGCTCGTGACCGGCCCGCGCCTCGGGCGTGTCGGGAATGGACGATTCCCAGCCGCCGGTGTTGACCGACACGACCGATTGCATCCCACCGGCGTTGACGAAGTTCTGCAACTCCGTCTTCTGCGCGTCGGTAAGGCTCGTGTACGTCGCCGTCCCGCCGTCGCCGCTGACGGGCTTGATCTGGAGCGCGTAGAGGTTCAGTCCCGACCACATCCTCGCGATCGCATCGAACTTCGCGGCGTCGCCCTGCACGAGGCGATGGCCCATCAAGCCAAGCTGCGCGATAATCTCCGGCGCGTGCGTCGTGCGCATATGCTGGTGCGTCGCGCCGGTGAGGTAACGCGGTTTGTCGTTGATCAACACCGCGCCGTCCTCGCGGACCTTCACGGTCTGGATCGGCTCTTGTCGCGGGGGCGGCGCGACGCGGCAAAGTCCGTCGCTCTGCTGGTGGAACAACACCTTCCCGGCCGCGTCGAGCCCGCGGACTTCGACCACAGTGTCGCGCGCCGGGTTGTCGTGCGGCCACACCTTCAACTGGCTGAGATCGAGTTTGGCGATGAGCAGGTTGTTGCGGTCCGTCCACCACGCCGGCGTGGGCATGTTGAACTCATAGCTTTCCTCCTTTTTCTTCGGCAGCGCCGCCAGCGTTTGCGCAAACGCGCCTTTGAGGTCGGTGATGGTCTGCTTGCCGAGCGATGCGCCGTCGGCGACGCGCTTGAGGTCGATCTCCAGCTTCGCGACCTTCGCGAGCGTGGCCGCCGCGACGCCGAGGTTGAATGAGGCGGTGTTCGGGTTTTCGTTCGGCAGGCTATAGTGACGCGTCAGGTCGATATCGACCACGACCGGCCAGGTGTTGAACGCATAGGTGGCATTCGAGACAAGCTTCCTGTCTCGGAACACCTCGATTCGCAACGATCCCTGTTGGTTCAAGTCGCCCACCAGCCGGTCGATGCGGTAAGGGACCGTGACCGTCCCACGCGCGCCTGATGCGATCTTGACGGGGGCCGATTCCGTGGCAACGGGCTGACCACCGGGCAGCGTGTTCGTGAGCTTGAGGCTGAACGACGCGTCTTTGCCGGGGTTCTTGAGCGAAAGGGAAAGCTCGTTCTCGCCAAAGAGCCGTTCGCCCAGATCGAGTGACGCATCGGCGATCTCTATGGAATCCCTGGCATTGTCTTTCGGCAGCTTCACGCCGCGCGCTTTCAATTCCTCCGCGCTGCTCGTGCGTTCGATCACGCGCACGCCGTCCCACCACACCGTGCCACACGTCATCGCGTAGCTGCGCGTGCCGGCATCGTCGAGCGTGTTGGCGTTGAACCCGCGCGCGGCGAGCCGGACGCGGATGCCCTTCGTGGCCGCGCCGAACGGCGGCTGGAAATACTTGCGCACGTAGCGCCACTCGAACGTCCCGTTGCCGAACAACGCCGTGCCGCCGGTGTAGTACTCGGGCTGGATGGGATAATGACAGGGCAGGTTCGCGCCCTCGTCATCGACGCAGCGAATGTCAATCAGCTTGATGCGGTCGGCGCGCACGAATGCGCTCACCTCGATCAGGTGCGGCTGGTCCTGTTTCAACGCGATGAGATCGCTCTCGACGAACTTCTCGTCGCCGGGATACACGTCGAACCGCAACGATTGTTTGCCGCTGCGAAACACGAGCGGATCGACCGTGACCGGCCCGCGGTTCTCCTCGTGGTAATGCATCCAGTCGGTCCACACGTAGTACGTCGGCCCGATCCAGTCGAACTTCCGTTGCTCCGTCCAGCCTTCGGGATGGCCGGACTTGTCGGCGTCCTCGAACCCGGCGTTTGCCAGCAAGTTCGGCGTGGGTGGGAGTTTCTCCTGCACGACCAGGCCGTCGAACTCGCCCGGCCCCGTCAACGTCACCGTCATCGCGCCGTTTGTGTCAACCTTGTCGGCTGGACATTCCACCGTCACCGACTCCCATTCCGTGCCGCCCTTCGCGCTCGCCTCGACTCCGCCCAGCGCGATCTTGCCGCCGCCGCGACACCAGACCGTCGCGCGCCACGGCTGACGAAAGCGGTCGGGCTTGGTGATGGCGATCGGTTTGCTCGGCGCGGCCCCCCAGGCGCTGCCGCCCTCTTGATAGACGGCGCCGGGATAGACCTGTGTCGCCGTGCCGTCCGCCGCCAGCTTCAACGAGTGCTTTCCCTCCTTCGGCGACTGCTCGTTCCACGTCCACGCGCCCTTCAATTCCCAATAATCCGGCGCGAGGTCCTTCTGGTTATAGAACCAGTCGCCCTTGAAACTGATGACGTGACCTTCCCCGAAGCCATTGACGAAATCCTCCTCGAAACCGGGGTCCTTGACGAAGTTGCCGCTCCATTCGTCGGACTGGGAGAACCCGGACGCGGCGATGAGCATGGGGAACACGACGAAATTTCGGGACAGGATTCTTTTCATGGATTGGCGTGCACCGTAGCGGGACATCGATGACAAGACCAAGTTATTTTTTCGCACGAAGTTACCGACGACGTGCGATGGTGCGCCGTCAGACGGAGGGTTGGAGGCAGACGGCACAGGACTACGAATCCGCGCTGGCCGGGCATGCGAATGGGCGGCCCCAAATGGCCGAGCCATTCCTTACATGAATTCCCGGACCAACGACTGCGCCACATCCGGCGCGATGCCGAGCGGGCGCGTGCAGAGCGGGCCGTTACCGTCGTGCAGGAACGGTTCCTGTTCTTCGAGGGTCGGGAGATCGTCGCGTTTCCAGAACAGGCCGATCGGGATTTCCTCGCCCCACTGATAGCCGCGGTCCAGCGCCTTGTGGAAATCGCCGGGGTCGTGGCCGAGGTCTTCGAGCTTCTTCACACGCGGGTTGAACCACTGGTAGGTGTTGTCCTTGTTGTAGGTCACGCACGGGCTGAAGACATCGACCAACGCGAACCCCTTGTGCTGGATCGCGCCCTTGATGAGCTGCGTCAGATGTTTCGGCTGGCCGGTGTAGCCGCGCGCCACGTAGGTCGCCCCGGCGATCATCGCCATCGGGATCGGGTTGATCGGGTTCTCGATGTTGCCGTGCGGCGTGGTCTTGGTTTTCATTCCCTTCGCGCTCGTCGGCGAACACTGGCCGGTGGTCAGGCCGTAAATCTGGTTGTCCATCACGATGTAGGTCAGATCGACGTTGCGCCGGGCGAGATGCGTCAGGTGGTTGCCGCCGATACCGTAGCCGTCGCCGTCACCGCCGGCGGCGATCACGGTCAACTCGTGGTTGGCGAGCTTGAGGCCGGTCGCGAACGGCAGCGCGCGCCCGTGGAGCGTGTGCGCGCCGTAGGTGTTGATGAAGCCGGGGATGTTCGACGAGCAGCCGATGCCGCTGACGACGCAGACCTGGTGCGGTTGGAGTCCGAGTTCGGCGATGGCTTCCTGCAACGAACGCAGGACGCCGAAGTCGCCGCAGCCCGGGCACCAGTCGGGATCGACCTTGCCCTTGAAGTCCTTGGCGGTGAGCGGCGCTTGTTTGGGTTTCTCTACTTCGACGGTTGCGGTGGTCATGGTGGTAAATGGTTAATGGCTAATGGTTGATGGGATCAGACGATCAGTTCGTGTTTCGGCACATATTGTTTGGTCTTGCCGGCGAGGATTTGCTTCACGCCATCGACAACGTGATGCGGCATGAACGGTTCGCCATCGTACTTGCGAACGTGGGCGTGCGCCACGATGCCGGTCTCGGAACGCAAGTACCGCGCGAACTGCCCGCTGTAGTTCTGCTCGACGATCACGATGCGCTTGCTCTTCGAGAGAATGTCCGTGATCTCCTTCGCGTGCAGCGGCACGAGCCATTTGACGATCAGGTAATTCGCGACGATGCCTTCCTCGGCGGCGAGTTTCTCGCACGCCTCGCGGATGACCCCGTAGCTCGATCCCCAGCCGACGAGCGTGACCTCGGCGTTGGCGGGCCCCTGCAACTTCGGCGGCGCGATGTCCTTGATCACGCCGTCCATCTTGCGCATGCGCTTCTCGTGCATCTCCTGGCGTTTGTGCGGGTTGGTGAACTCGTCGGAAATGAGCACGCCGTTCTCCATGTGGTCGTCGGTCGCGGCAGTGTGCTGGTGGCGGGGCACGCCGGGCACCGCGCGCGGCGAGATACCGCTCGGGGTGATCTTGTAACGCAGGTATTCGCCGTTGGCGCCGTTGCCATTGCCATTGCCGCCCGGCAGAATCAACTCGCCGCGATCGATCTTCTGCTTGAAGTTCATCTCCTCGACCGGCACCGCAGCGCGGCCTTCCGAAATCAACAGGTCGGAGAGTAAAATGCCCGGGCACTGATATTTGTCGGTGAGGTTGAAGAGTTCGGGGACGGTGTTGAACAGGTCGGAGATGGTCGCGGGCGCCACGATGACGCGGGGGTAATCGCCCTGCCCCGCGCCGAGCGCCTGCCAGAGGTCGCCCTGCTCGGTCTTGGTCGGGATACCCGTGGCGGGGCCGCCGCGCTGGACGTTGATGCAGACCACCGGCGTCTCGATCATCGCCGACATGCCGAGCGCCTCGGTCATCAGCGCGAGCCCGCCGCCCGACGTCGCGCACATCGCCCGCACGCCGCCGTGCGCGGCGCCGATGGCCATGTTCATGACGCCGATCTCGTCTTCGACCTGGCGGCACATGATGCCGAGTTGCCGGGCGTGCCGCGCGTACCACATCAACACGCCCGTGGAAGGACTCATCGGATAGGCCGCGTAGAATTTCACGCCTGCCGCCACGCCGCCCAGCGCGAGCGCTTCGTTGCCGGAGAGCACCGCGTGGCCTTTGCCGAGGTTCGGGATCTGGATCGGAAGCGCCTTGAAGTTCTGCGCCGCGTAATCGTAGCCGACCCTGGCGACGCCGACGTTTTCCTTGATGACGGCGTCGCCCTTTTTCTTGAACTGCCGGGTGAGAATGTCTTCGAGCACTTTGAATTCGATTCCAACCATGTGGAGCACGGCGCCGAGCGCGATGGTGTTCTGGACCAGCGGGCTGGTGCTCGCGCCTTTGAGTTCCTTGATGGGTAACGGACAGAGGTTCACGCCCTGGGCGGCCTTGCCCGGCTTGATCTTGTCGCCGTCGAACACGACCGCTGAGCCGGTTTTCATGAAATGCAGGTGCCGGTCTATCGTGTCCTGGTTGAGCGGGATGAGCACGTCGATCTTGTCACCGTGGGTGTGGACGGGCACGTCGCTGGTGCGAATCGTGAGGAAGGTATGTCCGCCACGGATAAGCGATTGGTACGCGTTGTACGCCGACAGGTACAGCCCGCGTCGCGCGAAGATGAAGGCGAGAATGTCACCGGGCGTGGCGATGCCTTGTCCCGCCGCGCCCCCGATGCCGATCACGATGTCGAGTTTGGCCATGGGTTAAAATAAGTTCGTTGTTGCTGACGCGCTGAACATGGGAACTCCGCTCCAGACCTACCGCCGCCGACAACACCGCGGCGATGGATGCGGAAAGCGAAAGAGGTCCGAAACTGCCGGGGAGGGGTGCCGATCACCGTGGTACGGTGGATTCATGATTTGAGTGTTCCTGTTTTCAGCACACTGCTGTTGTGTCCGCTGGTTGTCCAACGAACGGTCCGAAGCTAGCACCCACCGCCGGGAGAGGCAACAAGAAATTTGGGACGGTTTTTCTCTCGGGTGTATCCAGTTTTTGAGTATGCACCCATCGCGCGCCGACCGGGGCCGTTCTTCAAGCTACTTAAACACTGCACTTGCCACGTGCGCGGCCAAACTGGGCACGATTAACGAAGCGCTGGGCAGTGCGCCTCGCACCAGTCCTCCTAGAAACCAATCTTAGGACGAGCATTCGTAGTGCTCTGAAACTCGGCATGCAGGGCGTCGTAGTCAGGCTCTGAGATGAGGCCAGACTCACGGAGGTAGAGTAGGTATCGACTGACCTCTTCCGTGGTAGTTTCACGCAAACGAGTCGCCAGGCGCTTCTTGAAAAACCCGAGCTTGGCTTGACGCATCGCTTCCAAAAAGGTCGTCAGATCGTCGCCAGCAGTCCGGGTCCGAAAGATCGTCAGGTGTTCTCCCTGGAATAGAAAAACCTCAGAAACCGTCCGTGTAAGCACGTAAGCCCCTCCACACAAAGCGCAGAATGCTCCATAGAGAACAATTGCCACGGCGGCAGCTTGGGCAACCGTACCCGTCGCCGTCACCGTGAAGGCGAGTTTGTCCTCCAAGGCCGGACTGCACTGCTGGTGCGGCGTCAAGCCCCACTGTTGCCGAATCGGACAACCCCAGCGGCCGCTGCCGGGGTCAGTGCCGTGCCAGACGGTCAGTTCGACCACGCCGACGCTGGTGCGCAGGCGCATCCGTTGCGCTTTGCGATGGCCGAGCCGCTGGTGGTTGTGGGGGAAAAACCCGACCGTGTTGGTCGGCTTGTTGTTGCAACTTTTGCTGCAGGCGTTGGCGCATCCACTCTTGGCCTTCCGCCCATACTTCCTCTTCGATCTCCCGCAGCGAATGCGCAGGGGTTTTGGGGTCGTTCATGGTCCTCTTGGGTTGTCGAAAGGAGATGCCATCTTGCTTCCCCACTACCCCTTACAGGCGGCAGTGTCAAGATGCGCCCGTTGCCCCGCGTGAGGAGGTGGCCGTCTTTTGGGAGAAACCCGTTTGCCCCCTCACTCATGTCGGGGGCTACGGCGGTGCGCACTTGAGAGAAAATTTGACCAGTGGTAGATGCGACGCGGCTCTTGCAGTAGCAGCGGCGGCCTGCTTCAAATAGCGGCGATGAATCGAGCCGCGCTTTCACTTACCGTGATCGCATTGTGGTTCTCGGCGACGGTGACCGCAATCGCAAGTGATCCGCTCCGCGTCGCCATCACCCCGAACAAGCCGACCAACCTGACGACGCGTACCTGGCCGATCAGCGTCGGCATTCCGTTCAAGAAGGGCGAGTATCGCGACGAGAAGGAACTGACGATCGTGGACGAGGCCGGCAAACCTGTCCCCTGCCAGATCGTGAAGACCGCCGACTGGGAGGACGGCTCGTTGCGTTGGGTGCTGGCGGATTTCAATGCGCAGTTGGATCGGAAGTATTTCCTGACGAAAGGGGCGCGTGCGGAGGCGAAGGATGATATCCAGATCGAACAGAACTCCAACGGCCTGAACATCCACACCGGCAACGCACGGTACACCTTCCCGACCGGCGCGGCCACATTTGACTCATTGCGACTCGATCTGAATCACGACGGCAAGTTCGACGAGAATGAGACGCTGGTTGGCGGCGCAGCGGGCGCGTTTCATGTCGTGGACTCGCAACGCAAACGCAGTGTGCTACGAGCCGGGAAGACCACCGTGGAACTGGCCGGCAATCGGTACACGGTTGTGCGTACCGAGGGCGATTATTTCAGCGACGATGGCAAGCGCAGGGCGTCGGGTGTGATCTACTTTCATTTCTACGCGAGCTATCCCGCGGTGCGCATCAGTCACAAGCTGATTGTGACAGAGGACACAAACGAGCTTTGGTTTCGTGACATTGGTTTGCACATTCCTATGAATCTCCGAGACCGTGCGGAAGCCAACTTCAACAGCGATCATGCCAATCCGAAGGCAACCTTTTCTTACAAACTCAGGGGCGATGACGAAGTGTCCATGGCTCAGTACGATTTTCCCCACTTCGGATCAACCAACAACCTTTTCGTGATTGCTGAAGGCCGTAAAGGCGCACTTCAGTCGGGCACAAGATGTGGTGACTGGGCTGATGTGTCGTCATCCCGGTGGGGTCTTGCGGCGCAGTTGCCGGGTTTCGCAGAGCAGTTTCCCACGCTGTTCCGCATGAGTGCTATCTATTTCGACATTAAGCTGTGGACAGGGGCGTCGGCCAAGGAGCTCGATTTCCGCACGCCGCAGATCATCAAGAACTACTTCGGCCACGATTGGATTCCCGAGACGAACGAGGTCACCAAGGTCGCCAATACAGCGGCGGGGACAGCGAAGACGCACAACATCTGGCTCTACCCGCACGTCGGGCCGCTGACGCCGGAGTTGATCTCGCAGTTCGGCGCGACGAAGGAGGAAATCTATGCGTCGGTGGACCCCGCATGGATCGCGCGCTCAGGCGTGATGGGACTGATGCATCCCAAAGACACAAAGAACTTCCCCGAAGCCGAAGAGGTCATTTCCGACTACTTCGATCGGTCCACGCTGGCTGGGCATCGGGTGTTTCCTGCGACCGGCTATCTCTACTGGGGCATGTACCCGTACAGCGCGCAGCCGTGGAAGCTCAAGGACGGGCGCTGGTATCCAACGGTCCATCGCCTCTCGCGCACGCTTGAATACAACCTCAAACGCGGCATGTGGCACCTCTACGCGCGGTCGGGCGAACGCAAGTACTTCGACTACGCGCGGAAGTACACGCGATTCCTCCGCGACTTCATCTTCTCGAATTGCGACGCGCCGATGAAACCCAAGGGCTGGATCGTGATGGGCAGTTATCACACGCCGATCGTCTGGGGATCGTTCAGCGAGGAGGCGATCAAGGCCGGCAAGGCGGGACGCAAACCGTCTCCGCTCAGCGAAGCATCGTTCCTCAGCGCGGCATCGAGCGAGGACGTGATCCAGTTCGTGTACGACTACTTCCTCACCGGCGATCTTCATTCGCGCGACATGGCGCGGGCGTACACCGAGGCGATCATCAAGGAATTCGATTTCGACACGGAGAAAATCCTGCTCGGCGGCGGTGGTCGTTGCGAGGCGTTCATTCGGATGCTCGGCTCGGCGTACGATCTCGACCACGACCCGCGCTTGCGCGACCTTGGGAACCGGCTTATGCAGCGGATGGTCCTGCCGGATGGCCAGGTCAATCCCGAGATTCCGACCCAATACGGCAAATGGGGCGAGATTTTCGGCGCCTATTATTACCACTGGATCTCGACCGGCGACCCGCTGGCGCGGAAAGCATTGGTGAAGCTCGCCAAGTTCGTCTATCGCCGCGGCGAACTGGACGGATTCTTCGCCCGGTCGAGCCCGCAGTTCCAAATGTTCGCCCTCGCCTACCAGGACACCGGCGATCCGACCTATGCCGCCTATCTCGCGCAGGCCGTGAATAATTTTTCACGCGATTGGCCGACGATGAAGAAGCTCGGCGTGAAGCTCGACGACCTGAACCAGCTTTACTCGAAGCCGTGGGGCCAGGACACGATGACCGGCCAGGGACCCGTAAACATCGGCGTGCCCGCCGCGGAGGCCGTGCTCGCGAACTACAAAGGGCCGCGCCCGTACCTGCCGTTCGCGGTCAAGCCCTATCCGACGGAGAAGACGCACCTGGTCTTCCGCAAAGGCAACGGCCCGGCGACGCTGGATCTCTACGTCAACAATTGGGGCGACCGGTCCGTCGAGCCGCAGTTGTTCGATCTCAAAGGGAAGAAGCTCAAGCTGGATATTGTCGAGCGTGAAGCGTATCGCGCCACGGACCAGCCTCCGTCCACGCGTTCGACGACTTACGATCCCTGGTACTTGCGCTACGAGGAGCATTGCTTCTTCAAGCTGCGCGTCCCCGAGTCGGTGCCTGCCGGCGTGTACCGACTCGATGCGGGGGATGCAGTCGCGTTCACCGTGTTGTACGCGGACATCGAACAAATGGTTCAGGTCGCGCCCGACGGGCTGGTGTTGCGTGAGGGTGACCGGTATTTCTTCCAGATTCCCAGCGGCACGACGCAGGTTGAATATTTCGCGATGCAGCCGGTGAAGATTTACGATCCGAGCGACAAGGAGGTCGCGGTCGAGGATTTGAAGAACGGCAACTATCGCTTCGCCACCGGCGGTCAGGCAGGCGGCTGGGTCATGGTGCGGCCTGACCGGATACCGCCGTTCGTGAAGTTGAAGAACATCCCGTTCGTGATGGCGCTGGGCGATCCGAAGCGTTTGTTCGAGTTCGATGCGAGCGCGGTCTCCTCCGGTGCGCCGACCAATCTGCCCGATCCGACCGATCCATTCCTGGCCGGAAAGTTCGGCAAGGCGGCGCAGTGGCTCGATCAGTTCGTTCAGCTCAAAGGCGGCAGCAACGACGTGGCAAACGCGTTGAAGGACCTGCCTCGCGAACGCGGCACGGTCGAGTTCTGGTTTCGGCCGGGTTGGTCGGCGACGGACAATGATTTCGCCCATTCGACGTTCCGGATGCAACTGTTCCGCGCGAACCCGGTCTCACTGGCGTACAGCGTGGACACAAACCCGGGCGGCTCCGGCGTCTATAACCAGGCGTATTTCGCCCTGCAAGTGCACGATGCCGGCTTTTCGCGCGCGCAGGTTTACCTCCAGCGCGGCCGCTGGTATCACGTCGCGGTCACCTGGAATGTGGACGGCGCAAACAGCGAGTGCAACATCTTCCTCAACGGCCGCAAACGCGATTTCTTCCACTACACCGACGGCATGGACCGCAATGTCCCGCCCACGAAGCTGCTCCCGGCGGAGTCGCTGCGTTTCGGTTCGGGCCATCAATACGGTTACATTCGCACGAGCGAGTTGTTTGATGAACTGCGCGTCTCGCGCGTCGTGCGGTACCGGGATGACTTCGAGTTGCCGAGCGCGCCGTTCCAGCCCGACAAGGACACGGCGTTGTTGATGCACCTCGATGGGAATTACGATGCGATCGGCGGCGGGGCGACCGTGCCGGCGGAGCTGGTGAAAGGGAGCAAGTTGTGGTGAGATCGTTCCAGAACAAGCTGAAGCTTGAACTACGAACGCTGGCGCACGTGGGGCGAAGCGTTTGTAGTTCAAGCTTCAGCTTGTTTCTTTTGGCCGCATCCCTCGAAGCCGCTGAAATCGCCGCAGGGGATCATCACGTCGTCATGATGAAGAAAGACGGCAGCGTCTGGACTTGGGGCGCGAACGAATCCGGCCAACTCGGTGACGGCTCAACCAACGTCCGCACGACACCCATTCAGGTGAAAGGCGTCCGCGACATCAGCGCCGTGGCTTGTGGCTCTGCTCACACACTCGCGTTAACCAAAAGCGGCACGGCCTGGTCGTGGGGCAACGGACAGACCACCCCGAAACAAATCGCCGAACTCAAAGAGATCATCGCCATCGCAGCCGGGAACGGTCACTCTCTCGCCCTGAAGAAGGACGGAAGGGTTTGGTCTTGGGGAGCCAGCCATCGCGGACAACTGGGCAACGGCACGACCAACGACGCCTCCGCGCCTGTGCAAGTGACCGGTCTCACCGATGTGACTGCCATCGCTGCAGGACGATATCATTCCGTGGCGTTGCGCAAGGACGGCACCGTCTGGGCTTGGGGCGCGAACAACGATGGCCGCCTCGGCGACGGAACCACCGAGCATCGGTTCACGCCGGTGCAGGTCAAAGGTCTGACCGACGCGACCGCCATCGCTGCCGGCTACTTTCACACCGTCGCCGTGCGGAAGGATGGCCACGCGTTCGCCTGGGGGGGAAACGAGTCCGAGACGTGGCAGTTGAGCGACGGCACGACGATGACGAGCACAATCCCCGTCCCCGTCACCGGCCAGACCAACCTCCCCGCCTCGGGCGAGCCGATTATTCCGACGACGGAACCCAAGAAGCCGTTCACCGACGCAGTCAAAATCACCTGCGGCGCCATGCACACGCTGGCGATCAAGCGCGACGGCTCGCTCTGGGCCTGGGGCGCAAACCATTTCTGGGGTCAGTTGGGTGACGGTAACGCGGAATGGCGGACCAATCCCGTACAGCCGAAAGGTCTCACGAACCTCGTCGCAATCGCCGCCGGCAAATACCACAGCGTCGCGGTTCTCTCCGACGGTTCCGTCTGGGTCTGGGGCTCGAACTGCCACGGCGAGTTGGGCGCCGGCACGACCGATTTCGATCCGCACCCGAGTCCGCAACAGGCGCTGCTGCCACCGAATCCATGAATGAGCGGTTGTAGAGTAAGCGGGTTGTAAGTCGAGGCCGGTCCCGATACACTCCGCGCTCGGTGTTCCATGCACGTTGCACATCGCGCCTCGCTGGTTTCTCATCTGGTTGACTCGCTTCGCCGCGAACTGGACGCGGGCGACTGGGCCGAGTGCCTTCCGAGCGAGCGCGAACTCGGCGAGCGGTTCCAAGTCAGCCGCCCCACGCTTCGCAAAGCGCTGGCGGTGCTCGCGCGGGAAGGCCGGGTCCGGTCCCAACGCGGAAAGGGCTGGCTGGTCGAGCGGCAGCGTCGGCAGAGTTACACTTCCGCGGAAAGCAAGTCGGTGGGCATCTTGTGTTTCGTGTCCCTGGACTGCGCCTCGCCGTTTACGCTGCTGACCATCGACAAGGCGCTGGAACACCTCGGCATGGCGGGATTGAAAGTCCACGTGCACGCGGGGGAGCAGTTCGTCTCGCAAAACTACCGGCAGGCGCTCACGAGGCTTTTGCAGGTCTCGCCCCGCAGCGCCTGGGTGCTGGTCGGCTCCATCCTGAAAGTGCAGCGCTGGTTCCACGAGCAGAGAGTTCCGTTCTTCGACACGAGCACCATGCGCGGCACGCTCGATTTTCCGGGAGTGGTCGTCGATGTCCAACACGTGTATCGTGACGCCATCGCGACGTTGCGCAGGCGCGGCCATCGCCGGATCACGTTGTTGGTGCCGCGGCACGGCCACTATGACCTGGCGACCAAGGGCGGCGTGATGGCCGGCGAACCCATGGCGCCCGGGGAGGACACACAGGCGGACAGTTCGGTCCGCATCATCTTTCACTCGGGCACACGCGACTCCGTTCACCGGGCAATCGCCGCTATCCGCGGACTGCGTGCTCCGCCGACAGCGCTCATTGTCGCACGCCCGCAACACACGCTGGCCGCGGTGACGTACCTGCTTCGTTGCGGCGTGCGGGTCCCCCAGGACATTTCCCTGATCTGCCTCGGCCACGAGACATTCCTGGATCAAATCACCCCGACCATCGCGCACTACACGTTTGACCGAAACGTATTCGTGCGAAGACTTTGTCGCATGCTCGTGCCCTGGGCAACGACCGGCTATTGGTCGCCCGCGGAAGGGCGCCTTGCGATGCATTACCGGGATGGAGAGAGCGTGGGCAGCCTGTGAGACCCCAATTCTGTTGGGTGCGTCTTGGTGCGGGCCGACGCATGGGCAGGGTCGTTCACTCAGCCTCTTGTTAGCGATATTGACCAGCGGTCTTTGCTTCCCGTTTCGACTCTGCGTGGGCATTCTCTTGGGAAATAGTGGGAGGCGTATATGGAACTGCGGTATCCGATCAGATCGCGCGTACAAGAGCTACTGATATCGATGTTCTCGATTCTGCTGGCTCCGTTGGCTGCCCTTGCCGAGGATGACACTACCCAGTCATACATCAGCGGCACCGCCACCAATGTCGGCCAGATCGTCGTGGGCGACACGGGAACGAACAACTTTCTTGTGATCAGCAACGCCACGCGTGTGTTGACGTCCACGGGTACGGTCGGAGTCGCCACTTCAGCAAATTTCAACAACGCCCTCCTAACTGGCCCGGGAACGTTCTGGACAAATACCCAGTGGTTCGTTGTCGGAAGCAATGGCTCGTTCAATACACTTGTGGTTTCGAACGGCGCGCGCCTCGTGACTGGGCAGACAAACCAAAACGTCCAGACCATGATCGGCAGAGGCCCTCTCGGCAGCAACAACACTGTCATTGTGACAGGGACGAACACAGCTTGGATCGTCAGGAACCTCAATCTTCGCATGGGGTTGGACACGGGCGGCGGAAATCAACTTCTGATCTCTGACGGTGCCCAGGTTGTTGTCGGAGGGGGATCGGTAATTCTTGGCGACGGCGCGGTCTCCAGCCCGAGCGGAGGCAGGAACATCGTGACCATCAGCGGATCTAATTCCTTGCTGTTGGCGGGAAGCTTGATCTCGGTAGGTCGTTTCTCTCCAAATAATCAGGTCGTCGTCACCAATGGTGGCAGACTTGTCAGTGCCGGTGCAACGATCGGAGTAACCAACCCGAGCGAGACTAACAACTCCGTGATCGTAACCGGGGCGGGCTCCGTGTGGGACAGCAGTGGCGACATCCGGATTCAGCGAGCCCACAACATGCTTCTGATAGAAGACGGCGGCAGCGTATCCGCTCCCACCAACCTCCTCGGGATCGCTTTCAACACCGGCACACGCAACAACATGGTTCGGATTACGGACGGGTCGCTCGCGGTAACGAACGCCGCTGGAACGGGCTTCTACGACATCATTCGCGGCTCGAACGTGCTCAACGGCGGCACCCTGACCGTGGACTCAGTCCGGATGACGAACAGCGTGAACAGCCTGTTCCTCTTCCACGGCGGCACCTTCAACACCAAGAACTCCACGTTCTCCAACGTCGCGCTCTTCGTCGTCGGCAACGGCACCAGCAGTGCGACACTCAATCTCCAGGGCGGCAGTCATCAGTTCTTCAACGGCCTCCAAATCAACACCAACGCCACGCTCAAAGGCACCGGCACGTTGGAAGCGAACACCACCGTCATCGGCAAGCTCTCGCCGGGCGCCAGCCCGGGATTGCTGACGATCACCGGCAACCTTACGCTGGCCTCCAACGCCGTCTTCGAGGTCGAACTCGACGGAACCACACCCGGCACGTTGTACGACCAGGTGGACGTGACCGGCACGGTCAATATCAGCAACAGCATCCTGACCCTCGACGTGAGTTTCTCGCCGACGACCAACGACCTCTTCACGATCATCGTCAACGACGGCAGCGACGCCGTGCTCGGCACGTTCCAGGGTCTCACGGAGAATGCGTTCATCGATGCCTCGTCGCCCGGCGTGGATGCGTTCTTCCGCATCAGTTATATCGGCGGCACGGGCAACGATGTCGTTCTGACCGCGACGATCCCCGAACCATCGGCGCTGCTGTTGTTCGGCGCCGGCCTGCTTGTCTTGGCTCTGCGTCGAAAATGATCCAGTCACCGGATCCGGGATTGGCGACCAGGACCCGGCACGGGTTGGCGTTTACCCTGATCGAACTCCTCGTCGTCACCGCCATCATCGCCGTGCTCGCGGCGATCTTGCTGCCCGTTCTGAGCAAGGCAAAGGACCGGGCAAAACGCACGGCTTGCGCGAGCAACCTCCATCAGATCGGGATCGCCGCCCTCATTTACGCCGACGAAAACAACGGCTCGTTCCCGAACGGCTGGTTCAAGGCCATGTACGGATCGAGCGAGAAATATCTCGGCGGCAGCGTCCCCCGGTACTGGGGCTTCTATCTGCTCGCCGAACGATACATCCAGAACTACGAAGCCTGGTTCTGCCCCGCGATGACGGACCCCGCTTTCACCGATCATAAAGTATCGTGGTCCACGCCCGACGCCCGGCATTGTCGCGGCGGCTACTCGCAACGCTGCGTTTCCCACGAGGGAAGGTCCATCGCCGACCTCCTCTATGGGAGCGGCCCGATGCCCATTGCCAAACCCGCCGACGGCCAGTGGTACTGGTTTCAACAGGTTCGGATTCCCTCGCACAAGCTCGCGTACGCGGGCGACTACGTAGGTTGGGTCGGCAGCCCGCCATTTCGTCCGCCGCACGCCTATTGGGCGCACAAGAGTGGCTACAACGCGGTGTTCTACGACGGACGCGTCGAGTTTCGTCCCGATCTCGACTACACGATCATGTCGAGCTATCCCGTCAACGATTCCGCGTATCACAGTTCGTTCTACGGCCATCGCTGGGTGTGGGACCTGGATTCGCCGAATCACCCGCATCCGCAATGAGCACGGAAGTCCAAAGGCCGCTACCGACGGGGAACCAACCGGGCAGGGGCTCGGCATGCTCGGATGAACTTACTTCGGGGTTCACGTTGATCGAGTTGTTGGTTGTGGTTGCGATCATCGCGACATGGGACGCGTCGCAGGACCGCGCGCGCTGGCGGGGATGCTATTCGTTCGCGTTCCGCGCGAAAGATCCCGTGAGCGGCGCGATTGGCAACCCCGTCAATTTCTACGGCACGAACGCATGGGATGCCGTGGCGCTCCGTGAGGGGAATTTTGCGTTCGCGTTCGACCACTTACGGGTAGCGAGCGCGGGGACTCCCTTCCTGCCCGGCCGCTATTCCTGTCACCCGGCGGGATACAACTGCGTGTACTACGACGGACACGTCCAATTTTTCGGCGGTTCCCAGGCGGACACGATCGACTTTCGCGTGACCACCTCGACCACGTCTTACAACGGCAACTTCAATTCCTGCCGCTGGGTGTTCGATCGATCGCAGGGGATCATCTACTGAGCGCAGCGACGTTCGCAGTGCACGGAACGCACCCGCGAATTCAACTCGGATCTTCCCATTTCAAGGGTCGGCTTAAACTCCAGGTTCTCCACTGCATTCTCACCTTTGCCGAATCACGCAGCAGTCAGTAAAGTACGGGAACGTCCTTCAAAGTTGTGTGTCCATCAGGACAGACTCGCACCTCGGCGGCCAACGGGTTATCGAGTTCGTCCTGACTGAAGCCCAAAGTCCCGCTCATCAGTAAGGCGAAGGCAAACCGCCAGATGCCTGTTTCGCTCAACATATTGTGCTACTGCCTCACTTTCGTCCGTCGTTCCGCCACCAGCGCAATTCGTTCGAGCCGCGCTCGGCGCTGGCGACGATGTCGGGGCGACCGTCCCTGTTCAGATCGGCGATGATGACCGAGTTGGCTTTGGGCCAATTCTCCTTCAAGACGTGTGGCGTCCATTTTCCAGTCGGGACGCCAGAGTTCTCGTACCACAAGATTGCTCCGCCCACCCACGCGGTCGCCACCACGTCCACGTCCTTGTCGCCGTCCAAATCAGCGGCGGCGGCTTCAAACGCCTGTGAGAGTACCTCCGCGATAACATGCTTCTTCCACTCGGTCCCTTTGCCGGGCCTGCCGATGTTCTCGTACCAAACGACCTGATGCGCGACCGGCTCCTGCGCGGCGAAGCCCAGTGCCATCACCACGTCGGCGTCCCCATCGCCGTCCATGTCCACGGGCTGACCGTGTATCGGGCGGCCGGCGGTGTAAATGACGAACTTCTTCCACTGCACAGTCGCGGACTTGCCGAGATTCTCATACCAAACCACCTGTCCCGCCGCGCTCGCTGTCCCCAGGAGATCAGGTTTGCCGTCGCCATTGAAGTCCGCCACGCGCATCGTGCGCGTCTCGGCCATGTTCTCCTCGATGAGATGCTCAACCCATGGCTGGTCTGCCTTGCCGGGGTTCTCATACCAAACGAACTTGTTGCCCTTGACCCAACTCGACGCCGCCACGTCCAGGTCGCCGTCGCCGTCAAAGTCCGCCACCGCGACATCGTAAGCGCCCGGCAACGTGCCTTGGGCGATGACGTGCCGCTTCCAAGGTTTGTCATCTTTCGGCGTGCCGTTGTTTTCGAACCACACCACGTCGCCGCTTAAGTTCTTGACTGTGACCACATCGGGTTTGCCGTCGCCGTTGAGGTCGGCAATCGTGTGGCGTTCGAACCAGCCGGACTCATTTTGCTGAACGAAATGGCAGCGATAGTTGCCTTTGCCGTCGTTCTCGTACCAATACAGACGGTTCAAGTCCGCATCCGCGCTGGTGATATCAAGGTCGCCATCGCCGTCCAGATCGCCGACCGCGATGCCGTACGCGTAGGAATAATCCTTCGAGATGAGGAACTCGGTGAATTGAACCGTTTGCGTCTGGGCGGTCGCAACGATGCGCACAGCCAGCAGGACGATGACCAGAGTCCGGTCGGTTCGGAGTTTCATCGGCCATGCCTGAACAATCGGGAAGACTGCGGCGTCGCAATCATGGAGCCGGCCTCTCGGCGCCATCGATGTCGGCAGCAACGCAACGATCCAGATCGTTGTGACCGTCAATTCCACTGGCTCGATCACCAACATCGCCACCGCGGCACTGGCCGAGACGGACGCGGACCCGTCGGACAACACCGCCCAGGCCGTCACCACTGTGGCGCCGCCAATGCCCGACCTTGCCGTCGCGATCACGAATGCTGACTTCACGTGCACGAACACCACCAAGGGCACGACCTGCACCAGCGCTGGCACGATGACGTTGGCCAACGAGGGCGAAGACTACGGTTCAGCGACGTTCACCGTCACAGGGACCAAGCAGGAAAAACCCGGCAAACCGCCCAAGTGGAAGGTAGCCGCTCTTCTGGGGTGTGCTTTCGTTCGATCCAACCCGTCCTCGCTCATCCAGGTACACCTGTCCGACGACACCGCGCTCGACGGCTCAGACACGCCGCTTTTGAAGAAACTCATCAGCACGGCGGCGCTTGACGCGGCGGCCGGTTCCGGCAAAGAGGTAAAGATCAAGCTCACGGCACCCAAGGGGGTGGACTTGAGCGGTAAGCATCTGATTATAGAAGTGGACGCAAACGATCCCAAGACGGGAACCGATGCGGTCACGGAAACGGACGAAGACAACAACACGACTGTCATCGGGCCGATTCCGTAGGTCGTTCAGGTTTCATCTACAGCTTTGGCATGTCCCGCTGCTTGAGCTTGTCGAGTTTCTCTTTCTCGGCCTTCGTGGCGGTCTCAACGAGGAGCGTGCGCGTCGCTTCCGTGGTGCGGTTGAACAACGCGGCATCGGCGATAATGGCCTGCATCGATTTCACATACTCACCATCCGCGGCCGTTAGCCTGACTTTCGCTACTGGGACACGAACCTCACTTTTTTTAGGCCATCGGGCTGCGTAAGTCGTTGCGGTGACGCGATCGAATTTCCGCAACGGCCTGTAGTACAGACCTACCCTATTTACAGTCCATCGCAGACCG
>Ga0187892_10002122_pt1 | contig 41434 bp, 66 predicted proteins | sample MA1701073metaG_FD_139345 | JGI IMG/M metagenome (GOLD analysis project Ga0187892, IMG submission 139345) | Bio-ooze microbial communities from a basaltic lava cave in the Kipuka Kanohina Cave System on the Island of Hawaii, USA - MA170107-3 metaG ... | reverse complement strand
GGCAACACCGTTACGTCGATTCAGGACGACTTGAGCGATGCCTCTCTGTCGCTTGTTGCCGCTCCGACGCTCGGTGCGCCGCCCGACCTATACCTTGTAGCCGAATTCAAGAAGCGGCTATTCGGTGTGGGTCGGAATGACAAGGACACGCTCTATCACTCTGAAGCGAGCAAGATGTATGCGTGGTCGGCAACCAACAGTTTCCCCATCCAACCGGTAGGCGAGGACGAACAAGGCGTAACCGCACTCATTCGTAGACGTGACGAGTTGGGTGTGGCACGTCGTTCAGCGTTCCACAAGATAGTCCCCAGTGGCAGTGGATTCGGCCTGCTCACCATTACAGAAGGGTCTGGCGTCGAGTCCCAGGAATCAGTCGTTATCATCAAAGACGTAGGCTACTACCTGGGCCATGCCAAGGGACAGTTTGGCATCTACAAGTGGGATTCGGGTGGCGTTGCAAACATCAGCGATAAACAAGTGCAGTCGTGGCTCAACTCGGACACATATTTCGACCGGGCCGAATTCAAGAATGCCTTCGGTCGATATAATCCTGTCACCAATGCCTATGAGCTTCACCTGAAGGATAAGGCATCTGGGGATGACAGATGGATTAGCCTGGATCTGAATCGGATGCAGTTCTTCGGACCACACAAGACCGATGCATTCATTCCCCGCTGCACGGGCCATATTGTCGATTCAACCAATGTCATTCGTGCTGCAATTGGGGGAACGAACGGATTCATCTATCAGATGAACATGCCGACATTCGAGGACGAGGGCCATCCTATCGAGTTTGACGTGGAATCTCCAGCTTTCCATGCCAATGCACCAGAAATCGACCATTACTGGGGCGAGCTGTCGGTGCTGACGAGACAGGAGATTGCTCCAAATGCGGGTAAGCTCATAGTCACGCCCTCTACTGGCGAGATTGGTCAAGAGGTTATCGATGGAGTTCCGACTGGTAAGACTACAGTCGTAAACCTTCAGGAAGGTGACCCGATGGAAGCCGACCTGACACAGAGCCGGCATAGACTCGACAGGTTAGGCCTCGGTAAGGTCGCAAAGCTCCGATTCTACCTGAAGGAAATCGGTAAGGGGGTTCGCATCTTCGGATACGAGCTACCCTTCCACGAACTTGGACGCCGATGAAACTAGACCGTCCATACGAAATCGAGGGACCACTCAGCGAAGAGTTGGTGTATCGCATTCGCGCCAACTTCGAGGCGTTGTTTGCATTCCAGCTCGACTTGACCAATACCGACAACATCGGTAGCACGATTCTTGCCGTGACTAATGGCGGAACCGGGCTCAACTCGATTGCAATCGGAGATTTACTCTATGGCAGTGCTGTAAATACTCTCTCGACACTGGGAATTGGCGCCTCCGGTAAGGTTCTGCGGTCCAATGGCACCACCCCGGACTGGTCTGGCTTCACAATTCCCAATACGTTTACATCAGGAGCAGTAGTCTACGCCAGTTCCGCCAATGTGCTAGCGGGACTGACGATAGGAAGTGCGGGCAAGCTAATTCGTTCAACCGGGACACTACCGGCATGGTCTACGTTTACCATCCCTGACACTTTCACGGCTGGCGACATCTCCTATGCCAGCTCTGCTAACGTATTGGCTGGTCTCACAATCGGAGCTACTGGTAAATTCCTGCGCTCTACTGGAACATTGCCTGCCTGGGCTACTTCCACTATCTCGGATACATTCGCAGCAGGTGATATCGTTTACGGGAGTGCTGCCAATACACTAACAGGACTTACAGTAGGGTCTGCTGGTAAAATTATCCGTTCGACTGGAACATTACCTGCATGGTCGACATTCACCATTCCGGACACGTTTGCACAAGGTAGTATTCCGCATGCTTCAGCCACGGATACCCTGACTGCGCTTGCTAAGGGGTCTGCTGGAACATATATTCGAGCCGGTGCTTCACTGCCTGCATACTCGGCCCTGCTCATCGGAGATTTCCCTGCCGGCGGAACTTGGTCGCTGAGCGGAACAGCTCTTACTCTCTCGGGTGCTGGATTGTTGTTCTCTGCCGATAACACGTATGATATCGGTGCGGCAGGGGCTACCAGACCACGTGACTTGTTTGTCGGCCGGAACGTAGATATCGATGGAACGCTGGATGTAGCGGGTGTTTCAACACTACGCGCCAGTCTACTCTTCGCGGCTGATGCGTCTCACGACATTGGCGCAACTGGTGCAACTCGCCCAAGGGATATCCACCTGTCTCGTGACCTTGTTGCGGGGGACCAGCTCTTCGAGCGTGGGCGCACTACCGCACTTGGGGAGTGGATAAATGTCAGCTACGATTCTGCAAATTTTACTGCAAGCACAGGAACTTGGACAGTAGACTCAGGCGACCAGGTAATCTACAGGTATGCACTTGTTGGAAAAGTTATGTTCCTGATGCTTCGTATAGCGAATACTGATGTCAGCACTACAGGAGCCATTCTTCGAGTAAAGATTCCTGGTGGATTCACTCAAGGAACGGGGCAGGACCTTGACTATGCAGGCAATGTTCGTGCTGTTGACGCAGGTGGAACACCAGTTTTCGGTATAGCTCGAATTGCTGCTGGTGATGACAAGGTAGAGCTTTATACCTCTCCTGGGGGAGGCACTTGGACTGCAACATCTGGCGACAATACGACAGTCGAGGCGATCATTATCATCGACATTGCGTAAATGTCAGTTGGCGTCGAATAAAGATGGTCGACGTAGAATAAAGACCGAATAATCAGGCAACTGGCGTAATTGCCTGATTAATCCTGATTACCTAAGGAGAATTTATCGTGTTGAAAGCAGACGAGATTCTACAGCTCATCGGGAAACAGCAGGCGGAAATCTATGACTTGCAGCTTCGGCTCGTAGAAGCATTGCAGAAGCTGGAAGCCAGGGATGAAGATAAGAAACCGGATACAAGCAAATAGCATGCCAAGTGGTGTAGAATAAGTTAGGACGATAAGGAAGAACTATGGCTGGACAGATTGTTACAGGTTTGAGACCGGGTTACCAGGGGTCCCCCTCCAGTTACAATACAGGACCCGCTTCAAGCAATAGCGGTCTCACATCTACTAAGTCTACTCGCGTCATCAATCCAACGGCTTGGCATGGCGGCGGCACGGACATTATCGATAATAGTGCCGAGATTGCCGAGCGTGCAGCTCAGGCTCGCCTACAAACGCTAAAGCCTTATCTCAATCAGTTATTCGCATCGGGTCAAGGCGGAGGCGGTATTGGGGCTGAACCTCCGGAAGTAAATGCTCCTGGTCTGGCTGGCAATGAGCAAGCAGCTCGTGCGGCTGCGTTTGCCCGAGCCAAGGACCAAGCCGGTCAGACTGCTCGGTCCAGTCTGACTGCGCTTGAGGGTCTGATGGCGAACAGGGGTCAGGCCGGTAGCGGACTCGAAGGCGCGCTATCTTCCGATATCATCTCTGGCGGAGCAGGCAGGGTGAATGAATTCACTCGCGAGCAGCTTATGCAGGACTTGAATCGTGCAGCGGAGGTGAGTAACCGCAACTACGCTGGTGCAATCACACAGCGTGGACAGGACATTTCGTCACGTAACCAGAGCCTGTCAGCTCTGTTACAGCTCATCAACTCGATTTACTAAAATGCCTGTTCAGTTTGCGGGAGCAAAAGGCAAGGCGTCTTTCAGCGGCACAGGTAGTGCCAGTCGCGGCAGGTCTGCAGGACTTCTGCTAACGCCTGAGAAGCAAGGCTTGCCAGCGTTTCGTGGTCCGAGAATGACCATGACTGCTCCCCTGCCGGGTCCTGCTCCAGAGCCAGCTCCTGTTCCTGGTGGACCGACTACACCGACTGTTCCAACCGTGCCCCCGCCCGAGGAAAAACCCTCGGCACTTGGTGGGCTGCAATCACTTGGTCCCCAAGGTGGGGCTGAGGGTGAACAATTACTCAGCCCTGGTGCTCTCAGGGCAGGGTTAGGAAATCGTTTGTATCCGGATTTGTCAGCCTCACTTGCAGGTTTGAGAAGGATTTACTAATGCCGCAGCAAATCAACACTGCTCCCGCTCTGGCTTCTCCTGGTGCCAGACTTCCTAAGTCAACTGTTCGGCGACCGGCTCCACCCCCGGCAAGTCCGGCATCCCTGGCTGGTCTTCAGCAGCTAGCCAACGAGCCCTATGTCGAACCCAGACAGCAGGACCCGTTCTCATTTGCTGCCACGATGCAGGAACCAGACATTGAGCCAATCGAGAATATGTTTGCGGCTCTTGAAGGTCAACCGCCTGTTCCGCCGGCATTGACTGGACTTGCAGCCATTGCAGGGCGACGGAGACGGTAAATGGCAGCAGATTCACTTTCTCGTTCACGGCTGAACCTTGCCAGCATGGACCCTGTAAATGAAGAATCCGTGCTCAATCAAATTCTCGGCCGATGGCAGATGTCCCCTGGCTCTGCGCCGGGTGGGAGTGGCCTGACAGGTCTTGGTCGGCATGACGCGAAGGGACGGAGCCGCCAGCAGAACGAGAACGTATGGGCACTGAACGCTCTACGCCGGATGCAGAATAAGGGACCGTTGCAGGTCGAGTCTGCACCATTCCAAGAGATTCACCAGGACGCCACAAGTGGCAATATCTCGTTCGGTCCTGAGCAGTTCGGCGGACGGCCGTCGCTGTCTGCTCTTCGCAACATGAGGAAACGATAATGCCGCACGAACTGCAAGGATTCCTCTCGCGTCAGTTCCAGCCGTCACCTGTGCGGAATCCGTTCGTGGATTCCGAGATGGCGGACCTGGAGCCGTCTGAGGAAGACCTGATTCAAGAACAGATTCAGCAAGGACAGGAAGGTGCAGCAAGCGGAGGTCCATATGCTGTCCCCTCGCGTGAGGCACTCCGAGAGTCCGCATTCAGCAAGCTTCGTAGCGTGCTCGGGATGCAGGGAAGGGAAGCACAAGCTCGTGCGCTTCCGGCTCGTGTCGCTGGCGAATATGGACTGGAAGAGCAGCGCATCAGGAGTCGTGGTGATATTGAAGCCGCTCGACTTGCTGCCGATCGATATGCAATGCTGGAAGAGGGTCGTGACCGTCGTGCTCAAGCGAATCTCGAAGCATTGGGACAGCGGCTGCAGACTGCGGAAGAGGGCAAGGGCGAACGCGCCAGTGCTGCAATTGCGGGGCGTCGGCAGAGCCAACAGACTGCGGACCTTCTGAGACGTGCGAGCGCAATCGAGAAACAGCCAGTAGGGTTATTCAGCAGACTCAAGGGGTTCTTTGGAGCTGGCGGACCGACTCCCCAGGAGCAGGCGGAACAACTCCGTCAGCAGGCGATTGGTTCGCTCGAAAGCGACGATAGCGCCATGCAAGCCGCTGCTGCTGCAATTCAGCAGGCATATCCTGGTCAATCCCTCGATGAGCTGATAGCTTCTGGTGAGGTTCGGGGCACTCCCGAGAAACTCGAAGCTCTTAGACGTGTAATGGGTCAATAATGGCTACTCCACGCTATACCAATATCGGCCGGACGAATATCGTTCGCACTGACGAAGGCGCTACCGAGCGCCAGAGACTGGGCGAGCAGGCATTCGCCAGCCAGTTACAGGAACGCGAGAACCAGCGCCTGCTAGACGAACAGAGATCTGCTGAGCTTGCTGAATTGCAGCGACAGGAAGACGAGTCAGTCATCCAAGGTATCGGCCGTGCTGGCAGACCAGCTCTGCCTGGCCTGCAGCGCACTCCTGATGACATCGAGGTATTCAATCCTCGACCGTTCACTACCGGCGAATCTGCTGCGCTTGAAGGACTCCGAGCTGTCCAGGGTGCTGGTAACGTTGCTCGTGTAGGGGGTGGATTGGCTGGTCTTGGTTCGCTCGGAGCCTTGGCTGCTGCACCATTTACGGGTGGTGCGTCCCTTCCGCTGGCTGCTTCGTTGGCCGGTCTTTCTACGGCTGGTATGGGAGTCGGAGCAGCAGCGACTGCAATCAATCCTCGGTCCGAGGAAGGACAGACTCGCCTATCCGCCATTCCCGAAGCTGCATTGGCAGCTCTGCCAGCTATCACGAAGCGTGTTGCTCCTATTATCGGTGCTGGTTTCAAGCGTCTCGACCGGTTCTTCCGTGACGCGCCTGATGTCGAGCGTTTGGCTGAAAGAGTCGAGGCATACAATCGAGCATATCGTCCAACGAACCGGCAGATACTCGTCGAGAATGCGGGCAAGATTGCTCGCGCTCGTGAGGCTGCTGAAGCTGGTCGTTCAGAAGTGAATCGAGTCATCCTGTCACAGAATCAGGACAAACTCAATCGACTACGGGAACTGTTGAGTCCCGCTGTTCGGCCTGCTGGAACTGCCAGACCTAACGTGTCCAATGTCAAGCTCGACTGGCTTCCTGAAAGCTGGCGACCATTCGTGAAATACGAATAACTATAAGGTGCCCTATGCCTCGTATCGCTCTCGCTTATTTACTCGTGCTTGTCTTCTCCACGTCAAGCTTTGCCTCATGGGCAGCTATTGACAAGAAGATTGAATCGGCTGTTGTCAAGGTTCAATCCGGTAAATTGGACAGTCGAATCTACTGTTCAGGCGTCGTCATCAACAAAGAGAAGACAATAGTCGTGACTGCGAATCACTGCCTGCCTTCTCCTGAAGAGATTACTGCCGAGGGCCAGTCCGTCATTGCAGGCGGAAACGATGCAACCGTCATCCGCCGCAACCAGATTCTCGACCTGGCGATATTGCGCGTTACAGGCGCGAGCTTCAAGAACGAGATTCCGGTATCCGATGCTGACGACTTGGAGCTGTTCGACGAAGTAATTGCAGCGGGATTTGGTGTCGCCAACGACTCACCGCTCTATTCGGCGGGTAGGGTGTCAGGACGCATGAAGGGCAGTCTGGCAGTTCCTCTCAACACCCGCATGTCCTTCGATATCCTGTTCGTCAAAGGGCAAAGTGGTGGAGCAATTGTCAATCAGCAGGGTGAATTGGTGAGCGTGGTTCAATTTGGCTATGGGCACGGTTACGGTGTTACCCCAAAACAACTAAGGGAGTTCGTGAAAGACTTGCTGCCTGAAAGGAAAAAGTAATGCCTGTCGAAATTGGTGGAATTCAGATTGGCGGCTCGGGGTCTACTGCGTCTAACTACGGCGATATCGATGGAATCGAGATTGGCCGTCCTGGTGCCGCTACGTCCGGTTCTACCGAGGATAGCGGTTCGAGCATTCTGCCAGCAGTGCTAGGCGGCACAGCACTGGTAGGAGCTGGTCTGCTCGCACGGCGTCCAGGTGCTCTCAGCTCTGGTCTATCGAAGCTGAATAGTCTTCGTCAGCAGCTCATGCTATCTGGTTTTGCTGTGCCAAAATCTGTATTGGGCAACATTGGTGCTCCTATAATTGAATCATCTGAGCGTGGTTCAATAGCACCCCTGCGCGAATTCTTCTCACGCCAGACAGTCAAGGATTGGGTCAAGGCATATCGAGCTGGCGAAGTAGCGGGACCTGCTGGAAGTATTACCGGACGTCCGGGATTTCTTCCATCACCCAGTCGTCTCCTGAATGCTGGTGACGTAGCAACCCGTAATGCCCTCGAACGTGCTGGCCTGACTGCAAGGGAAGCACAGCGGGCCGTGCTCCAGTCTCCGCTCACTGGCGAGCTGGGGAAAGTATTAGAGTCACCTGCTGCCCGTTATGTTTTCCCTTTTCGCCGCACACCTTTCAATCAGTTCACTGAGGGGCTACGCGTTGCAAGGGAATGGAGACAGCATCCGGGCACACTTGGTGCAGTGCTAGGAGCTGGTGGTCTTCACGGCGCTATTACCGCTGATGACGACCTGCCTCTTACCGTTCCATTCGGTATTGCTTTGGCGGGGCGGTATGGACTTCCTTACGGGTTTGCGGCACTCGTAGCGCGTGGTCTTATGAAGGACAGAGTTGACCTTGGCGGCATTCCGTCATCCATTCTGCCTGTGTCGGAGTATGGAATCGGGCAAGCTGCCCAGGCTCCATTGGCATCGTTTGAGCCAGCAGCGTTGCGAGCCCTTCGTAGTATTCTCGGAGAATAAGATGACAGAAAACGGTAACCCAATCAGCTCAGCAGAGTTTACTCGCTGGATGAATCATATCGACAGCCGCTTCGATGGCCTACATGATGCTCTGGTCGATGAACGTAAACGAGTGAACGACCATGCCGAAGATATCGCTGTGCTCCGGGCCACAATGAATTCACATAGAATCAGCTCGCGTAAGACCAGCGGCGTAACCGGCTCGGTTGCTGGAATGGTCGGAGGACTCGTAGGTGGGTTCCTACAGGGATGGATGGGCGGAGGCAAGCCGTAATGCCTCTTCGAACCCGCTACTTCGACCTTATCGAGCAGGTTGCAGCCAAGCACGACCTGGACCCTCTTCTGGTCGAGGCTGTGGTGGTCAAGGAATCCAGCGGGAATGCCGATGCTTTTCGTTTCGAGCCTGACTTCTACAATCGGTATCTTAAATTGAGTCCAGGGTGGGAGTGGGCACGCAAGAAGTATGCCAATCCTCGCCGTATCAGCTCGTCTTATGGTCTCATGCAGGTCATGTTCCCGGTAGCGGTCGAGGATGGCTACCCGAAGACTGACCCACCCGAGCTGATGTTCCTACCGGAAGTCGCCCTAGAATACGGCTGTAGACGGCTCAGGAGGCTCCGGGAATGGAGCGAAGAGGCAGGCCCGACTGTGGACCCTCACCAGAGGCTGCTCGCGTCCCTGGCAGCCTATAATGGCGGAAAAGGGAGTAACCTGCCGGGAACCCAACCGCTGCGTAATGGGTCATACGCAAGAGCAGTGTTACAAATCTATACACAGTTGAAAGTTGAGCACGGGGGTCAGTAATCCCGTCAAGAAGCGTGCCAAGATTCCTGGAATGGGTCATGAACTTGTTGTTATGGATTCGAGGCTGGTTCGATAGCAGGCCCCGGGGAGGCACTACTCCTAGAAGTTAGTCAGAAATATCGACACATATTTCGGATATGTCGATTCAGTAAACCTAATCCGAACAATAACAAGATAGCCAGCATCAAGACTGCTAGAATTGGTGCTGCCAGTGTCCAAGTAACCAGAAGCAGCACTGTTTCTATCGAGTCTCTGAGCATCTCAATTACCCCTTCAGAGCTATCTCGACTCGCTTCAGGAACGCCTTCAGCTCACCAGAACTGGAAGAGACAGCAACGATGTCAAATACCGACGTCGGATTGCCTACGTTCTGGATAATCCCCACTACCTCACCCCTGTGATTCAGAATTGGCCCGCCTGACATTCCAGGCAGAAACTTAGGCAACCAGACAACCTTAGTGTTCTCCTGCGCAGCCTTTCGCGTAACGATGAAGGTCGGAGTCCCTCCTACGAATCCGATTCCAACACACTGTTCTGTGTGAGCTGGTTCAGGACCGATAGACAATACACCCTTTGGCTGCACTGGAACCGATAATGCAGCAATGTCTACATCTTTGTCGGCGAGAATGACAGTTCCGGGCTGTTTGTTGATGCTGATAGGCGGATTGCTGACACAATGCTGAGCCGTTATGTAGATATTCTGTTTGGCAATACGAACCGCAAAGCTAGTGCATCCGCCTGCATTGTCTCCATGTGGCTGCTGTCGGACGTAGACGACAGAGTCGGCATTCTGAGGTAGTCTGAATTCTGGATTGATAATGGCGACGCTAGGCTGGTCGAAGCGAGGAGTCAGCTCCGGCGGTGACACAGGCTGGAGTACTAGTGCAGAAATAAGAGGAATGAGTAGTAGACGGGTCATCGACGGTCTCACCCCTTTAGTCTAGCATGTCTACGAAATGATGTTGACCAGCCTCATGATATTCCCTACCGGTTCAACTAGTGGGTCGATGATTGCTTTCTGGTTATACCGTCGAAGCTGAAGGAAGACCTTCGTGTAATTCTGCTCCAGGTCACGCCGGTTCGCGGCTACACTATTCACGTTCTCCGGCTTGTCGTCGATATAGAGGTCCAATGCCAGTGAAGATGCTATCCCTGCCTTATCCCCACTCATGAGAACAGTTATCTCCCGACGTTTGCCAAGGCGAGATTTTAACCAGTTCTCAGTCTGAATCTTGGCTTCATGACCGGTGCGGTGAGTGATGAAGTAGATGTCATGACGTAGAGGAATGTTCGACCATGCACTTATCAGCCGCTGCATATTTTCTGTCTGTTCCAGACTGGACCAGAATTTGTCAGAGGTCTTGACTCTCGCCCATGCTGAGCTGATTTCTTCAGGCGTGTAGTCTCCAGTAAACCAATCCCACTGTTCAGGACCATTATCACCCATCTTCGACGGAGCCGGCCGACCACCTACTTCCGCGAGCACAGCGTTAAAGCCATCATGGAAGTTTGCGAGAACACCGTCAATGTCGAAGCCTACCTTCATACAGACTCGTCTCCTGTTCGCTGTTGAATATCGAGAGGATTCGAATGATAGAGAGGGCTCCACTTGTAGATTGGTCCTGTTTCTGGGGGAGAAGCTACCAGAGTAACAGAAGGCTGCTCATCTTTGCTCTCACGATACAGAATAAGTGCAATGAGTGCATATACGGCAATATCCATCATGGAGTCTTCTGCGCTCTCGTTTGCCAGGTCACCTCGACGTGCGAATTGCTTCAACCGATGCACCTTGTCGTTGAGACGGACAAGAGCACCAATCCAGGATGCTATACCCCACTCTTGACTGGCACGGATGTTGGCAAATGAGTCAGTTCCTGAACCATAGTCTTTCTGTTTCTTGTCGTGGAGGTCGCCAATCTGTTTCAAAAGTGCATGGAATCTCGAATCGCCGCTCATTAATCCCTCCTAAGTTCCGTAATCAGGTCTTCCAGATTGGTGAACACGCCAGTTGCAAAGTTATACATGATGTCGTAGCGGTTGGGCTCGCCATCGAGCAGAATGTAGGCTCGTTTGCCCTTGCCTATCATCCAGCCCATCTCGATATGAGCGGACTTGCCAGCCGGCAAGAGCAGCACCAGTATATCCGCTCGGCTCAGATGCTTCAAATCCAGCGCGTAGGCATTCTGTGCGTGATAGCCTGCCAGTGCCTGTGTAAACGTCCTACCTCGCAGTTTCTCATACGCCTGCCAGTTGTCGTCAGCCTTCTCTCCTGAAGACCACCAGTCATCGAATACGTCATACCCCTCAGCCCGCAGCTTGTTTGCCACTTCCGGGACAGCGGAGTTACGCATACTGCCAGCGAGGTAGATAGTCACTCCCAATATCCCCTTTCCGGGTCTGTAAGCGGGTGCGTCGTTTGCCAGAGAAGCCAGCGTGTTCCAAGGCCATGTTTCCAGCGCCATACAAGCCAACGATGCCAGAATTGACGCATCACTCCAGCACCAGCATGGTTGTCGGCCGTGTCTTCGTAGACCGCAGGAATTCTTCCATCCCCCAGACTTGTCTGTCTTCATCCGGGTCGATGATTACGCTTTCCTTCCAGAGAACCCAATGTCCGGCCCAGGAGACACCCTTGCCAATCACGCCGAGGATGCCCAGGTTGTGCTCAATCAGATGCCCGCCATCCCGCTTGTAGACCCGTTTGAGTCTGAAGCCTAGCGCCTTTGCAATTCGCTCCAGATGGTAGAGCCCCAGGCCACGGCGAGGCATCCGAGGATACAACCGCCGGGCCTGATAGGCCACGTCGCCATAAGACTTGCCCGTCAGCATTGCCAGAGCGGCAATACCGCAATCCATCGAATTACGCTGACGAATGGGTCGAATGGGACGGGCTCGCATCTATGTCCCTATCTTTCACTACGGTGTGTATGCCGGACTCTCGAACGTGCCTGACTCCCACATTTTAGACGGTGTCAGGTAGTCCAGACTCAGCAGCTCTCGATACATCTCGATATGCTGCTGCACGTCGCCAACAACACGTTCACGGACGTATGCGAGTCCTTCGGGCTGGAGTCGATTGGCTGCGCGCCACTTGCCTTGGTTCATGTCTATCTTCTTGTGGTCCAGCCGTAACATGGTCCCCAAGCTCTCCTGCGACATGCTGAGTCCATGCTGTCGAACCAGGTCAATCTTTGTATCGTGTGTCATCTTCTTGCCAAGGACAGGCAACTTCAACTCCATCAGTGCACTGTTGATTAGTGGCAGGTCGTATCCTCGAATGTAGTGACCTGTCACCATGTCTGCCTGGTTATAAGCATTGACGAATGCTCTTAACATGGTCAGATGGTCTGTCTCGCCTAGCAGATAGTATGAGACTTCGTCAGGCTTGTCAGCCCATGCCCACGCAAGCGCTGTGACTTCCTTACTAACATACTCGGAGTTAATCCAATGCAGGGGCCTGCACTCTGTATCGAAATCGAGCACGCGCATGGGACGAGAAGGGACTACTATTCGAGCAGGACGGATGATAATCTGTCCATTGTCGGTAGAGTTTCCCCTACTCTTTATTACTATTCTCATCTTCCACCTGAATGTCGAATGCGGCGCCTGCAGGAAGTCCGAGCACGGGCTTGCCGGCCTTGAGTGCCAGGACTTCGGGAGTCAAAACATCTTCTTCCCAGTCAATAGATTCAAATCTCTGCTTCAGCCTGAACTGAGCACGACGCAGGGTCTTCAGCTTACGCTCCTGGCGACTGTCTCTACTCAAACTCATGATTTCTCTGCCTCTCTGAGTATGTCTCTTTCGACTGCCTGCTTTGTTAGAAACTCGGCTGTAAGCCTATCTCTCAGCTCACGGGCCTGCTCGGCAATCTCTATCGAAGGGAACAAATGCTGTTTCTCTCCAATTTTAATCCTGCGATCTTCGCGGCGCTTGTAGCGCATCCTGCCTTTATTGGAATTGTTATAGCGCGCTTGGCGAGCTTTCCCTTTATCAGACTTGTTATAGCGCGTATTGGTAACCTTTCTCGAAAGGTTAACAGGCATTTATCGTCTCGGCTCCGGGCATGAGCGAACAGGAATGAATCCCGCAACTCGCCCTGTCACACAGCGATTATCAAGCTGGTCTTGTTGTTTTATTAGTTCCTCATTCGCTCTTCCGATATTCTCCTGAAGCTGATTCACCAGTGCCTGTAACTGCGCGATAGCATTCTTTACCGCATTCAAATCTGCTGATTGCGCTACGAAACGTTCATGCAGCTCCTGTAATTTACGCTCCAGTTCTGCGACACGAATTTCCAGGCCAGAAGGAGGCGGTGGAGGCGAAGGAGGCGGAGGAATGATGCCAAAGATACACTGGCGTGGCACGACATGACCGGCCGGAACCTCATTCCAGACAGGTGCGGCTGTCTCGGGCGAGTCACGTAACACGTCCCACTGACGCTGCTGACTGTTCTGTCCCGAGCAGATGATGTCGCACGAGAAGCCGCCACACTGGTTGCCTGACTCCTTCCGCAGGATGCCAAATGGGCCACCGGGGATATCGGCAGCATTCAGGTCGGACGCGATACCACGGAGCAGCACTGGAACCTGCTCGCGTGGAATAGGGGTCGGATACGACGCACGCCGGGCTTCAACGATTCTGAGTGCCTCCTGAGCGAATACAGGGCTGGACAAGACCAGAGCGACAGCCGTTCCAGCCAGGATGCGGATAAGTTGTCTCATGATGTCCTCTCCAGATGCAAGCTGTATGCCTATGCTCAAAATTGTCGCCCATGCTTGTAGGCTCGACCCTCGTTGTATCGGCTCTTCAGCGTGAGAGAGTCTTCCGAGTCAATACCGTGAGCAGCTTCCAGGTCCCACAGGCGAATATGGGCATCAGCTATCTCGACGCTGAACCCCTCCGGCTTATCCAGCTTCTCGGGATTGTAGTAGATTTCGGACGGTGAGTGTCCTGCACGCAACTCTTCATGCGCCTCGACTATCTCCCCGATGACGAGTAGCAGTTTGCGTTCGAGCTGGAGCTTGGAGTAGTCGATGAGGATGCGAGATAGTGCCTCGAACGATTCGTCCGATACAAACCTGTCATGCAGTATTTCATACGCCAGCGCAAGGTCTGCCTTGTAGTCGTAGAACCCCTTCTCGACATTACGCTGGTGAACCTCTTTCTGGAAATCTTGTATATTCACAACACTAGTCCTCCCTCGTATTCTTCGAGCCAGGATGAATAATGCGCGTGTAGGGCGACTTTGGCCGGGTTACCGTAGCTTCCTCCAACATCTCGGTTGTCACTCCAAGTGCAATCAGCTTGGTCTTGTCGAGAAAGCTGTAGGTGCCCTCAACGGTAAAAGCAGTATGACCGTCAATCTTCACCTTCTTGACACCAGCTTCCTGAAGCATCGAGGCAGCCTTCTCTTTGCTCTTTGCCAGTTGCGCGCCAAGTGCCTCATACTGCGCTTCGAGTTCAGCGTAGGCTTTCATCTCTCTCAGGAGACGTGCCTTCAGCTTCGGTTCGAGCTTGACTTCCTGAGTAGCGACTGCTTTCGGGGACGTAGACAGCTTCGGCATGGTTCCTCCTGATTACAAGTCGATGTCTTTACCGTTCAGCCACTCGACGAACAGCTTGCCGGCATACCAGCCAGTCATTGGAGCAGCAACAATGAAAATCACGAATGAAATAACTGAGATGGTGGACACTGACTGTCTACGCCTCTAGCGCCTGTTCCCTTCCGCGTTGCTCGGCCTCAGCAGCGACTTCGGCCAGAACGGCTGCGATTGCTGCTATACGCTGGTCTTTATCCAAGACCCAGCGATATGTAAGTTCCCCAAGATAATTAATATGCGTTGTAATGCCGCTTATGTGCATGTCGAGTGCCTCAGCCTTCGCAGTGTAGTCGGTCATAGTGCTAGGGCTCCTTCCTCAGGCTGTGAGCCAACGTGCAGGCCCGACCGGATTCAGACTATCCGTGTCGTGTTTATGCTCATCATGGCGCGAACCACTTCGTCAGGATCGTCCGCCCACCACCAACGTGCAGGACGTGGACAGGAATTTCCCATGAATATACGATACCAACATTGCAACGTCTCAGCCTTCGCGATGTGGTCACTCATGCAACAATCTCTACCATATCTGCCCAGTTCGGTCCAAGGTCCCCGGATGTTTCAATAGGCACCGACAGTTCCTGGAACACTTTTGTCATTGCATAGACCATCTCGGGATGAACCTCCCTAGCTAGCTGTTCGGACTGCAATTCCAATACCATGTCGTCATGAATCTGCACTATAGGCTCAATCCACTGGCCCATCTTCTGCCGGCGTTGAATAATGTTCTTCCAGATATAGGCCCCGGCAGTCTTCATTACAAATTGGGCACCCTCTTGAATAGGAGTCGAGAAGGCAAACCGCTCGGCCTCAGCTCGAACCCGCTCGTTCGAGGAACGGATACCGCCTATGTAACGGATGCGACCAGACAAGCAGCGAATATAACCATTCCGCCTGGCCTCAGCCCTCATCTGGTCCATGTAGTTCGGCACTGCCTTATAAAGCGCGAACGTTTCATCAAGCCAGCGTTGGGCATCGTCTTCGGTGACCATGACGCCATTCTTCCGTAGTTCGATAGTCAAACCAATATTTGTCATTCCCATCGGAATTCCGAAGTTGATAGCCTTTGCTGGCAGTCGGTGCTTGGACTTGTCCTGGTCGGCCGGCTTGACTCCAAAGATACGCTCAGCCAATTGAGCATGCAGGTCGATAAGTGAACCATCAGTATTTCGTTTCTCGCCTCTGTAAATAGCGAGCATCAACGGGTCCTGCGACAGATGAGCTAGAATACGCAATTCGATTTGCGACAAATCCCATGATCCAAAGATATGCCCCGGGTCGGCAATGAATCCACGCCTAAAAGCCTTGGCAAACTTCCCCCGCTTCGGAAGAGCAAGAATGTTAGGGTCTGACGCAGACAGTCGTCCTGTAATTACTCGAGTAGTTCGAAAAGTAGAGTGAATCCTGTCGTCATAAGGCCAGTAACGGACGAAGTCTGGAAGTCTATCCACAAAGGTATTCTTGAGCTTGTAAACTTCACGATACTCGCGGATATCACCAATAACGGGGAAAGAGTTTCCGTGCTCGTGTTCCAGTCCTCCGAGAATCTTATCGTTGGTCGAGCCTCGACCGGATTCAGTCATCTTGAGAGGTTCAAGACCTAACTCGTCAAATAGATACTCGGCAACTTGGTCTCCGCTGTTCGCGTTGAAGTCCTCTCGTCCTGTCCACTGCTCAAGCCGATATTGGATGATATCAATCTCGTCCTGCAACTCGGCTGAGAATTTCTTGAAGTAGGGCAGGTCGGGTCGAATGCCTACTTTCTGCATCTGGTCGATGAGCGGATAGGTGGCAATCTCTAGGTCGTAGACAGGTCGGAGTTCAAGTGCGTCCAGTCTCCGTTCGAGTTCTGGACGAACACGCCCAGTGCAGTCAGCATCACGACAACCGTATTCGATGGCATCTCCGGCAGGGACATGGTTGAGGGTAGCTTCTGGCATGGGTCCCATGCGATTGTAGCCGGCAACCCGAGTGTCTTCAATCTGGTCATTCCAGAGCTTGTATGGCTTCTTTGAGCGGAGGATACGTTCCGCCGCTTTGTGGAGCGGTGTCTTTGGGACTTTCGGATGGACGCGGATGTTCCGACCTTTGTCGATTTCCGTCCAGAATGCATCTTCACATCTAGCCTCCCAGTCAAACTGTTCAATGTCGAACAAGCCAACAGCATAGTCGAGCGCGAGCTGATTCTGCTTCCCTCCAAGCAGGTCCATATAGCTCCGCATCCGCATGTTGGCAAACCGCAGACCCAATGGCTTCAATCCCTGCGGCACAATCTGCAACAGGTAGGCCATGACCATCGTATCGTCGAACTGCACGTCAGCGAGCAGGTCTGCTATTCCGAGTGCTCTGTTGATGGAGAGGTCATGGAGGGAGTTGTGGTAGACGATGATAGCCCCGACACCCCTGATATGCGCGGCGAATAGTCTGAGCAGGTCTCGATGCGCAGCACGGATAAGATAGCCTGTTCCGAGCTGGAATGAGAATTGTAGCGACCAGGGATGCCCTGGCGTTCCCTCAGTATCGACATGGACACGGGTTCCCCTACACACTGCTCGCAGAACCACTCGAAGATGAGTTGCATCTGTTACCTCTTCGTAGACTGGATTCGGATATGGGTCGTCGAACATGACCCGGGCCTCTACCTCGCCATTCAGGAATCGACTGAGCTGGAAGAAGCCATCAACAACGTAGGGTGACATCTCTGGATTGTGGAAACCGGCAGCAGGATGAACTATTGGCAGGACTACCACTTCCCTACCAACCTTCTCCGGTGTGACAATCCAAGGAATACCCTGGCAATCGTCCATATCGACATCGCCCATGAACCAACGAGTCGAATGTCGACCCAGAGGGACAATAATCTTTGGCTGAACTGCTTTGATGTTGCGGATTAGCTCGGGCTCGTCCCGTGCAAGGTCCTCGGCAGTGTAGACATATTTCTTTCCACCATACTGCCGGTAGAGGTTATCGACGAATACATCTTCTCGAAGGGGAAGGCTGTCGCCATCCAGAAATCTGTTTAGTTCTTTTCCGGCCTTGCCGACAAAAGGCCGACCGACCCTGTCTTCCTCAGGACCGGGACCTTCGCCAACGAACATGATTTCAGACGGGACAGAACCTTCCCCCCTAATGCGCATTTAGTTCCAGCTAACTCCGGGTGAAACGATGCTCGACTTCATAGGCTTGGGCACTTCAATCTCTTCAACATCAAGCCATTGCGCAAACACACGCTTGAGCTGAGGGGCCACTCGCTGATTCGGAGTGTCCCTATCAACCACTACGAGCTTGAAGAATGCGAGCACTGAGCTGTCACCGTATTGCACGGTATGTGCCCAGATGTCGATAGTTTCCAGCATCGAGACGTATTCCGCATTCCATTCTTCCTTCGTAAAGTCCGCCTTCTTCCGAGTCACGCGAAACAGTCGCATGTCAGGCAGTTCGATAGGCTGTAAACCAGTTCCGCCAATCTCCGGAATGTCCATAGCTAATACTCCCTATCTATTTCTTCGACAATGCGAGCGGCTTCCTTCTCTCCCAGTCGTCTCAACTTACCCTCGCTGTCGGTCGTGACTAGTTCCGCCCAATCTTTTACTTCTGATTCACCAATAGCCCGACGCAGTGAGCGGAACTGCTTCTGCGCCGCAAGCGATGTCTTCAGTCCGATTCCGGGTAGGGCATAGACGGCTTTTCGGAACCGTGTGAGAGGCACTACGCCACTTGGAATATGAATACCAAGATGACTTTTGTGCTCGTCCATGTCCCGGTCGGTCCACCAACGGTAGAGGGCAGCAAGCCAGAGAAGCGTGTCCCGCCGTGTGTTGGTAGTCCTAACGAAGTGAAAGCCACCATTGTGGACGAGAGTCAGGATGCGCTCTTCCAGCTCCATCATGGTCATCTTGCTCCTGACAGGCTTCCACCGGCCGAACTTACCGCGCATGCAGATGAATCCATGCTGGTCAGTCCGAGTCTCTCCCTCGACCAGCAGGTAGCGATAGTCGAAGGTGGTAAGCATTCCGGGTGCCTGATGTCCCTGGAGCCGCTGAGTCCGCAGGCTGCCGATAAGGTCTTTGACCTTCTTCATCTCGACACCAACCATGACCTGCTTACCACCTATTCCACGACCGATGAGCGCGAAGTCACCAAAGTCCAGATGAGTCTTCTCGGCAGGGATTCCCAAGCGTTGTAGGGGAATCTCCAGCTCGGCTGACGATGGTTCCTTTGCGACAAGTAACATGGCTACTCCACGTTGATAATGCCGATATAGGCAACACCGATTACCTTTTCACCACGGTCCAATAGCTTCCGTCCCTTCCGCTTCAGCTTCGAGATAGCCCTGCTTGCTGAAGTGGCTAGCACTCAATACTCGCGGTCATTCGAGTAGTAGGGAGACTGTGTTTTTACCTTGTAAACTGTTTTCATACTACCTCCAGATACACCGGATAGTCATAGATGCCAATCACGGATGTTCGCTCGAAATTTCTGACCTTGTAGCCCTCGCAGGAGGTAACTAGCGAATCCATGCTGTCACCCGTCCTGAAATGATGGACTCCGAAGCTAACATATGGAATCCTCCAGGTAGGAGGGTAGTCCCTGTCCAGAATATGCAAGACCCGCTCGCAGCCACAGAGAGTTCTGAGAACAATACCCAGAGCCATCGACTACACCCAATCCCCGTCATCTGTCTCAGGAAACACGAGCTGAGCCAATTCAGAAAATGTAAGACCAAGTCCGCTCGACATGGCTTCAAGCGTCTGGTCCTGAATTGCCTGTCCACCGGGACCGCGAGACTTCCCGACATCGATGAGGAATTTACCCTCTTCGCGTCGATGGAATAGCGTCGTATGGACCAGTCCGTCAAGCTCGGAGAAGCCTACAACCTCTCGCTCGCCAGTATTAAACGGCTGCGTCCCATTGCCAGACCGCTTCATCCGTGTGCCCCACTTGTCTTTGAGCCCACGAATCAATCCGAAATTAACATCGAATGACTTTGGCAGGTTGACAGCTCGACGATACCGCTGGTTGAGAGCAGCATAGTTCTTCGGGGCATCATTAGGTGCTCCGAATTCGGCATAGCGAAACATTTCCCAGATGTCGGATTCCTTATCCCAGACAACGGTGCGAGCATTCTGAACCGCTATCTCGAAGTCCTCAAGGAACCGGTTTCGAATGGACTGCGCCTGTTCCTTGAATTCTTCCTTCTCTTCGTAAGACGTATCCTCAGCCACAGGCGGGGGAGCCCACTCATATTCCTGAACGTAGATTTCCTTGCCGTCCTGTCTGAATTCCTCGACGACACCCTCCGTGCCCATATCGAGCGAGAAGACGACAATAGGCCCCGGTGCAGTCATCCAGAAGCGGGTCTTGCCTGTTCCGACTTCACCAGCACTGGCTGCGATGATACGCTTACGCAGCTCGTGCGATGCGAGACTGAAACGACTCAGCGGGTTGCTATTCTGCTTCGGCATGCTGCTTCTCCCTGCTGTAAGCAAAAGTGAGACCATTATTGCGAGCAATCTCTGCCAATTTCTCCGGCCAGCAGTCAGAATTAATGATGAAAGCGTCATGCAGATTCTGAAGCTCTAAAACTAGCTTTATCTGGTCTTTGGTATATCTGGCAGCAGCCATCACAGCAGAGGTGTAAATCGATTTACCCTCTAGACCCGGGTAATACCGACTATCAGGAATCAGACAACCTATAGCACACTTCAATCCACGAGGATCACGATAAAGACACATACCATTCGGGTCAATAGACTTTTTCCCTTGCTTCAGCAGATGCTTGCTGACTCGGTCGAATAGTCTTTGATTAGTCATTGCAGTAAATCCTCTCTCAACGATTACAGCATTTCCCTGTCACGTGCATGGTTTATGAGCATGGCCCAATTCTCGCGCAGCTCTTGTGTCGAGAATTCGATGTCCCAGGCCAGCAGCTCCGGCTCGGGCGGGCCGGGAATGTATTGTCCATTGACGAAGAACGAGATTAGACGGGCATAGGGAGTCCGAGCTACGTGACAATAACCCATCATCTGCACGAAGTTCTTCTTGAACTTGACCGGGAAGCCATTCTCTCCGGGTTCACGAGGGACATCTCGGCTGCTCTTCCAGGTCAGCTTGATTTCACCAATACGGAAGTTGTCCTCCGCATCGAAGATGAACAGGTCAGGAGAACACTTGACGCCTTCCTCGGAAACAAGCTCTCCAGGCCGACCTACCGTTTCCTGTAATCGCAGCACGAATGCACGTTCCAGCATCTCTTCAAAGAGAATGCCAGCTTCAAGCAATGCTTTATTAACAGGTGCTCCAGCCTTATAGCGCTTGGGCTCAAGACAAGCAAATAGGTCGTTGTAGATTTCGGAGAGATGCAGGCCAGAACTGCGGGGATTCTTGCTAGCCCCTAATTCGAGTCCGTGGTCGATCGGAGTAACAAGCATTAGAATTCTGCTCCGATTGAAAGAATTAGGGCTGGCTCGTTCCTGGACCTGAGTCCCACTTCGTATCCCGCGACATCTAAGCGCGGTATCCGTTAGCCAGCCCTGGAAAGTAACTACTACTCGATGTTCAAAGAACTTCCACCTAGTTGTAAAATCTTATCTTGAATTTTGAATAGCTGGTCAACCAGCAATCTCTTTTGGCTGTAAAGTGACTCCAGGCAATCGTGCTTGAGAGAGTCAAGAGTCTCACATCCGCATTTTTCACAGATAGACAACATTGGCCCTTCTTTGAAAAGGGGCCCCAGGCATCTATCCTGGAGCCCTACTCCGCAACTACTCGACAGCGATAAGCATTTGTTCCGACTGGTCGTAGGCCCAACCCTCTTCACGACCCAGGAAATCATCGGTCATGATAAGACGGCGGACATCCTCACGGAGCGGATGCTTTGTAATGGCCTTGGTGATTGCCAATGGCAGCTTGGTCTTGATAAGCCCGTTCGCACCAGCAGCATTCAGGATAGTCTGCAATGTGTCGATTGCGAGAGCCTCAACCTCGTCGTTGTTCGACTTGGATGCACCATTTGCCTTGCCTGATTTGGCGGTGACAGCCTTCACGGCTGACTTAGAGCTGCCCTTGCCAACAGTCTTGGTCTCGACCGGACCATAGACGTCCAGGACACGCAAATCACGCCGTTCGTATTCCCTCCCGGTCTTCTTGTTTTTCTGTTTCCCAAGCTTCTTGGTAGCTTCCTCGTTCACAACCTGATGGAGACGCATACGCCAGTTGATGATTGCCTCGTAGTTGATATCATCTTCCGGCAGGTTCGTCTCGGGAAATCCGGCCATAACGAGAGACTCGATGAACCGTGCAAATTCGGTATTGCCCGACAGTCCGAATCCCTCTTCGACAGGAGTTAGGGTCTTGCCATCGTCCGAGATTTCGAAGCTCTCCGCATTACCAAAATAGAGGCTAGTCTGCTGAACCTCACTCGCTCCATCCGTCTTGAACGAGATTTTGACATATCCAGGAGTGAAGTCGCCATCCCCGCTCTTGCTCCTCTTGGTCTTTGCCTTCCCGCCGCCAGGGGCATCAGTCGTGAATTCGTAATCCGCGAATACAGCGTCTACGTTATTCAGGAATCCTCCGCCAGTTTTGAAAGAACTCGGTCTTGCTCCCATTGGGTGTCCTCCTTAAGGACATGATGTTCTGTCGTTAGGAGACAGAACAGTATTGAAATCCGGATACGTTGCTAAAGAATTGCAAGTAGCGTTCCCAAGGTGACCCTCAGAACGCTTGTCTAGCCTGTCCCTGCCCTGTACATCACTTACAGCAGAGTCAGAATGTCTTCTTGACTAGGAGAACTACTACGCTCTCATATCGGCTCCTGGTAGGCTTATGTTTCTCGGCTTGTCGCACGGCTCTACCTGCAGCACCAGACGGGGCCCCACTATCAGTCTCTTCGACTACGCCCCGGATAGTCTCGGGCGGATTGACGTTGGACTCGAAAGTAACTGCATACTCCCACTTGGTCATGGTTGTAGTTCCCTTTCTACGCTCAAGTTGACTCTAAAAGACCCAATAAATATAGGCTGTTCTTAGAACTCATTTCTGTTAACTCTGTCCACCCCTACCCTAACCCCTGTCCTTGCCTGCGACTCTCAGTAGAGCCTGTCTTACGCCTGCAGGAGAACGACCCTATCATGGTCGATGTGTGATGTGATAGCGTTCATAGTTCCTCTCCTCCCTGAAGCGTAGCGAACCGCTTGAGTAGCTCATTCAAGCATTTAAATAACCACTGCGTGCGAACATAATGCCAAAGTGCCAAAAGTGGTGGCACTATCAGCCAATAGTGCCAAGCCTAAAAAAGACACTTAAGGCCCATTTTTATTGACTTAAACCGAGATAGTGCCAAAGTGCCAATACCCTATATACAACACTATGGCACTATCAGTGTGATTCTCCCCCAGACCCCCTATAGTAACTATGGTAACTATAGTAGCTATGGTAAGTAGCAGTAACTACTACTTACTGACTCTGCTCATCATACGCATCCCGGGTTGTTAGACCCGGTCCCGTCAGCATATACTTCCCATGCCCCTGCCGCTTGACCAGCTTCTTGTCCAGCAGCTCATTTGCTGCCCGATGGAAAGTCCGCTGAGAAAACTCAACAGTTGCCAGCCACTCGTCCTTCTCAATCTTTTCACCCTCGACAGCCCAGCAGACACGAAGCAGCTTGGCAGCTACGTCGGACAACATTGGTACACCTTCGGGCAGGTCTTTACCCTTGGAGGGTATGAGCACACAGGATTTGGCTACATTCAACCGTTCCAAGACGATTCTAGGGGCTGAAGGGTCGTCCTTCTGTTTGTCGTTATCCACGATAACATTCTTCAGTTGATGGTCCCGGTCTTTAATAGCCGTGCATTTTATCATGACGTCCATTCCACCACGTAGTGAAGTATGACCCCTTTCCCGAGCTCCACCGACGTTGGTATGATGAATTGCCATGATAGCCGTCTGTCGATTCGTAGCCACCTCGGCAATGCGATTGACGAACTGGCCCATGTCCGTCGATGCATTTTCCTCTCCTCCGCCAAAGGAACGGCTCAGGGTGTCGACTATGACCAGCTCTGGGTAGATGTCCCGGTCCTCAATTTTCTCGACAAACTCTCCGACAGCCCGCTCGTCCTTCATATCGAATGCCTCTAGGACGAATTGCATTGCCTCGATGGACTTAATACCGTTGTAATCCATCCAGGCTTTCACCCTCCGTTTGATGGAATGCCCTCCCTCGGCAGCAATATAAATAACAGGCCCTTGCCGGGTCTTGTGCTTGCCAAGCCAGGGAATACCTTCTGCCACGCTCAAAGCAATATCGAGCGCAACGAACGACTTCCCATGCCCTGGCTGTCCATACATGGTAACCAGTCTTTGACGTGGTATCCAGTCCTGAACCAGCCATTCGGTATCGGGTAGTTGAAGCAGCTCGGCAGTTGAGTAAAAGTGGATACCTTGGACACTCATTCCTCATACCTCGCTACGATATCTACTGCGAATACATCCAGCCTGCCACTACCAAAACCAAGACCAAAGGGGCGCATTGTGTGTGGAATGATGTATAGAGCACTATAAGGCTCTGGAATCTGTTCTATTACTTTCCCAACAGTGTCACCTATGGAATTGTCATCAATGTTTTTCCTGACATGGTAGTGGGCTAGTCTCATTACGAGATACTCCCCATTAATGCCTGTTCCATCATCACCCGATTACGCGTGCGCTGGTTCCTCGCAACGTCTGCCACAATCATAAAGGCTCTTGTCTGGATCCAGCCGAAAACCACTGCTGACGCCAAAGTATAACAAGCACTGTTCGAGAAATAGACCTCCAAAGGACATAGACCTTCTTCAGTCCTTATGGCTCCGTCAGAGTCGAAAACCCACTCTGCTGATTTTACTCTCTCATTGCTCAAAACCGTTTTAAAGATATTCATCGCTTCACTCTCCTCATACCTGCCTTGGTTATCATAGACTGCCGTTCCCGCGCCTCCGGGGACCAATACCGCTTGGTAACTGGCAGAGGCTTCCACTTGTAACTCAGGTCAATCCAGCTCTTGTTCTTGAGAATGTCGATGATTGCCTGATTACAGACAGGGATTGGACGCTCCTGTCTCAGAGCAACAATACGTTCAATCCGTGTCGGCTGAGTCAGCTCGTAGAAGCGAGCACGAATCCATCGGACAGTGACCCAATCCAGTCGAGTGTTTTGATGCTGCTGCCTCCGACGAGTAGCAGCAGTGATAGACAGATCGGGCTCAAGAGCCATGAACCTGCCAACGCTATGGTCGCCGTAAGGGTCGATGACCTGCATTACCTCTTCCCTGCTTTCTCTTCGCGAGGGTCAAAATCACTTGGGAAGCATGAGAACGTGCGCGAGTTTTTGGCTGCTTCCCCTTTCTCTTCTTTCTTCCACTGGTGGGTGTATCGTACTTCCATTGCTGCTCGGCATGTATCATACGATTGGTATCCGTCAGAAGGAAACCAATAAAAACTGCTCTCATTGCTGGCAAATGTCCAGAGAATCCAGCCACAGAATGCCGTAGCGAGTAGTCTTTTCATTTTATCTATCCTCCGCTTTCCTTAGCCGAATGCTGAGCACAACCTCGTCACCCTTGTATCGAGGAAGAGTAGTCTGGTTGTTCAACGACTCCGGGCTGACCATGATGGTCAGCTTGCCAATGGTCCAGTATCCCTCTTCCTGTTCGTGGTCGGCAGATGTAAGCTGTCCCACAGCAAGAGTCATACCGGGAACACAGGCCGGGTCCTCAAATTTCGATTGAGCAGATGGAGACCAGCAAGCGAGCACAAATCCCAGGAGGCTGCCGGCGATAAACTTCTTCATATATCTTATCTCCTGATAATAAAAACAAGCTGGACAATGGCAAATCCGACAATAAATCCAACGAATCCTAGTATGAACTTCATCCATTCAAATTCCATCGAATTTTCTCCTTTTTAAATACCGAAAAGACGGATAGGACGCCAATGAACTTCTTCATCGGTCCTCCCTCTTCGTTGCGTTGGCAGGATAAGGAACATAATTCTTATCCAGATATTCCAGCCATTCGGCAGCATTCCTGAACTGTAGCCGATTTCCCCCATCGTAAGCATTCATAATTTGAAGCTGAAGCGAATACATTCTCACTACCTTTTCCAGACCAGCCCATACTTCTTCGTAGTCAAAGTTCATGGTCCTGTCCTCTGTTTTTCTCCTTTTAATACCGAAAAAGCGAACAGAACGTCTTAGATGACATATCCATTCGTTCGCATTCTCGAATAATTGTCGTTCTCCGCCATCATAGGCATTCAGAGTGCTGGCATACCAGGATTGCATTCTAACTGACCTTTCCAGGGCGTCCAGCAGTAGTTCGTCGTAATCCTCTCTCACAACAAGAGCAATACGACATAGCAGGAGCAATACGATGAGAGCAACTGCCCCTATGAAAACAAGAGGCCAGATGTTCATTCAGCTCTCCTGGCTCTTTGAAAGTCAGCCTGCGCAAGCTCGATAACACAGAGTCTTACATACTCTGCTCTCAGCTTCCTAGTGTTCACGCCATATCGCGCTGCCCCGATTGCTATCCGCTCGCATCGGGCAGTCCAGACCTTGACGATAGGCTCCGGTCCCGCACGCCGGTTCTCTGGTCTGCCTCGCCAGTCGCGGTAGATGCCGATACTGCAACCGGACGTGAATAGCAGCATCAGCAGAAATACAGCAGTAGCGAGGAAGGCATAGACGGTGACGCGCAGGAATGTCCTCACGACTTGCTCTTGTCTTCCTCGTCGAACTTGAATCGCTTCTCGAACTGCACAACCATCCGGTCTGCCTCTTCAGCAGCCCACTTGGCAGAATCGACTGCATTACTCCCCTTGTTCAGAGCAGCAGCAAAGAACAGAACCCAGGCTTCTACTTTCGTCATTGCATTACCTACCAGACCCTTTCGTATATCTTCTTCAGCCTCTCGTGTTCCTCGGGACCTACCATCCTGCGCCACATTCTATCTACAGCCTTCTGGTCTGTTAATCTTCTTGCCGCCTCTACTCTCTCCCTGGTCAGTCTTTCCAATTGCTGGTAATGGAGTCGAGTAAAGAGTCTTCTAGCATACAAGACCGCCACGACGCTGAAGACCACAACGAAGATTACGTAGCCCATCCTAATTCCCATGAGCCTTATAGGAAGAACAGGTAGACGATAGCAAACACTAGTCCTGCCTCAATAGAGTAGTGAATCCTGTCCGAACGTCTGACAGCCGCAGCAACAGCCATTGCCATCAGCTTCGCCTGCCCGATGTGCAGCACGAGGTTCTCCGCTACAGCCTTCCTCGCTTCAATCTTAACTGCCCGCCTCTCCAGGTCGTGCTTTGACATCCGGTTCTCCAGCCCGATTAGTTGACCCTGCGCATCCGTGCGTCCTAACTTGATGCGTGTAGTTTTCTTCATTAGATGATATGAGCCTCCAGCGCTTCCCGATTCCGCTCGATGAATTTGTCGATGTTCTCCGCGACTGCCTGCGCATACTCTTCAGGACTGTTGCTGAACGGACACGGGAACGGATACGGCTGAATCTTGATGAAGTCGTCGATCTCGTAGTCGATAATGCAGCTTCCTCCAAATAACGCACGAGCCTCGTTCTTGGGGGATTCAGGCAGATAGCTCAATGCATTGTATGGCTGAGTGTTATATTTTCCCATCGAGTAATCCATCCAGCCATTGAGACAGGCAACAGTCCCACAGGACGGAAAGTTACGACCATGGTTCATCGTCATTTTGTCTTTTACACCCTCATCATATGCATCACCCTGCAAACGAATACCCCAAATGTCCATGAGGATTCGATTGGGCTCGTCCAGAATCAGCTTGCGAACGTGCAGCATCAGGTCCAGAGAGGTTTTCCCGTCAAATAGCGGAATCTCTGTAAACATGTCTCCTCCTATTGCTGTGCCTTTTCGAGCGAGCTAATCAGTCTGCGAATCAGCTTGTAGACCTCTTCCACAGGTTGCAGATTGGATACCAGCATGTTTTCCGCTTCGGTGATGAGAAGCTCCCGCTCCCAGTATTCGCGCATCGCAACCTCAGTTGATAGATGCATAACACCTGCCGGTCCCCGGTCCTCGCTGTAGTGCAACTCGTCAGGCTCACCAGTAGCAACGATTAGGATGCCGGTAGTCGGGTCTGGTTTGACAATAGTCATATAACCGCCTGCCGGGAATCCCTTCACCTTCTCCAATAGTGCAAGCAGATTCCGCTTTGACAAGACGACCTTGACCTTTTGTGACGTGACTTCTACTCTCATTTGGCACTCCCGTATTTCCTCAGTAACTGAGCCAGTTTTGCCCGTTCCCGTTTCTCGACTTCCTGCTCCCTCATTACCCGTTTGACTTTGACCAGTTCCTCATACTTTTCCTGGTCGATGAATTCGTAGTCCAACAGCTCCCAAGGCTGAAGACTGCTGTAGTTTCTGGCTCTCATATCCACACAGTTGTCATAGTGTAGATATGCCTCCAGTATCAGCACGGAACCATCGGTGAAAGTTACTACAAACGTGGAATCATTCGGAGTGTTGGAACTGGTCCTGATTTCATCAACGGTCAGTCCCTCTATATTATCCAGTGTCCTTGAAATCATCAGTCATCCTCCCTCTCAATAACTACTAACTCTTCATCCCAAGGAATGTTCTTCCAGACTCTTTGCCCCTTTACCGGAACATCTTGATAAATTCTGCTACCAGCATGTGACATTCCTTTGTGTTGCCTTATAGATAAAGGCAAGGGGGCATGTATGAGCCTCTGCCGCTCCGCATGAGTCATTGGCTTGAGCTTCCGTTTACCAGACATTGATGCCTTGAGTCTTCCTGCCGCAACGGAAGCAGGTCACGGACATTCCCCGGTCCTCGTTCGTGCGCATGTCTTCGTGCCCACCTGAGAGGACGCAATAGAGTTTATATGCGCCGATAGCTGCAAGTGCTGTGCCAATTACAGAAATGATGGTCAACTTGTGATTCATCAGTTCTTCCCTTTGGTCTGGTAAGTCTCTTCAAAGACCCGCAACCATTCCGCGCCTTTACGCAGACTGCCGACACGAATTACATATCCAATGCCAGCAGCACGATTGGCGGCCTCCATAGTTGCATGCGATGAGAGCACACGAGCACGATCGCCATAATGACCTGGCGCAGGAACTACGAAAAATCGCTGCTCTTCTGTTTGATTGTTCATTTGCTGTCCTCCCCGGTCCCCCGGTCCCCTTGGTTCTCAACCTAGCACTTACCGTGCCAATACCAGAACTGTAATCAATTAGAATTGTAACGACAGATATGTGATTTACAATCCTGTCCTAGCAAGGTTCGTGCCAACCAAATCTGTATTCGCTGGTATGTATGCACCTCGTATGCCAAATACAGAACTGTAGTCTGCCTAGCCTGTATCAAAGTGTAACCGTATGACCTACTTTGATACATGATTTAGTCGTTACATAAAGGTAAGTTGTTGATTCTATTGAGTTAGACGAATGGCATGGCCGATGCAATAGGTAGTGTCATGAACGATTACACATTCAAGGTAGCGTGTAAGGAGGTAAACATGGAACCTGTAAATACTCTCGAGGCTTACCAGACAGCAACCAAGGCTGCACAGGAAGCTGATGACCGGCTCTCAACACTGCTACAGGCAAAATACGGCGACCGTGCGGGAGACATGCGTTACCGGTATCCCCCTACAGAGAGTACCGAAATAGACCAAGCAAAACAGGTCTATCTCGATGCAAGCCAGACAAGGCACATCGCATGGTTGGCGTTAGTAGAGGCTACTACTCATGAATCAAACAAAATGGGATAGTCTTTCTGATGACGAGCGTATCAGACTGCGCGACTATTCCGGTCTGACGTCTCAGTTAATCGGCTTGGAAGGCTGGCGCGTAGAGGTTACGGATGCTCACGGGGAAACGCGCCGATTCATTGTTGGACGTTCTACTGGCTGGAAGCCATGTCATCTGGAAGTAAAAACACGTCGCTCACTTGGCGGTAGTCCTGCTGACCGGACATACACACGGATAATCAGATTGGAGAGGGTTTGATGACAATGAAGTTTGAACAAGTTTCAAGTCTCCTCGGTCAGACTGTCGAATGCCCGCGATGGGGCAAACTGGCATGGAACATTCCGCAGTCTCAGCCCTTGCTCGAGAGATCAGGCCGCTTGATTATCGAGTGGCGCATGGGTGGCAGCTACTTACGCGACACAATCGACGCGGCTCGACTGATGGAATACGTAACGAATGGTTTCATTCGAGTTAAGGGTGGTGTTACTGAAAGGGAGGCGTGATCATGACCGCAAACAAGCACGAGTCGATCGACCGTAACGCGCGCTACGCCCAGCACGTTACGGAGCTGGCGGCCGCCTTCAAGGTGCGGCTGATCGTGTGGGCCTCCCTGAAGCCGCACCAGGCGCTGGCCTCCTGGAATGGTCTCACGGGAAATCCTGTAGCGCTCATCGCGCCCGTCATCGACGAGACGACCTATGCCGTGGCGCTGCACGAGATGGGGCATAACCTTCATCCCACCGGCCGGCTGTATTCCGAGATGAGCCCCGAGATGCGAGCCACGGGCAAGATAGCCACGTTGCGGGACGTGCGGCTGAAGCTGCTCGCGGAGGAATCGGCTTGGGAATGGGCACATCACGTTGCGCTGGAATGGACGGACGTAATGTGTCTGGTCGAGCGCCTGTCCCTGGACTCGTATCGCGCGATGGCACGAAAGCTGGGGGTGAAGCCATGATCTGGCTTGATGCCGCGTTCAACGTTAACCGAATTTGATACGTCTGATGGAGTTTCCGCTCACCAGACTCTAGCTCAGAAGCATGACTGGATAGTCACCTTAGATGTGTGACGACGACTAGCCTATCCTTCCCTACGTATATCCGCCCCGCTGATATTCGGCAGCATTGACACATAGGTCAATCACAGCGAATATCCTAACCAAGTCGAATCACAATCAATTGCGGATGGAATGAATTAGATTGACTACGTTATTCTGCGTAGTCCATTACGAAGAATAGCGAGTAACACTTTGCAGCACAAAGCCTTACACCCCCGGACCCCCTCGGAGATTGGGATGGGGGCGGGGCGCGAAGCGGTCCACGAGCCAGAATTTTTTTATATCAGGATCAGAGCCAGGATTTTTTAATCCAGTCCCGGTCCTGCCAGAAATTTTTTATCTAGGAAAGCTTGTTGACCAGGTAGTAGGAGGGATGCACTGATAGCACCCCTTGCGAATTCGACCATGAATACAGTGGGGATTCCTCAGCTCCGAATAGAATCGCTCCCAGTCTTCGTCGACGCAGGGGGCCTTGCAATCGTGCAGGATGAACAGGACGTAATAGGAGTGAAACTCTCTATCCAGGTCCGTCCAGAGCGGTTTCGCAGTATCCATCGGAGTCTCGCACGCCAGAGCTGCCAGCAGAAAGAACAGCGTAGAGTAGGACGCTGTCGGACTTGATACCACGGGTGAATACGACAGCGTTTCATGTCAATTTGGAGCCGGGGGCTGGCCTCCAGCCAGCACGTTCCTGTTCACAAAACAGGGTTCTAGGACTTGAACTACCCCGGCTTAATGAATAATTTCGCCGCTTTTGAGCTTGTCGACAATGCTCTGAAGCGACTCGATAATCTTCATGCGATTGAGCATTCTGTGCTCTTCGGGCTGGGGCATGTCGAGCACTACTTGAGCACAGGAGCTAGTAGCTGTGAATAGAGCTGACAGTAATTCGGCAGCGGTTAAATCATATCCCTGATTCAGCAGAGAATCATAGATGACCATTGCCAACTCGCGAACCTTGTCCTCAGACGGAAGATTGGTATTCATCAGTAGAGCTTCTTCTTCTCTCGGAACATGCGCAATGAAGCCGCCAACTCGGCAAATGCCTTCCGTTCTTTGCTGGCTGTCAGTCGAGAATGCTCACCATGCTTCATGACATCCAGGTTCGCAGGGTCGAAGTTCTTCTTGTCGTCATCGCGGTGATGGACATCTTCATCCTTGCGCAACGGTCTGCCGAGCTTGGTCTCTGCCGCAGTGCGATGAGCTTCACGACTACCACGCTTGGGATAATCACTCATGTTTCAATTTCTTGAGGAAGAATTCCTGATAGTAATGCTGCGGACAGACATATTCGACCCGCCAACCACGCTTGCGGTATGGGGCAAGCTTCTGGCGTGAGCCGCACTCTACGCACTGCTTACGCAGCATCGTCAGGAGGAACTTCAGCATTCTGTATCTCCCTGTAGACAACCCGTTTAGGCTCTACCAGAGCTAACAAAGCCTTGATACGTCTTCCACGCCACTCCACTTCGATGGTATCACGGACTTCATGAACCTCAGGAAGTATCTCGCCCATGATGACATTCATTCCATTGGCAAGAACCAGAACCGCCCTCTTATTTCTTATAGTCATTGGCGTGAAAGCCAGTTCCCTTCAAATGAAATGCACCTGCAGAAACGAGCCGTTCCATAGGTAAGTCGTTACATGGGCATTTTGGGGGTTCGCTGTCTCCTATCTCGATGCGCTCCACGACCTTGGAGCAGATAACACAATTGTATTCCCTGATGGGCATGGAAGCCTCCTATTGCCTGCAAATCTAATGCCATGTTACAATTCTGTCGGAGGCTGGTAGTGTCCGAACTCGTCGAACAGAAGAAGTCCCCGAAGCGCATCCCCAGGAGCAATCGCTCCCGCCGCGCATCGTCCATTGAGACTTCCTCAGCTCCCGCTTCGCAGCCGGTAAACCTCCCTCTGCCGGATGCCTCAGTAGATGGGTCGACACTACCAGCTCCTCCGAAATTCAAGCACCTTCCTAACGATTCTGTCGTTCGTATCAAGGTGCATCAGATTATCGCGATGCAGCTTCAAGGCTACTCGAAGCAGGAAATCTCGAAAGAACTGGAAATCAGCGAAGGCAGTATCAGCACCTATCTGTATCTCGCTGGCAAGCATGGTTGGCTCGAAACGTATGACCCGAAGGACAGGCTCGAATACTCCCTGGGACACAAAGTGGTTCGTAATCTGGACAAGGCATTGGACTCGGAAGATGACAAGGTGGCCCTCGGAACCGCCTTGGAAGTTGCCAAGGGGACGCTGTTCAAGAAGTGGGATAGCGCACCCGCAGCCAACGCGAATATGAACGTGCTGTCCATCCGAATCGAAATGCCAACTGGATCTCCCGAGTCGATGCGAGAAGGAACTGCTGGCGGAACCCCGGAGATTTATGAAGGCGAATTGTTGAACGAATAGATTCTAGGGTAGTTATATTCCATTTAAATCTTCAGCCCAACGCAGATTCATGTTTAAAAAACACCCGGAGATTGCGAAGCGGTGGGTGGAAGAGTATGGCTCAGGTGGAGACCTTCCCGAGAAGGTAAGTAATGAAGACCGTCCCTCGCTGAAAGGACTCCATGCCATCAGTAAATCTCGGTAACGTGCTAATCATTGGAGTGGCTGTCACGCTGATGGTGATTGTGATGGACCTGTTCGACCCGAATCGGGAAAAGAGGAATTAATGAAAACGACTGACAACACAAGCGGGGGATATGCTCCCGGTACGACGTCTGTTCCGATACCATTCTATTCTCAACCGACAGGGTGTCCGGGCTGCGGTAGATGCGGTTATTGCGACCGGCTAGCACTAAATCATTCTCAGTCGATGCCTTGGCTGTCATACGTAACATGGCCTGCAGTTCGTGGCTAAGAGACTTCCGCCGAACTGTGGCGCAGACCTGGACAAACCCTTCCTATTCAATCCGTATCAGGAAGCATTCCAGGAAGCTCGTCGTCTGCGTTACTGTCTCGTATGCAAGACCATCGGCTCGATGAATACATCAGGCGGGTTCACCTGTGTGAAGTGCAAAACGAACCATACATCGAATATCACGGCACCACGAGTATATCGTAGGCTTTCCGTGTTTGCCGGCCGGCGTGGTGGGAAATCAAGAGTAGGTGCAATGGCGGGCAGGGAAGAATCCCTCGTGCCAAGAACACTGGGATGGGTCTGCGGGCCTACCTTCAAAATACTCGAAGACTCCACCATGCCTACCCTGCTCAGGCTCATTCCGCCTGACTGGGTTGATAACTGGGTTCAAGACAATCTAACCCTCACGCTGAAGAATGGAAGTGTGATTGCGTTCCGGTCACTGGATGACCCCGAACGAGGGCGAGGTCAAGGTCCTCACTGGGCATGGTTCGACGAGACGACACTGATGGTCGAGCGCGCATGGGACGTATTCAGACCTTCGCTGACTGAAAATCTCGGCCCTGCATTCTTCACAATGTCGCCAGCGGGCTACGACTGGTGCTACGACCGGCTCTGGAAGCCGGCAATGATTACGAAGAGGCCCGGATTCTGGTCGTGCAAATACAAGACGTCTGACAATCCGCTGTTCAAATCTGGTCCGTTACAGAAAGAAATCGAAGAAGCCCGCCTGACCATGCCTCATGACTTGTTTCGACAGGAATACGAGGCTGACTTCGTGAACTTCACCGGCAGTGTCTACGGTGACATGTTCGAGCGGAACATCGTCTGGAGTGACGATACTACTAGACTCCGCAAGGCTCTCCCGGAATGCGTCAGCGAAGGTGGAATCGTCAACTTCAACAACCTTCGCCGAGACAGGTTGATTCTAGTTGGGTTGGACTCTGGTGCGGACCACCCATTCGGCGCAGTAATGATTGTTGTTGGCGATGGTGCGCTTGTGATGATTGACGAATACCTGGAACGCCATCAGGCAATGACTCAGCATCTCGACAACATACGAAGGAAATTTGCTCTGAGTCGCTTCTCCAACGTGCGGTGGTCGGCAAACAAGAATGAAGCACAGTTGAGACTTGAGTTCGGACTGCGAGGCACCGGCGTTATCCAAGCCGAGAATAATCACCAGGTCGGAATCCAGCGCGTCCAGTCATGGTTCCATTTGAATCAGCTCATCATCTACGGCACTACCTGCCCGAAAGCTGTTGAGCAATTCAGAGCGTATAGATACGCCGATAACTTTGGCTTGGACGGACAGAAGCGCGAGAGAGAACAAGTCTACAAGAAAGAAGACGAATTACCTGATGCTACTCGTTACGCTGTCATGGCATGGCCCGAGCTTCCAACGATTTCGACCGAGAAGTCCGAGCGTGAGAAGATTCGCTGGGCAAGCTATGACGATAAGACTCGTGACGATATCGAGCGTATGAGAGAGCACGAGCGTAAACACAAGAATGCCGACCTTCCCGAAACCGACAAACATTATCCAGTCGGTGATTTCTTCAGCGGAGATGGAGAGGCAGACGATTCGTTTGCAGCAGCTATTCGAGGATGGTAGGAGGACACTATGTGGATTGACCGGAAGATTTACGAAGACATGAAGACCGAAATGGCAGTGGCACTGGCGCAGGCTGCAACTCTCGACAAGCAGAACGGAATGCTACAAACGCATCTCGATTGGTTGCGTTTGCGCGTGAATCAGCTCGAACAGGAACGAGCCCAGCTCTACTTCCGCGTTGCAGACATCAAAATCTCTACGCCGGTAATCGAACAGGTTGCGCCGATGTCCAAGCAGCCGCGAGTTGGTTCACCATTTCATGAAATGCCGTCGTTCGAGGACATGGGCGACGACGAGGCACGCGAGCAGGGTGTAGGACATGACTCTGCTGGCAATTTAGTCTTTACCAGATAATATATGGCTACTCCTGGATTCTCCCCAAAACCTTCAATGACGGGCGAGCCGGATACGACTTCCCCCGACAAGCTGCTGGAAAAGTCAGTTCGAGATGAGGGAATGCTGCCCGACAAACAGGCAGGATTCTCCGACGAAGAGCTTCTCAAACTAGCACGAGCATGTAAGAAAGAATCGTTCGAGGGTCGCTGGGTCTTCGAGCGTCAGTGGCTACGCAATATCTACTACATGCTCAATCGACAGTGGATTTTCTACAACAGTCGACTGGGTGAGTGGCAAGACCGGCGCCTGGCGAAGTGGATTCCGCGCCCTGTCACCAATAAGTGCAAAGAAGGCGTTCAGGCTATTCGTGCGATGTTTGCCGATATCAAAATCGGAGTCATTGTGCGTCCTAATGGTCAGGACCCGAAGAACGTAGTAACCGCATCGGTCTGCGACGAGCTTCATCCCCTACTTCACGAAGAACACATGATGAGTGAAATCCTGTCCGAGGCGCACTTCTGGTTCATTGTGCTCGGAAATACATTCTTACATACGTTCTGGGAATACAGTCCGAAATACGGCACGATCGAGATTGCTTACGAGCAATGCCAGACATGTGGGACTGTAACTCCCTCAACCGAGCTGACTGGACCAACTCCTGTTTGCCCGAAGTGCGGAGGTAACCAATTCCAGACGGCAATCAATCCAGCTACCGGTATGCCGATGATTGAAACTCGGCCGATGGGTCGGGGTGTCACACTTCCCCTGTCGCCGCTGGAAATCGCCTATCCCTATTACTACCCGAGATTCTCGGAAGTGCCCTATGTCATTCGTCTTCGTTGGCGGACTAAGAGCTATTTCGAGAACAGTGCGGCTCTTGCTTCACAAGTCAAAGACTTCAACTGGCAGAAATCCCCGCAAGACAGGTCATTGCAGATTTTTCGCTCTCTACCCTTGCAGAATGACCTGGGCGTAGCACCGATGGCTTGGAATGTTGGCGGTGGCAGCGAACCCAACGACGAAGGCGCTCCCGAATACGAGCTGTGGCATAAACCAACTGACAAATACCCGAAAGGCTTGGTTGTTCGCTGGATTGGCGACCGGGACGAGCGAATCATTCATCTTGAGAACGAAGAAGGTCTGCCTGGGCCAATTCCCTACACGGACGTGGAAGGAAATCCGCTGTTTCCATTTGCTCATGCGGCTTATGAGCATGTTGGCGGGCGTTCACTCGGTTCCGGCGCTCTAGACCCTGTCATTCAGAAGCAGGACCAGATAAATCAACTCGATTCGATGCTTCAGATGATTGTTCAGCGGATGGCAAACCCTATCTGGCTGGAGCCCAAGGGTGCTGATGTCGAGAAATTCACTGGCGAGCCCGGTCTTGTCGTCAGATGGAATCCACTGACAGTCGGCGGGAATGCCAAACCGGAGCGAATTGGTGGTGAAGGTCCTCATGGCTCCCTGTTCACCATCCGCGAGATGTATCTGAAAGACTTCGAAGACCTGATGGGAACCTTTGACATCATCAAGGGAGCAAAACCAACGGGTGTCGAGGCATTCAGCGCATTGCAGCTCTTGGTCGAGCGCTCTCAATCGCGATTCTCGTCTGCATTCCGCTCTCTTGGTGATTTTTACCGCTCATGGTTCAGTTTTGCTATCGAATTGGAGCGTCAATTCGGTCCCGAGAATCGGACCAAGGCGATTCTCACTCCCGCAAAGGGCTATGCATATAAGACTTTCAAGAATGCACAGCTCCAGGGCAGTGTCACCATTGTTGTAGAGGACGGCTCGACCTCGCCGAAGACCAATCTCGGTCTCAGGGCAGCGATGGAACATGCAAATCAGCTCGGAATGCTCAACATGCAGGACCCGGACACTCAGTATGAGGGTCTGAAGCTCATGGGACTCACCCGGATGGTTCCGTCTCTCGATATTCATGTCAATGCGGCATTACAGAAGCAGGAAGCGTTCGAGAAATGGGCAAATGATGATGCTGCAATCCAGCAGTCCATCATGATGGCTCAGCAGGAGCAGATGCAGTTCCAACAGCAGATTGCCTTCATGCCATCAATTGCCGACGGTCAGCAAGGCGCTGAGTCGACGCTGCCGACTCCACCGTCACCACTCAACCACACTCCGTTGAAGTGGCTGCGATGGTATGACCCGACTGTTCATCGTCAGGAATTCCTGAAGTGGGCGAACGGGGACACCATTCGCGACCTATTGGCGAAGAAATCCCAACTCGAAGGCTTACTCGACGCGCATCTCCAGGAAATCGAGATGGCTGGTGCTCAGGCGATGATGCAGCAGGCTATGGCTTCTGGCGGTTTACCGGGCGGGGCTGGAGCCGGCATGTCCAACTCGAACCGCGAGTCCACCCAGGACAACGAGCCGAAGGGTAACGGCCAGGGAGCCCAGAAACAGGGACCTGCGTAGATGTAGGCGCAATTACATATTTGACATCTCTGCAAGCATCGTGCCATAATTCTGTTGTAATGTCGGCAAAGATTGTGCCACTTTCCCCGGAACTCACCGGGTTAACAAAGTGAGGTAACGAAAATGGCTGATGAAAACGTAACGTCGGAAACACAGACTCCTCCGGCTGGTGAATCCAAACCGGAAGGTCAACCCCAGGTTCAGAATACTGCGCCGGTTGCAGGGACCCCCGACCCTGCTACGAAAACGGGAGACAACCGACGCGACCAAGGCATTCTCAACGACCTGAAAAGCGAAAGAATCAAGCGTCAAGCGTATGAAAGACAGTTCAACGACTCTCAGGCTCAGATTACCGAGCTGAATCGTCGCATCGCTGCACTTGCCGGTGTCACTCCTCAGTCCGCTGAGGAACAAGACATCGAAGTCATCAAATCGCAGTTCGCCAAAATCTATCCCGAACTGGCCGGGTTGAGTCCCGATGACATCAGGGGGATTAGAGAAGCGGTGGCTGCAGGGCAGTCCTTCAAAGAGACTGCCAATCACATTTGGACTATGCATGCGCAGTCGATGGTGAATGATGTCGTGGGAATCGTGGCGGATAAGCTGGGCGGCGACCTCACCGAGCGACAGGCAAGAGCACTTACCACTGCCTACGTCCGGAGAGCCGAAGCCGACCCGGACTTCCTGGCACGACACGAAAAGGGCGACCCGAAGTTGATTCAGGAATTCGCCCAAGAGTGGCTTGAAGACTGGTATGAGCCCGCTCGACGCAGTGTAACCACAACGACTGTCAACCAGCGCAGGCCGGTTCCGAATGGGCGAGGAAATGCGCCCGTGACGACTAGCAGGCCGAAGGTTGACTACAAAAGCGAGAAAGCGGTTGAAGACGCAGCCGTTGCTGCATTTTTGGAGCACGGCGGGTCATTCGGGCGCTAATCGCATCGCAGCGAAAGAGGCACAATCATGGGCGCAGACCGCGCAGCCCTCGACGGCCTGATGAAGGACGTCTATCAGGAGGGAATCTCCGAGGGTGTCAATAACAGCTTTCCTCTGGCGGAAGAGTTTCCGCTGAAGGAAACCGCTTACAAGGGTGGGCGGGAAGAGAAATGGGCGGCTCACGTCGGTCGTAACGTTTCTCCGATGTTCGTAGGTGAAGACTCGGCCTTTGCCGTCGCCGGCAACCAGACTCACGTTCAGGGCTCCATCGACATGCGGAAGCTCATGGCGCGACTCCGGCTGACCGAAGAGGCAATGGACGACCTCACCAGCTCCGAGGCGGCTTTCCGCTCGGGAATGACGGACGAGAAGACCAGAATCATCGATGACATTGCCAAGCGAGTCGAGTTTGCTCTGTCTACCGATGGTCGTGGCGTATTTGCTCGACTGACGGATGACCCGGGAACGGGCACCGACGTTGACGTGGACCGTCCGGGTCTTATCGGAACCGCTGGCGGGTCATTCGGAAACAGGTTCATCCAGGTCGGAATGCACATCGGAGCCGTCAACCCCGCGACTGGTCAGCTCCGCGCTGGCATCGCGAAGGTTGCGGCGGTCAATTCCGATGGTTCCGACTTCACGTCGGCTGCTGCCATCAACGCGGCATGGGCCACTGACGACTATCTCGTTCAGGCTGCCAACGCTTCGGTGACGGACATCAACGACACCAGCTACGAAAAGGCGTTCTGGGGCCTGCCGGCTCTGGTTGACGATGGCACCAACCGCGACAACTACTTCGGCATTCTCCGGTCTGTCTACGCGAACTACAAGTCCTACGTTGTGTCATCGGTAGGGGCGTTCTCCCTCGACGTGGCGCAGCGGACGGCCGACGTAGTGAATCAGAAGCTGGGTGGCATCATCAACCTGTTGCTGATGCATCACAGCGTGCGGCGTGAGTATATCAAGCTGCTCGATGCCGACCGGCGCTACATTGGGGCTCAGCTCCAGCGTCCGGACGGTGGAACGGCTGCCTTCAAGCAGGGAGACCTTACGCTCGGTGAGGTTCCCATCAAGGCTATCCGGACCATCGGTCTCGACCAGGTCTACTTCCTCGACACGATGAAGTCAGACTTTCGTCGAATCGTCAGCGAGAAGGGCAAGTTCGTCGACCGCGACGGCGTCTGGGTGCGTGACGGGTCGGGTTCTTCCGCTCGTCATGCGTTCGAGGCGTGGTATTACATGCGTCAGCAGCTCTTCTGCAAGAACCCTGGGCTCAACGCTCGTTGGGATGGGGTCACCGGACAGACCCTAATCGTAGTGAGGGATGAGTAACTCTTAGTTCTCTATGGTTTACGGACCATAGGGACTGAGTTACTATTGGCCCTTACGGTGAATCCATGCTACACTTCCTTAGGGGGTGTAGCATGGGTAAACCTAAGACGCATTGTCCGCACGGACATGAGTATTCCCCGGAGAATACTTACTGGCAGACAAAGCGCGACAGAAGAGAATGGCGGAAAACAGCATGTTGTCGTAAATGCGCTCAACTTCGGATGGCTAGAAAACGCCTAGATCCGGAGTTTTTGCGAAAAGGCGCAGAGCGGCAAGCTAGATGGCGGCGTAGTAATCCTGAGGTATACAGGGCAGGATGGGAACGTGCCCATGCCGAGAAGAAGCAAATTCTCGATGAGGCGCGTAGTGGTGGATGTATTCGGTGCAGCGAATCGGATGTGGCTTGTCTGGATTTCCATCATAGGAATGGATTGGCAGACAAAAAAGGACACATTGGCTTTATTCGTCGTTTCAGTATCGAACGAATTAGAGCCGAAATTGCCAAATGCGATGTGCTATGCGCGAACTGTCATCGTAAACATCATCGTGATGTTCGACAATCCGCCTAGTTCATTAATTCTGAACAAATCGTAATAGAGGGAGAGGAAACACAATGGCAGGAATTTTTCCGCAGACCGTGACGCTGGTCAATCGCACGTCAAAGGCTCTTTATTGTATCTTCGATGGCGAAACCAAGAAGCTCGAACCGGGCGAGAATCCCGGATTCCCGCTCATCGCTGTCTGGCACGCGAAGAAACAGAACGTGCGGATGGGCTCTGAGGATCCGAACAATCCGATGAGCCGCATCTACCTCGTCGGCGTCAAGGCGAAGGCCGGCGATAGGCAGAAGGACGACATTTCACCCCTTGAGCAGTCGGATGCTCCGCAGTTCCTGAATCGTGAGGAACTCGACACCGCTCCCGGCGTGAGAACTGTCCAACTCCGAGGACGCAAGAAGCACTCGGCATTCGATGCTGGCGTCCCGCAATCGGATGACGGCGAGGTTTACTCGTCCAGCATCGGCCGGTAATGAGCAGCGAGTCTAATCCCTACGTCGGCGTGAACTACATCCCGGACAACCCGAGGATGGCAGTTCCGCCGCCATACTGGTTACAACGACTGCACAACTTCGACCCGGATTTGGTCGTTCTACCGAGCCGACAGCAGCCGTATGCATATGTGCTAGCTCGACGGGCAAGGCTGAGCGGACAGTTACTTCCAATGGCTGTCATCAGCACCAACAACGACACGGCTATGTGCGCGAGACACGGGCTAGTTCCCATCTCGATGATTCACCGGCAGCACAACACCGATTTGTGGTCAATTGACAACATCCTGGCAGACTTGGAGTCCCGTGACACATGGCGCGTGAGGGATGAAACTCACACAGCCAAGGACGGAACCAAGGTCACTGGTGCAGCAGCCGTCATGGAGCGGCACGAGGAAGCCAAGGAAGCAACACTTAAGGCGTCTATCCGGGATAGCATGGACCATCGTAGCCGGGACGCTTGGCGGTCGTATCAGGCGCGAACGGGGCAGCGCAGCAGAATCGCCCCTGGACATACCCCTGGAAGCACCGTGGCTGCGGGATACAAGGTTATCGACCGCAGACGGGCGAGGTAAAGAAACATGGCTAT
>Ga0187892_10002121_pt1 | contig 41439 bp, 40 predicted proteins | sample MA1701073metaG_FD_139345 | JGI IMG/M metagenome (GOLD analysis project Ga0187892, IMG submission 139345) | Bio-ooze microbial communities from a basaltic lava cave in the Kipuka Kanohina Cave System on the Island of Hawaii, USA - MA170107-3 metaG ... | reverse complement strand
TGAGGAGCACGTTGCCGAAGCTCCCGGCGCCCAGAACCAGTACCGGTGTCGCGGCCGGCTTGGAGACGATGGGCAGCAGCCGCCCCTCGCGCCACGCGCGGTAGGCGAGCCGGCTGCCGCCCATGACGAGCACCAGGAGCACCGGCGTCAGCAGGTAGACGCTGCGCGGCACGGCCAGCGCGGCGCCCGCGAACACGACCACCGCGGCCGGCACGGCGAGCGCGCCGATTCCCACCGCGGTCATGATCCGCTGCAGGTCCGGGAGGCTTGCGTAGCGCCACAGGCCGCGGTACAGGCCGAGCATCCAGAAAAGGCCCGCGTAGATCCCGACCGCCCAGGGCAGGCGCGCGAGCATCAGCTGCTCGTAGCTTTCCGGGATATCCAGCTCGAAGCGCAGCAGGAACGCGGCGATCCAGGCCACCGCAGCGGCGATCGCGTCGTGCAGGAACACGACCAGGCGCCTATTCATGCTCTTTCACAGGGCCGTGCTTCCATTTCCACCAGCGTACGTCTACCCACAACGCTATCGCCGCCAGCACGGCACTCGCGCCAAGAAAGGCGGCGGCCTGCACTGCGGGCGCCTGGTGGCGCGCCAGCACCGCGATCAGGGCGCACAGCGCCATCGCGGCGTAGCCGATCCAAGCTGTCGCCCGGTGGCCGAGCCCCATCAGCACCATGCGCTGGTAGTAGTGCTCGCGGTGCGCCTGCCAGACGCGCTGGCCGCGCAGCGCGCGCTTGACGAGCGTCAGGGTCGCGTCGGCGATGAACGGGCCGAACACCAGCACCGGAAACCACAGCGGCCAGAGGTCGTCGCGCCAGCCGAGGAGGCCGAGCGCCCCCGCCAGGAAGCCGAGCGGAATCGAGCCGACGTCGCCGAGGAAGATGCGCGCCGGGTGCAGGTTGTGCAGCACGAAGGCGGCGGCCGCGGCTGCGAGCGCGACGCAAAGCGACGCCATCGCCGCGTGCCCGGTGAGCCAGGCGGCGACGCCATAGGCGCCGAAGCCGATGGCCGCCATCCCCCCCGCGAGGCCGTCCGCGCCGTCCATGAAGTTGTAGAGGTTGGTGAGCCACACCAGCGCGAGGATCAGCACTGCGACCTCCACTGCGAGCAGCGGGCTCAGCACGAGCCACACCACCAGGGCCGCCGCGCCGAGGTGGGCTGCAAGGCGCACCACGGTCGGTATTCCACGAAGATCATCGACAAAGGACAGCGCGGCGAGCGCCAGGGCAAGCGCGAAGAGCAGCCACAGGTCGGCGGCGCCGAAGCCGAGCGAGACCGCCGCGCCGAGCAGCACCGCGATGCCGCCCGTGCGCGGCACGGGGCGCTCGTGCAGCGAGCGCGGGTTCGGCCGGTCGAGCGCGAGACGGCCGAAGCGCGAGAGCAGCACGCGAACGGCGACGAAAGCGACCACGAAGGCGAGAGCCGCTGACCCCGCGAGCATCGGCGGATTCTAGCCGCGGCGCCTGGGCTCGGCGCCGGACGCTCAGAACGAATACCAAAGGATCCCGGCAAGCTCCCAGAGCGCGATGCGTGTCTGGGAGAAGCCTCCGGCGCTGGGCAGGAAATCGACGAAGCGCACCCCGCGCGAGCCCACGTACCCGGTCGGGGCCGGGATCACCTCGAAGCCTGCGCTCGCGAACGCGCGCGCCGAGCGCCGCATGTGCCATGCCGTGGTAACCAGCGCAATGCGCTTGCGTCCCTCGGGCGCGAGCAGCGCAAATGCGGCTTTGGCGGCTTCGGCCGTGGTCGCCGATGTCTTCTCGACCCAGCGCGGCGCAAGCGCGAAATCCGCGCGCAGCACCTGCGCCATGACCTCGCCCTCGGGCGGCCCGCCGTAGGGGCTTCCGCCGCTCACCAGGACCGGAAGCGCGCTGTCGCGCCCGAGCCGGACGGCGTAGTGCAGGCGCACCAGCGATGCCGACGAAAGCGCCGGCGCGCGGTACTCGGGCGAATCGGGGATCACGCCGCCGCCGAGAACCACGATCGCGGACGCTCCCGCCAGGGCGCCGGGAGCAAGCGGCGGCGGCTCGAGCCAGTGGACCAGGCTCACGCCGACGACCGGCAAGCTGCACACCCAGAGCACCGCCGCGGCAAGCGAAGCGAGCCACAGGCCGAGCCGCCGACGACGAGCGGCAAGCGCGAGGCCCACCACCAGCGCGATCAGCGGCCCGGCGGGCGGCAGGATCAGAAACGCCACGACGTCGGTGACAACCTTCATTTCAGGTACTGGAGATACCGCTGAGCGGGACCATCGTCGATTCTAGCTACGGCGAAACCAGTCTGCCGTGGCCTGCAGTCCCGCCTGCTGCGAGAACGGCGGCTGCCAGCCGAGGCTGCGCCGGATCGCGGCGTCGTCGACTTCGAGCGAGCCGGCGAGCTTTCGCGGCAGCAGCGCGGCGGGAAACGGGAACAGGCGCGCGCGCCGACCGAGCGCAGCGCCGATGCGGCGGCACAGCTCGGTGGTGGAGAGCGGCGCACCATCGGCCACCAGCCAGACGGCGTCCTTCGGTCGCGCGATGCAGCGGATCACGGCATCGGCGAGATTGCCGACGTACAGGATGCTTCTGCGGTTGCCCAGCGCGCCGAGCGGCAGCGGAACGCCGCGCGCGACCGCGCTCATCAGCGCCCGGAAGTTCGCCTTCACCCCCGGCCCGTAGACGAGCGGCGGCCGCAGCACAGTGAGCCGCAGGCCGGCGATGCGGTGCAGGCGTTCCTCGGCCCGGGCTTTCGATTCCGCGTACGGATCCTGTGGCGCGATCGGCGACGACTCGGTGAACGGCGCATCCGATTGCTCACCATGGACTTTCACGGTACTGGCGAAGACCAGATGCGCGCCGGCGGCCGCGGCGGCGCGTCCGACCTCTTCGGCAAGCTCGACGTTGACCTGGTGCAGGTCCCCCGCCCGCCCGTGCGCGAGCGCGGCGAGGTGCACGACAGTCCGGGTTTGCGCGGGAAGGCGGATCTCCGCGACGCCGCGCAGCGGCAGGGGAACGGCGCGGTGGCCCGCGGCGGCCAGCGCCGGAAGGAGCGTCGCGCCGACGAAGCCGCCCGCGCCGGTGACCGCGACGCTCAACGCGGCGGCTTCATCCACACCCGGCGGTTCACGTACTCGGTATAGCTCAGGATGATGCGAACCACCTTCGCCGACACGTCGTCGGCCGCGTAGTCGGGCGCGGGCGCGAATTTGACGCCTGCCTCGTGGTGGCGCCGCACCAGCGCGATCGACTCGAGCACGTTAGCGGCTCCCAGCCCCGACATCACCAGCGTGCCCACGTCCATCCCCTCCGGGCGCTCGTGCGCCTCGCGCAGCGTGACCGCGGGAAAGCCGAGGATCGAGGACTCCTCGGTGAGCGTGCCGCTGTCCGAGAGCACGCAGTACGCGCTCGTCTGCAGCCGCACGTAGTCGAAGAAGCCCATCGGCTTCAAGAAGCGGATGTCGGCGCCCGCCATGTCCGCGGCGGCGGCATCGAGGCGCTTGCGCGTGCGCGGATGGGTGGAGAACACGATCGGCAGGCGGTGCTTTTGCCACACCGCGCGCAGCGCCTCGAGCAGCGCGCCGAGGCGCGCCTCGGCGTCGACGTTCTCCTCGCGGTGGGCGCTCACCAGGAAGTAGCGGCCGGCCTGCAGTTTCAGACGCGCGAGCGCGTCCGACGCCTCGATGCGCGACGCGTAGTGCTTCAGCACCTCGCGCATCGGCGAGCCGGTCTTGATCACCGTGTCGGGCCGCAGGCCTTCGGCGAGCAGGTGCCGGCGCGCGTGCTCGGTGTAGACGAGATTGACGTCGCACACGTGGTCAACCACGCGGCGGTTGACCTCCTCGGGCACGCGCTCGTCGAAGCAGCGATTGCCGGCCTCCATGTGGAACAGCGGGATCTGCAGCCGCTTCGCCGCGATCGCCGCGAGGCAGCTGTTGGTGTCGCCGAGCAGCAGCACCGCGTCGGGCGCGACCTTGTGCAGCAGCGCGTAGGAGCGGGCGATGACGTTGCCGATGGTATCGCCGACGCTTCCCCCGGCCGTGCCGAGGAAATGGTCGGGCCGGCGGATCTCGAGCTCCTTGAAGAAGATCTCGTTCAGCTCGTAGTCGTGGTTCTGGCCGGTGTGCACCAGGACGTGCCCGGCGGCGCGGTCGAGCTCGGCGATGACGCGCGAGAGCTTGATCAGCTCGGGCCGGGTGCCGACGACGGTGGCGACCTTCATCCCGCGAGCTTGTGCTTCTTCAGCAGCGCGGCGGTGGCGGGAAGGTCGAGCACCGCGTCCTCCGAGCTGTATTCCCGGTCGAGCGCGTTCGGCTCGTCGCCCTGGTCGCGGCGCAGCTCGGGCAGCATCGGACGGATCACCATGTACTCGCCGCGGCGCGCGCAATGGTGGATTTCCTCCTCCGACACCATGATCTCGTGCATCTTCTCGCCGGGGCGTACGCCCACGGTCTTCAGGGGTATCTTTTGCTCACCAATCATTGCCTTCGCGAGGTTGAGAACGGTCGCCGACGGCGCGCGCGGCACCCAGGTCTCGCCGCGCCGCGCGTCCTTGAGCGCGGCGAGCACCGTGTCGACCGCCTGGTCGAGGCTCAAGAGGAAGCGCGTCATGCGCGGGTCGGTGATCGTGACCGGGCCGCCGGTGCGGATCTGCTCCTGGAACAGCGGAATCACCGAGCCGCGCGAGGCGAGCACGTTGCCGTAGCGCACGCAGATGAAGCGCGTGCGCGCGTTCAGGATGTTGGCGGCGACGAAGATGCGCTCCTGCACCGCCTTGGTCATGCCCATCACGTTGACCGGCTTGCAGGCCTTGTCGGTGCTGATGCCGACCACGGTCTTGACCGGGTAGCCGTTCTCCTCGATGGCGCGCACGATGTTGTAGGCGCCGACGCAGTTGGTCTGGATCGCCTGGATCGGGAAGTACTCGCAGGTCGGCACCTGCTTGAGCGCCGCGGCGTTGACCACGATGTCGGCGCCGCGCAGCGCCGAGCACACGTCGTCGTAGGCGCGCACGTCGCCGATGCGGAACTCGAGCACGTTGCGGAAGTTGTCGTAGATCACGTCGTCGGTGCTGGAGCGCTTCTGCAGGTAGTCGAGGCGCATCTCGTGCTGCTTCGCCTCGTCGCGCGACAGCACGATCACCTTGCGCGGCGTGCCGTCCTTGCCGGCGAGCACCCGGCGCACGAAGGTGCTGCCCATCGAGCCGGTGCCGCCGGTGACGAGGATAGTCTTGTCCTTGAGCATCATGTCTTTCGCGCCTCGATGTCCCTGGCGAGCTCGTCGAGCATCTCGTCCCAGGAAGGCGGAACATAATCGAACTCGGCGCGAAAACGCTTGGAGTCGAGGCTGCGGTCGATGCGCACCTCGTCGTCCGGGATGATCTCCATGCGCCGCTTGAGCCGGTCGCGCAACCGCAGCAGCAGGTCGTACTTGCTGATCGGGCTCGAGGAAAGGTGGTAAAGGCCGGAAGCCTCGCGGTGCTTCACCAGCAGCATCTCGATCACGCGCGACAGCTCCTTGGTAGTGAGGCCGGAAAAGATTGCGTTGCGATAGCCCTTGATCGTGCCGCGTTGCCGCAGGAACCAGTCGATCAGGCTGGTGCCGCGGAACAGCGCGAGGCCTATGATCGACGTGCGCAGCGTGGTCACGCCCGGCTGCCGCACCTCGCCGAGCAGCTTGCTGTGGCCATAGATGTCGACTGGATCGGTGTCATCCTCCTCGCGGTACTGGCCGCGCCGCCCGGAGAATACGCAGTCAGTCGAGATGTGGATCAGGCGCGCGCCGATGGCGCCGCAGATGATCGCAAGACGGTGCGGCAGCAAGGCGTTGACCTCGAGATTCGGAATGATATCCAGGCCGTCGGGGCGCTGTTTCACGATGCCAATCGCGTTCACCACCGCCTCCGGGTGGAACGCGGACAGCACCGCCAGCAGCCGGTCCGAGGCCCTGACGTCGACGCCCGCGAAAGCATTCTGCGGCGTGTAGAGCGACGTATTCGCGTACGCCGCGAACTCCTGTCGCAGCGTCACCTTCACCTCGTGCCGGGCGCGCAGCACGGTGAGCACCTGATGGCCCAGCATGCCGTCGCCGCCCAAGACCAAGATCCTCATGCGCACACTCTGCCGAGGCCGGCCAAGACCGATTCCAGCCGCGTCAGCAGCCTCTCGCGCTCGAAGTGCTCCCCGAAGAAGGTCTCCGCTCGGTCTCCCATGGCATCCAACTCTTCACGGCTGCAGCGGCTGGCGGCGAGCACCGCATCGGCCAGCGCCTGCCGGTCTTCTGCGGGGGCAGTCCACCCCGCACCGGCTTCCCGGACCACCCTCGAGCCCTCGCCGTCCAGCGCTGCGATGATCGGCTTGCCGCACGCAAGATATGACTGAATTTTCGAGGGAATAGTATACGCAAAGGCAGGATCGCGACGCAGCGTGGCGAGCATCGCATCGGCGTGTGCGAACCAGCGCGGCATCGACTCGGCAGGCCGGTGGCCGAGCAGGTGAACCGTACCTCCCAGCCGGCGCGCGGTTATCTGCTGCTCCACCCAGGGCCGCATGCGCCCCTCGCCCAGCACGACCCAATGGATATCACGATGCTCGCGCAGCAACTCCGCGGCGGCCAGAATTGTTGGGAAGTCCTGCGCCGCACCGATGTTTCCCGCGAACATCACGCGAAATCCGTCGGGCAGCTCGCGGCGCTCGGGCGCGCTCTCTGATCTGAGCTGGCGCGAATAGAAGGTCTCGGCGCTGTTCGGCAGGTAGACGATGCGCTCGCGCGGCACGCCCTGCGCCGCGACCGCTTCCTCGAAGGCGCGCGACTGCACCAGCACCCAGTCGCAACCGCGGTAGATCCAGCGCACCAGCCAGTCGACAGCGCGAAGCAGGGTGGCATTGCCAACCGCGCCGGTCGCCGACAGGCTGTGCGGCCAGAGATCCTGCACCCAGAAAACCAGCGGGATGCCCTTCAGCGCGCGGAACGCACGTGCCGGCACGCCGATCGTTGCTGGGGATGGCTCATAGACGAGGATCGCATCGTGGCGTCCGCGCGCGAGCCACGGCGCCAGCAGTGCCGCGGATGCGGCATGCGAAGCGTAGTTCAGGGCGAGGCGCAGCCGGCCGCCGGCGCCGCGTGGCAGAAGGGGCGCGCGACGGATCTGCGCGCCGCTGAAACTCTCGCGGTAGGGACCGAGCAGGCTGTAACCCTCGAAAAACCGGCCGCCGGGATAGTTCGGCAGTCCGGTGCACACGGTGACACCATGGCCACGCTCGATCAAGCCTTGGACGACATCGTTGATGCGGAACGCCTCCGGCCAGAAGTACTGCGTCAGCACAAGGACGTTCACCGCAGGCCCGCGAAGAGAGCGGCGTAGCGCTTTATCGCCGCGTCCCAGGTGTAATCTGTCAGGATCAGCTGGCGCAGGCGCTCGCCCATTTGCGCGAGTTGGCTACGCTCCATCAGCTCGCCGAGCGCGGCGGCGAGCGCCTGTGCGTCGGCGGCCACCACGCGCGCGCCGCCGCTCGCCGCTGCTTCGTCGAAGCCGCAGCGGTCGGTCAGCAACACCGGCTTGCCGCAAGCGCCCGCCTCCAGAGCCACGAGCGACATCGCCTCTTGCCGCGACGGCACGACCACCAGGTCGGCGGCGCGGTAGGCCGCGACCTTGTCCGCGCCGCCGAGCCAGCCGGCGAAGCGCACGCGTTCTGCCAGTCCCGCCGTCTGCGCATGCGATTCGAGCGCTGCGCGCATGCCGCCGTCGGGGCCAACAAAGACGAGCTGGATCGAGCCGAGCGCCCGTGCCCGGGAGAGGAAAGCCTCGAGCAGCAGGTCGGGACCTTTGATCGCATTCAGGCGTCCCACGAACAGCACTACTCGCCCCGCCCCGAGCGCCAAGCGCTCGCGGAATGCCGCCGGATCGCCTTGGGCATAGTCAGCCGGCTCGATGCCGTTGGGAATCACCTTGACGCGCTGCGGGTCGACGCCGTAGGGCGCGAAATCGGCCGTCTCGCGCCGCGTGATCGCCACCCAGCCTGCAGCGCGCGCGACCAGTGCGCGCCCGCCGAAGGCGTTGTAGGCACGCTTCAACCGCTTGGAGCGCCCGAAGAGCGGAAGAGCACCGGCCGGGCAGACCACCCAGGGCTTGCCGAGCCGCCGCGCCGCGCGCTGGACCATCAGGTTCAGCAGCGTCCAGTGGCTGCACAGGTGCACCACGTCGACTTCACGCACGAGCTGCGCGATCCGGCCGTTGCGGTCCGCCGGGACGAGGAAGCGCTCGTTGCGGCAGGGCAGCAGCTCGAGCTCGGCGCGCCCGGTGTCGATGTGTCGCGGCGCTGCGCGCAAGCCCGCATCGGTTCCGAGCACGCGTACGTCTACTCCCGAGCGCGACATGGCGCGCGCGAGCTGCAGCGTCCGCTCAGCAGTGCCGCCGCCGCTGACCGGGTCGATGAGCGCGCTGACGCTAAGGACGCGCATGCCGTCCGATCCAGCCGGCGTACTCTTCCAGCGCCGCGGCGAACGGCCGCGGCCGTGCGAAGCCGCGCTGCGCCAGCTTCGCAGCGCTATAGCGTCTCTGCGGCTCGGCGTTGCTGTGTCCGCGGAGCCGCAGCGCCCCGCGTAGCAGTACCCCAGGGGGGGACAGGGGCCGCACTGGATAACGTGTAACGCCAAAACACTGCACGAAAAACGACTCTATCGAGGCGTAATCATTGTCCGGGTCATCGTCCTGCGAGACGATGAAGCGCTCCACCGCAACGTCGAGCGGCACCGAAGCCGCGAACAGGGCGGCTGCCGCCACGCATTCGACATCCACGGCATGCATGCGCCTGCCGCCCATGGCGCATGCGCGCAGGTAGCGCCATGGCCACGCCTGGCGCAGCACACGCAGCGCCAGCGACTCGAGGTTGCGCCCGCCTGGCCCGAACACCGCGGTCGGCCGCAGCAACACGAGCTCGAACCGGCCGTGCGCATGGCGCTCAAGGATCGCTTCGGCCGCGTGCTTCTCCCGCTCGTAGGGCGTGCGCGGCAGGCAAACACTATCCTCGTCGATCGTGCGCCCCGTGGCGGCGCCGTAGACGGAAACCGTGCTGACGTGCACCAGGCGCCGCACCTCGCGCGCCGCGCATGCTGCGCCGAGCGCCTCGCCGAGCGCTTCGGCGCGCCCGGCGTCGTAGGCAAAATTGAGCACCGCCGCGCCGGGCTCGAGCAGCCGTTCGAGCGACGGCGCGTCGGCCGCGTCGCCTTCCACGATTTGCATGCTTTCCGCGGCCTGCAGCGTTCGCCGATGCACGAGCGCTCGTACGCTGCCCGGCGCGCGCGCAAGCGCCCGGCGGCCGATGAAGCTTGAAGCACCGATCAGGCACAGGCTCATGCCGGCAGGAAAGCCTCGAGCGCCCGTGGCGTCGGGGCCCCGAGGTATCCGTCGATGTAGTCGAGCGCTTGGCGCTGCCGACGCTCGAACTCGCCCGCATCGAGGCCGACGATCTCGCGCCCTGTGGCGGCGAGCGCCGCAGGCGTGGCCGCCGTCCAGCGCAGCTGCACAGGATCAAGCACCGGGTCAGGGTCCAGAACTTCGGAAAGCGCAAGGTGGATCACCGGCCGGCCACGACCGAGCGCCTCCAGCGCCACCGTCGAGGAGGCGTACGCCACCGCGTCGCACCACTCGAGGTTGGCCGCAAGCGCGCTGCCGAAAAAGTTCCTGGCGTGCTTTTCGGCCCAGCCGCGCAGCTCGGCCGGCAGCAGCGCGAGCGGGAACTCGGGGTGAGCACGGATCCCGACTTCGAGGGCAGGCTCCGTCTCGAGCGCCCGTCGGCAAAGCTCGACGCCCGAGACGAGCTCGCGCCGGCTCGACGATAACGCGAGCAGCAGCCGTATCCTGCCATCGGCGGTGCGGCGTTCGAGCGGCGCGTCACGACCCTGGCGCAGCGCGCAGCCGGTGGCGAAGATGCCGGCGGGATACCGTCCGTGCGCCTCGAGATAGCGGCGCGTCATTTCCCCCACGGTGACGATGCGGTCCGGCATCGGTGTCATCGCCGCTTCGCCCGGCGCGAAGAGCAGCGTGGCGTGGCGGCGCGTGATCGAAGTGTGCTGGTAGCCGACGATGCGCGTCAGCGGCGATGATTCTCGCGTCGCGAGTAGCAGCATCTTCTCCAGCGCCTTGTTCTCGTAGGGATAGAGCAGCCATTCGGGGCGCCAGCGGGCGAAAAGCCGCCGCGCCGCGCGGTAGACGAGCACGTTGTAGAAGTATGCCCCCCGGCCAAGGTCCCAGCGCAAAGCATGCCGGAGCAGCGTGCTCGCCGGGACGGCGCCGAGGTTGCCGGCGCCGTAGCGGCCCGCCCGCCACCATGCACGCAGGGAAGCTCCCAGGCTCCACAGCACGTCGGCGGGCCGCAGGCTGCCGAACAGCGGCTCGTAGCCGCGCGCGGAGAGCTTCGGCAACGCCGGGCGATACCACGAGTGGACGAACGCCACGTGCCGCGCCTTGACGGGCAGCTTCTGCGCGAGATCTCCGAAAAACGCATCCGGGCCGTCGCGGAACGATGCATCCACGTAGGTGAAGATCACCGCTTGCGGGGCATCTCCTCGCGGCGCGCGAATGTACCCCGCGCACCATAGGGCGAGGATGCGTCCGAACTGCCACAGCAGGCGCGCCAGCGGCTCGAGCGCTGGCAGACCCGGCGGTGCGCCGGCGATGCGCCATTGCGTCCCGTCCAGCCGCTCGCGCAACGCCGCAGACTGCGCCGGCGTGGCGCCGGTCACGTTCACGATGGCCGCGCCTGTGCGCGCAAGGAATTCTTCGAGGGCGAGGATGCCCAGGCAGGCGTCGCCCAGAGGCGAGGACAGCAGGTTCTTCGCCGTGCTGGTATAGGCCCACCAGCCGAGCGAGGCATTCGCGCGGTTCAGCCCGCCGAGCCAGTCGATGAATGCATCGCGCCACGCCGTGCCCTGCGCCGTGGCGATGCCCGGCGCGTCGGACTGCAGGTCGAAGACAGCTTCACCCGCGCCAAGGCGCTCGGGAGGAACGGCGACGAAGCGAAGCTCGCGCGGCGGCCTGCGGTCGCAGGCGGGCGCGCCCTCAGGCACCCTTATAGCGGGCGTTCAGCTGCTCGTCTGCGATTTCCTTGCCGGCCACCAGGTCGTAGAGATCGGTATTCGACAGCTTGACCGCTTCCTCGGGTGGAAGATTGTGGCGATTGGTGTAGACCAGCGCGTCGGCGTGCGGCAGCAGCTGGTCGCACTGATCGCAGTACGGGAACATCCCGAACTTCTTCATGCGGTGCGCGTAGCGCAGCAGCCGGTACTTCGGCCCGTTCAGCACCTCCAGCACCGGGCTCTCGAACGCATTGCCGAGGATGATCTGGTTGTTGTAGTCGTAGCAGCAGGGAATGACCTCCCCATTCCACTGGATCTGCAGCGGGCCATTCTCGGGCCGACCGCAGGACGTCTTATGCGAATCGTCGAGCCGGACACGGTAGTCGCGCCCGTCGCCGAAGTTGTGAGGCTTCCAAATCTCGACCGCGTTGACCTTCGGCTCCCAGAACTCGCGGAAGGCCTGCGTATCGGATGCGTTTTCCTTAAGCTCCAGGTAGGACATCTGCACGCGCGTCTTCTTCTTCATCTCGTCCCGGAGCCGCAGAAACTCGAGCACGCCCTTCATGGTGCGGTTGAAATCGAGTCCCTGCATGACCGCGTTGTAAGTTTCGGGGTGCATGCCGTAGAACGACACGCGCATCTCGTCGAGCCCGGCGGCAAGCAGCTTCTGCGAGCGCGCCGGCGTGAGCGCCGAGCCGTTGGTAATGAAATACGTCGACAGGCCTTTCGATTTCGCGTACGCGATCTTCTGTTCGAGCCGCCGGTCTAGCATCGGCTCACCGAAACCGGTCAGCACCACCTTTTTCGCGCCGAGGGCGACGACTTCGTCAATGCTCCTCTCGTACTTCGCTTGGTCCATGATGCCGTGCTCGCGCCCGTGCTCGTGCTTGTCGCGCGGGCACATGATGCACGTGGCGTTGCAGTGGTCAGTGACCTCGTAGCGCACCTCGGGGTGCAGCAGCTTCGTGATCGGAGACTCGCCGTTCAGAATGCCGAGGATCTCGCGCAGCTCCTCGGCCGAGCCGCGCACGCTGCCGTCGCCGAGCAGCCCGCCGTCGGAATAGCGGGCGGTCGCTTCGGCGCGGATGGGAATAACGGTCTTGCTGTGCATAAAGTTGTTGGGCCCCGGACCCGCTCTTGTCACAGAAGGCCCTGATTGTACAGGAGGTTGATCAGCGCCGGCGCGCCCTCATCGGCGACCTTGAAGTAGCGGTCGAACGCCTGCAACACTTGCTCGCGACCCTGCGCCGAAAGCAGTGCGGAATCGAGCGTCTGGTCGATCTCCCCTGTACTTTCGATCAAGAACGCGGCGCCCTCGTTACACCAGGGCGGGACCGAGTAGCCCTTTTTGGCACGCAGCGCCCTGGCACCAGCGTCGGGAAATAGCACATTCAGCGAGGGAATTCCCCAGAATCCGGCCTCGATCGCCGCAGATGAAAATTGAGTCATGGCCGCGCGCGGCCGTCGAGCGAAGCACTCGTCAAGCGGGAGCGAAGTCACATCTTCGACGGGCAGCCCGGCGTATGCGCCGCGGGCGTAGCCTTCGTCGCGCGGGTGCGCGCGGAACCACACACGTGTACCACGTGCCACGAGCGCCGGCAGCAAGCGGCGCAGCGTTTTGACCGAGTCGCTCGTTTCGGGCTGTCCGATCCACAGCACCGCCCTCTCGCTCTCCGGGCCGCGCCGCAACTCGGCGAGCCGGCGCCGCAAGCCATCGTAGCGCACGCCCGGGCAGACCCCGGTGCGCAATGCGCCCTCCTTCGCCCGTGCCAGACCGGCCGCGAATTCGCTCTCGACGACGACCAGCTTCGGCTCACCGCCCGGCACGGCGACATAGCTTCCGGGAAAATCTTCCACTACGACTACAGAGGCGCCACGCCGGCGGGCTGCGCGGCGCGCCGCTGCCTCGATTGCCCTTCCTCCGGATGTATCCGAAGTTCCGCACACCAGTAACTCCGGCTCTCCCGAGCGCGACCAATCGCCGGGCAGGCGCGCCGATAGCGCCCTCAGCGTGAGTTCCGGCCCCAAGTCGACGGCGATATAGCCGATTTTTCTCACTTCGCGAGGCGGCAAAGGCGCATCAGCATCGGATTCTCCGGCTGGGTAATCGCATGCAGCGGTGAAGCGGTAAACAGTACGTCGGCGTCGTCGCGCGACCACGGGTAGTCGCGAAAGCGGATTGGTACGCCGTCCATTACCTTCGCTTCGCGGTTGACTGTGAAGAATAGGCCGCCCGGGCGCAGGACTCTCCGTAGCAGCAAGAAGTATCGCGCGATTATCTCCGGCCGCATCTCGCCGAGCGAGGCCGTATTCACGGCAAGGTCAACGCCGTCGTCCGCCAAGACCTCTCCCTCGGTGAGGAAAACCATGTCTGCGTCGGCAGGCTCGCCTGGCAGGGCGAACGACGCTTCCGGAAACCGCGCGTGCAGATAGAGGAAGCCCAGCGGCAGGATCTCCGGCAGATCGATGACGATGATCTTCGCATTCCAGGCCTCGCGGGCGAGCGCCGCCAAGTAGCCGGTCCCGGCGCCGATCTCGAGGTAGGTGCCCGCGCTGTAGGGCTGGAGGATGCGCATGTAGTGCTGCGCGATGACCGCGTGCGGCGACGGCGTCGCTGCCGGCGGTGAGGACCACAGCGACTCGTACGCCTTGCGGCAACGGTCGAAATCGCTGCGGCCCACGGCCGAGCGCACGATCCTGCCCGCCGTCTCCCTCAGCGTCGGCCGCCGGAAGTTGAGTTCGTACTCGCTGTCGAACCCGGCGCCGGCGCTGACAACCGCGCGGACTCCTTCCACCCGGACGCTGTTCAGCCCGCCGAAATGTCGCCAATGGTCGCTGCGCACGGCGGCATGCCGCTGCTCAAGGAAGCGGCCGAGCCGCTCCGCAACGGCCGGCGCGAGGGAGACGGTCAGCAACGGCTACCTGACGCGCAATGTCACTTGAGATGCCCGCCCACCTGCGTGCTGCGTCCGGCAAGCGCTGAAAAGGCTCCCGCGACATTGCCGCGCGCCCGATTCCAGTAGTGGATGTTGCCGCGCGAAATCGCGGCCATCGTGTTCAGTAGCACCAGCCCTGCCGTCGCCCACCACGCATGCGCGGCGGACATGCCGCGGCTACGGTGCTTCGCGACGAAATACATGCGGTTCACGACCTGCCACCAGCCAAGCAGGTATTGGCGATCGGGCCGCACCGGATGGCTGTAGTGCGCAAGGCGGGCGTCGGCAACCAGTACCAGGCGGTACTTGCCGCGCACCGTGAAGGAGTAGTCGATGTCCTCCATGAAGCCCATGCCGATGAACCACTCGTCGTAGGGGAACTCCTTGATCACCTGGCGCCGCCACAACGTCGCTCCGCCGAATAGCCAATCGGTTTCGATCGGCGCCGGCTGGGGCGGAATCGAGCTCGGGAAGCCAGACGCCATCACGCGCCCGGGCTGGCGCGAGTCGATGCCGAAGAATTCCTTGAGGGCGATCGCCCCCGGCGCGGGATTGTTGACGATGTTGAAGGCCGCACCGCCGACGTCAGGGCCGGCGCTTTCCCAGAACGCGAGCATGCGCTCGATCGCGTCGGACTCAAGCACTACGTCGTCATCCAGGTACCCGGCGACCGAGATTTCCTGCGCCAGGCGTGCCATGCCGGCGTTGCGCTGCCGGGCGAGCGAAGGCGGAACGCAGCGCACGTAATCCACCGCCATGTCCCGGAAGGACGCGGCGACGCTTTCTACGGGCGGATCACTGCCGTCGACAACGACGATCTGGTGGGGCTGGCGGGTTTGGGCGCGCAGGCTCGCGAGCATCCGGTGAAGATCGTCAGGACGATCCTTCGTCGGCACCACAATCGCGAGTCGATGCAATGCGGGCTCGGGTTCTGTGGCGGCGATTATATGATAGGCACCCTCTCATCCTTGGAGTAGCGCGGTTGGCGATCAGCGAAAAGCTAGCGTGGCAGGATCAGACCCACGCTCGGGTATTCGACGAAGTCTCCTTCTATCCGCGCTTCCTGATGCGCAAGCGCTTCGAGAGCTTCAATGAGGTGCGCCTCCTCCAGGCGCACGCCGCACGCATCGGCGGCCGCGTCCTGCACGAGGTCGGCTGCGCCACCGGCGAGTTCGGGCGATATGCCGCCGCTTACCTGCCGCAATATTCCTACCGCGGGTTCGACATCTCGCGCCCGGCGGTCGAGCGCGCGGTTTCAAAGTACGGCCCAGGCCGGTATCAGCTCTACGACGGAAACGTCATGTCGTTACCGCCCGCAGACATCGTTTTCTGCCGGGATGTGGTGCTCCACCAACTCGATCCGTACGCCTTTCTCGCGGCGCTGATGGCCATCGCCACCCGGGCGCTCGTTCTTCGGCTGCGAACCCGTGACCAGGGTGCGACCGTGCTCGACGCCGAGAATTCGTGCCAGCTCCATTACGACCGGCACTGGGTGCCCTACATCGTGTTGAACACCGACGAGTTGATTGACCGCATCTCCGCCGATAGCACGGTTAGCGCGATTGTGATCAGCCGGCGCTACGAGCCGCTCGGCGGCCACAACTCCCGCTTTCTGCCCAAGGAGCTGTACTTCACCGAAGCCGGCGGCGCAGAAACTGCGGTGCTGGTGATAAAGCAGGACACACCTCGAAGCGGAGAACTGGGCGTCAGCTTCGACGACCGGCCCGACGGGCCGCGCTACTCCCTCTGGGATCGCCTGCTGCTGAGGACGGCACGCCTGCGCGCTGCACGCACCGGCTAATTAGCTAGAGGCGGGCGGCGCCGACCAGCTCGGCGAACCGCGGATTGCCGGCGATCAACTCCTGGTACGTGCCGCTGGCGCGCAGGCGCCCTTCGGCCAGGAAGAACAGTCGGTCACAGCGCTGAATGGTGTCGAGGCGGTGCGCGATCACGATCACGGTGCGTGCGCGCCGCATGTCGAGCAGCGTGTCGGCGATGGCGCGTTCGGTCTGCGCGTCGAGCGCCGAGGTCGCCTCGTCGAGGATCAGCACCTGCGGGTCGCCGTACAGCGCGCGCGCGATGCCGAGGCGCTGGCGCTGGCCCCCGGAAAGCTTCACGCCGTGCTCGCCGATCCGCTCGTCGAGCCCGCCGGGAAGCGAGCGCACCAGCGAGTCGATCTGCGCCGCCTGCAGCGCGCTCCAGACGCGCTTGTCGTCGATCTCGCCGTCGGGGAGGCCCAGGGCTACGTTGCGCCGCACCGAGTTGTCCAGCAGGTGCACGGCCTGAGGCACGTAGCCGACGCAGCGGCGCCATCCGGCAGCCTTGGCCCGGATATCTTCGCCGTCCACCAGGATGCGGCCGCTCTGCGGCTGGTACACCGCGAGGATCAGGTCGGCGAGCGTCGACTTGCCCGCTCCCGACGGGCCGACAAGCGCCGAAACCTCGCCGGACCGGATCTCGAGGGTCACCCCGTCGAGCGCGGCCTGGGGAGCGTGCGGATACGAGAACGTTACCTTGTCTACCGAGATCTGGCGGCGCAGAGCCATCGGCGCCGACCCCGCGGCCGATGCGGAGGCCTCGGAATCGGACAGCGATTCAAGGATGGTGAGGTCATTGTGCACCGGCTCGAGCGTCGGCAGATAGAAGCGAATGCTCGCTCCGGCGGCAAGGATGCGCGTGGCCGCCGGCATCAGGCGCAATGCCACCAGGCAGAGCAGCACCACGGACGGCGCGGCGCTTTTCACGTCCACGCCGGCCGTGAGCAGCGCCAGGATCGCTCCCACCAGCAGCAGGACGCTGAGCGTTTCGATCAGCAGGCGCGGCAGGACGTTCAGGACCGCGAATCTCGCCGACGCGTCGAGGTAGCGCTGGTTGGAATGCATGAACGAATCGATGAAGTACGGCTCGCGGCCCAGGACCTTGACCTCCTTCAGCCCGCCGAGCGCGTCGCCGATCGCCTGGATGCGCTTGCCGCTGCGCTCGGCGCGCTCGGTACCGTAGCGCGCCAGCTTCGAGCGCAGGCCGAGATAGACCGCGACGACGATGGCCATGCCGAAGAGCAGCACCGCCAGGCTTGCTTGCGGGATCGCCAGGACCAGGACGCAGATCAGGAGCAGCATCACCATCGCCTCGGCCCCCACGAAGAGAAGCGGTAGCAGCACGCCGGTGAACAGGCCGTTCACCTCCGTGACGAGAATGCGGGTGACGTCGGCGGAATGGCGCTCGAGGTGCAAGGCGTAGGGCGCCATAAGGTAGCCGCGGAACAGGCGCCGCGACACGTCGGCGTACTTCGCGTACACAAAGCGGAACTGCAGGTGCGCGACCAGGCCGAGGTAGACGTTCTTCACCACGATCAACGCGAGGAACGCCCATAGCAGCACCAGCGCGAACGCCTCCGGAGAGCCTGCGCCCGACCAGACATAGAGCCGCCGGAACACGGCATGCGAGAGCACGCTGTCCGGCAAGACGGCGGCGGCGACCACCGGGACCACCAAGCCGATGCCGACGACCTCCAGCGCCGCGCCGAGCGCCATCAACAGCAGCAGGGCCGCGAGGCGCGTCCGCTCGCGCGGCGAGAACAGCGACAGCAGCAGTCTGAGCACTTGCACCTAGCGTTCCAGTACGATGCCGCCGCCGCTGCGCTCGAGCGCGGCCGCCAAAGCGGCGCTCTTGTCGCGACCCGCGATGCGCGCGGACAGGAATGCGTCAATGAAGCCTGCGGCGCGGTGCGCCGCGCGCCGGTCGAGGAATGGATCGATTTCGACAAGCCGCGCGTGCGGCATGCCCCGGGCGCCGGACGCCGCCGCGTCGAGCGCGCGAGCGAGCGCCGCGGCGAACGATTCGATGTCGTCGAACATGATCTCCGCGCCCTCCGCCGCCCAGGGATGCAGGGCCGAGCGGGATGGGTCATACATCAAGACACGGCACCCGGCAAGCGCGGCCTCGCACGCCGCGGTCGACGCCGGGAAGCCTACCGCCACCTCGGCCGCGAGTGCTGCCGGCAACATAGACGTGAGCGGCTGATCGATGACGATGCAGCGGCCCGCTTCGATCAGAGCATCAAGCGCAGCGGCCTGCGCCTTCAGCGAGGCAAGGATGCCGGGCTTTTTCGACTTGATCACCAACCCGAGCTCCGGCCGCGCAGCAGCGAGAGCAATTACCGCGCCGTAGAATCCGCTCAAATGGTTGAACGAGAAATGCGTGTTGCGATGCGTTTGGCTGTCAAACACCGCCAGCACCGCTTTCGCGCCCCGCATCACGAGCCTTTTCCTCAGCGCGTCGCCCTGCGACCGTAGCGCCTCGATCTGGTGGTCGTAGACGTAGCCGGTCTCGATCGCGTAGCGCGTGCGCGTATCGCCGGACTGCAGGAACGGCACGGCGTTGCGGTGCCAGACGAACGCTGCCTCGTGCCGGAAATAGAACGCGGCGCTGGCGCGCTCGAAGAACTGCGAGCGCTGCTTGCCGAGCTCGATACCGCCGAGCCGGTCGATGGCAATGCGCTTGGCCACGGTCTCGTCGGAGAATTCGGTGAAGTGCTGCACGGCCAGCACATTGTGCTCGCGAAAGAAGGCCTCCCAGTACCCTACGCGCCGCGCGAGCCGCCGAAGCGCCTGCGCGAGCCAGCCGCGATCGCGCACTCCCGCCTGAAGCTGCGCGGACCAGGCCGGAATCGACGACGGTCTCCAGTAGGGAACGCCGGCGCCACGCGCGAGCGCGTCCACGCTCACCAGCCGGGCGCCGAGCTTGCGGATGGCGGCGACGTTCTGCCCAAAGTCGACCAGGCCGCGATTCTGCGGCTCCAGCACGAACAGCACGCGCGCCGGATCGATCGACCCGGCGGCGAGCCAGAACGCATCGCACTTGAGGTCGGGATCGGCTCCCTCGACCAGCTCCACCGCAATGACGCCCTGGCCGGACGGCGCGACGGTCGCCGGTGCCTTAAGCCGCGCGATCAGCTCGCGCACCCCGGCACGGAGCCGCTGAACCGCGCGCCGCCGGGCGAGGTGCGCTGATGGCACGATTCGTACGGTGGTGCCCACCAGGCTTTCCCGCACCAGCCCCGCCAGAAGGGACGGCACCGACACGGGTTCGGCTTCCCGGCCCTGGGAAATGGCGAACTTCGCGCGAAAGATCTCGTGTCCCGCCAGGTGCAACTCGATGCCGAGAAGCTGCTCGAGATAGAGGACCACGGCGTCCCGCGGGATGTGCCGGTAGACGCCTTCGCAGCGCGGATCCTGCGACAGCCACCCGACCAGGCCGCGGACCCATTCCAGCATGAACTCGTCGAAGTGGTAGCGCAACGCCCGGCCGTCGGCCGGGTGGTGCGTCGCGAAATGCAGGCTCAATACGGCGCCGGGCTGGAAGCCGGCGTCTGGAACGCGAGGCGGCGTACGCTCAGGTTGCCGTACTCGTCGTTCGCCGCCACGCCAACCGCGGCGACGTCCTCGATCGGCAGCGTGTCCGAATGGAAGGCGTAGTGCCAGCTCGCGCCGGAGGTGCCGAAATCGAAGTTATCGTGGATGAAGCGGCGCGAGCGCGTCTGGATCGCGAGAAACGGCTGCGGCCCGAACACCTTGCCGCGCGTGGCCCGCACCTCCAGCGTCGCGACGTCGTCCTTGCTCGCCGGGTGAAAGCGCAGGTCGAGCTCGAGTGCGCTCCCGGGCGCGCCGCCCGGCCACACCGCGGCGCGGAACGCCTCGACGCCTTCGCAGTACTTGAACTTCACTTCGGGAAACCGGCGCGACGAGCGCGCGATCAGCTCGCGCAGATGGTCGACCTCGGTGGCGAGGTCGCGGAAGTCGTGGCTAGCGATGCCGACCAGCGCGGGCTTGCCGCCCTGCGCCCGCGCGAAGGCCTTGTCCATCTCGCGCTGGTCGATGCTGGCGATGCGGTTTAGTACGTTGAGCGCGCGGCCGATGCGGCGGCGGCATTCGCCGGGCACCTGGTAGTCGTCGTGGCTCGGCCGGTAGACCGACCAGTCCGAGGGCGCCCGCCGCCAGTCGCCCGAGCGGCCGTTGCGGAAATCGACCGTGCGGTCGAGTTCTGCGTTGTCGGCGAGCGCCATGTTCGAAATGTCGAACGGGATCCATTGCTCGAGGAACCAGTGGCTATCGGGCCGCTCGGTCTGGAACCCGGCGCGAAACACCGTCGGGAACCAGTTGCGCTCGATGATCCGCCGGCACAGGATCTGGTAGAGCTCGGGCGAGTTGACGAACGAGGTGGCGCAGCGGTGCGCGTCGCGGTAGGTCGACATCGGGTGGAAGTGCCAGTGCAGCCGGTCGCGCTTCTCGCCGCTCGCCTCGAGCAGCTCGCGGTAGTGGTCAAAAATGTTGTGGTAGCCCATGTCGCGCCGGCGCGGGTTGTACTCGAAGCCGACGTGGTCCAGGCAGTGCCAGTTGTAGACCCAGCCGCCGCCGAAGCTGTCGGGTAGCTTCATGCGGAACTCGCGCGCCATGGCGTGCTCGAGCATGGCGTCGACCTTGTCCCAGGTGTCGTTGTAGTTGGCGAGATGGCCATAGAGGATGCGCTTGACGTCCTCCTCGCGGCCGTTCAGCGGTACCTCGCCGCGCTTGAGCTTCTCGAGGTTGGCGCGGGTCGGCGGGATCGTCAGGCCGAAGAGGTCGCGCAGCCGCTCGAACTTGGCGGCGAGCGATTCGTACAGCGGTCCTTCGGTGTCGACCGCGTGCAGGATGAGGACCAGGCTGGAGGTCATCGCAGGTTGCCGGGCGCCGACTTCCGCGCCTCGACGCGGATCACGACGGGGTCCTCATCGTTGAACACCGCCAGGCCCTTGGACTCCACCTTGCTCACGACCTCCAGCCCCAGCGCCTCAAGGCGTTGTAGCAGGTCATCCATCACCACGAAGCGGCGGTAATGCCCGTGGATCCGCTCGGTCGGGCTGATGACCTCGCCCAACCGGCTGAGGGGATCGTTGATCGAGCGGCACTCCAGGAATAGGCGTCCTCCGGGAACCAGCAGACCGCGCGATGCACGGCAGAACGTCGCCTCCTCCTGCTCAGTCATGGCATGCAGCACGAAGCGGCAATAGACCACGTCGAAGTCCGGCCGGCCAGGCGACGCGGCTATCGCCTCGGCGGTTCCCTGCCGGAACTCGATCGGCAGATGCTGATAGCGCTTGCGGCACAGCTCGATGGCGGCGCGCGAGGTATCCACGGCATAGACCTCGTGCTCGAGCTGGGCGAAGTAGGCCGAATCCCTGCCGTTGCCGCATCCGACGTCGAGCATGCGCGAGCGGCCGTTCAAGCGGCTTCGCGCCACCTCAACCGCAAACGGCGAAGGCTGCGGAACGCCGCCGGCACTCCGGTAAAAGGCTTCCCAGTGCTGGGTCTTGCCGTGGTCGGCGGCGTGGGGACGGGCGCCGGAACCCACGAGATAGAAATCGACGATCGTCCGGGCGGCCTTGCCCGGATCCACATCGCCATAGTTGTCGATCGTGATCCCGGCATCGGCCGGCTCTTCATAGCCGAGCTCGCGGGTCGAAATGTTCTGATAGACGTTCTTGGTCGCGCGGTCCCTGCGGATGCGCTCGTCGTCCGGCACGCGTAGATAGACCAGGAGCGAGCGCTCGATGTTCTCGCTGACCCATCGGTACACCTCGCTGTACATCGCGACCGCCGAGATCACCACCGTCGCGTGCTGCGAGGCGAGATGGCTGCACAACCTGAAATAGACCTTGGCGAGCTCGACCCGTGCGGCCTGGTCGTAGCCCCATTTGCCTGAAAAGATGCGGCGCAGGTCGTCCCCGTCCAGAAACACGGTCCACAGCCCGCGCTGACGGAGCAGGCGCTCGACGTTGCGGCCCACCGTCGTCTTGCCCGCGCCGGAATACCCGGTGATCCAGATCACCCCGCCTTCGGCGCCGCTGCTAGCGCTGGGCACTGAAAGCCTCCGGGTTGCGCACCCAGTTCGGATCCCAGTTCTCCGGGTTGGTCGGATCCAGCGGGAAGCGTTCCGATCCCTCGCCGGTTTCGCACCAGCGCTTGAACGCCTCGCGCAGCAGCGGACTACTGGTCACCTTGGCCAGCGCGCTGTCGAAATCACCCTGGCTGAATCTCCTCCCCGAGAGCGGCAGACCGAGCATCTGGATCTGCCGGCCGGCGATCCACTCGCAGAGAAACAGGTCCTCGGGCGCGATCTGCCTGCGCCAGCGCCCGACCGGCGCCAGCGGATCGGTCTCTTCGGGAAACGAAAGGCTCTCGGCGGCGTTCCATTTCTTGCCGCTGTGGTCGGTGAAGTTCTCGATGGCGGTCATTTCCGCCAGCAGCTCGATGCCCAGGAACCTGCACAGCTCACCCAGCTCGGCGACCGGCTCCAGCTTCAAGCGCTCGAACCTCACCATGTGAACGCGCTTCGGATCCCGGGCTGCGTAGCGCACCGCGTGATTGACCGCATCCACCACGTCGAACAGCGCGATCAGATAGTCGTCGCCGGGCGCGATCGTGGTCTTGCGAAAGGAATGCACCACGTCGCGCGGATCGCGCACGATGATGATCGCCTGGCCGCCCGAGGACATCTCGAGGAACGCCGGGATCTTCGTCCACGCCATCGATTCCTTGTCGCCGAGAATCTTCTTCCGGGCGTCGGGGAACAGCGTTCGCAGAATGGCGGCATAGGCGGAGCCGTAGGTCGCGCCGCCCCGCTCCACTTGCTGCATGCATCGCTCGACGTTGAGCTGCAAGCCGAAGCGATTAAGCAGGCGATGTGCCATGTCCTTGAACAGCCGCACCGCGTTGCCCGGAGCGTCGATCGGATCGTATTTTCCGTGGCAGAAGCGGAAGAAATTGACGGAGTCGTAGCTCATGTCAATTTCGGGATGCGCGCTCAGCATCCGGCTGAGCAGCGTCGAGCCCGAGCGCATCGGCGTAGTCAGGAAAATGAGTCGCGTGTTCATAGCTGTATCGCGGAGGCGCGGTATTCTATCTTTTGACGCCTAGAAACGCCTTGATGATCTTCAGGCCGGTCTCGCCGCTCTTCTCGGGATGGAACTGGCAGCCGAAAAGATTGCCGTGTGACACCGCCGCGGTCACCGCGAATCCACCGTAGTCGCACACCGCGAGGACGTCCGCGGTCCGTGCAGGCTCGGCATGGAAAGAGTGCACGAAGTACACGCTGGCGCTGCCCGCGTCGACGCCGGCGAGGATGGTCTGCGCCCAGTCGCGCACAGCCGCTGGCCGCTCGAGCGCGGCCCAGCCGATGTGCGGGATCTTGCGCTCGGCGGCGGCGGGAATCGCGACCACCCGGCCGGGTAGCAGCCCCAGCCCCGGATGCATGCCGTGCTCTTCGCCGGCCTCGAACATTACCTGCATACCGACGCAGATGCCGAGGAACGGCCGTCCGCGCGCGGCGAAGCCGCGCAGCGGCTCAACGAAGCCGTGGGCCTGCAGTCCCGCCATGCAGTCGCGAAACGCGCCGACGCCCGGAACCACCAGGCGCTCGGCCCGCTCCAGCGCGCGCGGCTCCGCCGCCATCTCGACTTCGGCACCGCAGTGCTCGAGCGCGCGCTGCACGCTCAGCAGATTGCCGATGCCATAGTCGGCGACGGTGACGCGCGGTTTCATGCGACGCGCACCGGCAGTCCGGCTGCCAGCGCGGCGCGCCGGATCTCGGGCAGCGGCGCGCGGTCGTAGTGCAGAATGTCGGCCATCGCCACCGCGTCGGCGCCGGAATCCTTCACCACGCACACCAGATCGTCGGCCTTGCCCATGCCGCCGCTCGCGATTACCGGTACCTGAATGGCGTCGGTGACGGCGCGCACCAGGCCGAGATCGAAACCCTTGCGCGTGCCCTCCTGGTCGACCGACGTGAGCAGGATCTCGCCCGCGCCCAGCTCGACGCCCTGGCGCGCCCATTCCACCACGTCGCGCCCGGTGCGCTCGCGGCCGTTGTCGGTATAGGCCTCCCAGCGCCCGTCGGCCTTGCGCTTGGCCTCGATCGACAGGACCATGCACTGCGACCCGAAGCGGGTGGCGACCTCGTTGATCAGCGCCGGCCGGCGCACCGCCGCGGTGTTGATCGCCACCTTGTCGGCGCCGGCGCGCAGGACATCGCGCACGTCGTCGACCGAGCGGATGCCGCCGCCGACGGTCATCGGGATGAACACTTCCTCCGCCGCGCGGCGCACCACGTCGAGCAGATTGTTGCGGCCGTAAAGGCTCGCCACGATGTCCATGTAGACCAGCTCGTCCGCGCCGGCGCGGTAGTACTTGCGCGCGTAGGCCTGCGGATCGCCGATGACCCGCAGGCCTTCGAGATGCACGCCTTTGATGAGGTTCGGACCCTTGATGTCCAGTCGCGCGATCAGGCGGACGTTACGCACACACGCTGGAGGGGTTCTCGCTGAAGACGGTGTGGCGCAGCTTCCAATGCCCGTCGGCGTACAGCCAGAGGTGCGGGGAGCGGAACCGGTCGGCGAAGCGCATGAAGGTCTCGCGCGTCATCACCGGCTGCTCGAACATGTACGATGCCTTCGGGAATTCCTGCGGCGGGATACTTAGGTACCGGAACACCTCTTCAGCGAAGCGCTCGGGAAACTCGCCGTCGAAACGCTTCACCAGCGCGACGCCTTCCTCGCGAGTGATCTCGCCCGAGCGCACTTCCTGCGAGGCGTCGTAGGTGGCGCGGCCGATGCCAAACTTGATCCAAGTCGTGTAGTAATGGAAGTCGTCGACCCGGTCGTCGATGCTGTTGTACTTGCTGTAGGTCCCTGGAGTGCGCTCGGGCGAGGCCTGAAAACCGCCGTGCTCCACCGAGTAGTAATAGCAGCTCTGCGGATGCCACTTGAGGTAATAGCCGAGGTAGTGCACCTCGATGCGATGCTTCTCCATGTCCTCGGGATCGCCCGGCAAGTAAGGCTGTAGGTCGTTCTCATCGACGCCATAGCCCGCCTTCAGCTCGGCGACCGAGGTTCCGCCGAGAAAGACCTTGGACTTGTCCTGCGCCGCGAAGTATTCCCAGTCGCGCCGTGCCGACTGCGCGCTCGCCAACGGATTGCCGTACTCGGCCTCGCTCTCGCCGTAGAACACGAGTGGGATGCCGTGGATCTTGGCGAGCTTCGGCGCGAGCGCCTTCTGCCCGATGATGAAGGGCTGGAACGGGTGGAACAGGTTCTGCGTCGCCAAGCGGGTAAGAAGGCGGTGCACCCTGCCGTTCGGCGTGACCAGCACATTGTCAAAGCCGGCGTGGATCCAGGCCTGGAAGTTTCTCCAGCCCCACTCCGTATAGATATGCGGCGCCCAGGTCACAGTGAGCGGATGCATGCCGTACTTGAACTTAAGGATGTGCGCGGCGTAGAAGCTGTCCTTTCCGCCCGACCCGGGCACCAGGCAGTCGTAGGCGCCGTCGTCGCGGCGAAAGCGGTCGCAAAGCGCGCGCAACTCGCTCTCGCGCGCATTCCAGTCAATGGTCTGCTTCTTCAGCGTGGCGACGCGGCAGGCGTCGCAGATGCCGTCGTCGCCGATGTGGATCGTCGCCTTGCGCGTCGCTGTCGTGTGGGCGTACTCGACGGCGGTGTTCGGCCGCTGGTTGGAGATCACGCATGACCGGCAGAAACGCACCTGCAGCGGGAGGCCGTACTTCGCCTCGAGCGGTGCGCCGCCTGTTCCGAACGCCGAAAGATCAACCTCGGCTTGCCTCGATCCGTTTCGATCCATTGCGCGATTCTAATCGCGTTTCGCAACCGCCTCGGCGATGCGCCAGTCGTGCTCGTCGTCGATGTCGAGGCTGGCGACCGCATCCATGACGAGCGCGCGGCTGGCGGGCGGAAAGAATCCTTTGCCGGATTCGAGCGCCGCGGTGCGCACGACGTACATCGCGCCGTTCGGCGTGAACAGCGGCTCGATGTCCTGCCGGCGAGCGCCCAGCGCGTCGTCGCCGCCGAGCGGCGCCAGCATTCCCTCCGCACCCATGCGGAAAAGCGTGCGCAGCGTGCGGTGGACGGCCTTCACGCCGATGACGCCGTCGCTGTCGCGGTGCTTGCGTAGCAGCGCGTCGGCCTCGAAGATCGCCCGCGGCGGGCGGAACGGCGAGGTCGGTTGCAGCAGCATCACGGCCTCCGGCAAGCCGCCGCCGCGCTTCGCCCAATCGAGGGCGTGAAGCGTCACCGACTCCGCCGTCGCCTCGTCCGTCGCAAGCTCGGCCGGACGCATGAACGGCACGTCCAGGCCGCAGCGGCGGCCGGCCTCGGCGATCTCCGCGTCGTCGGTGCTCAGCACGGCGAGCGCATCTTCGACGCGCGCCGCTTTGATCGCGTCGGCGGTCCAGGCAAGCAAGGGCTTGCCGCCTAGCGGGCGGATGTTCTTGCGCGGCAGTCCCTTGGAGCCGCCCCGGGCGGGGACCACGATCAGCAGCCGGGGCGCCGCCAAGGGCGCTACGAGACTTTCACCAGCACCCGGACCGGCGTCGCCTCGACCTTCGCCCGCGTCTTGCCCTTGTCCGGGTCGTACAGGGTCGACGGCTTGCCCTCGGGAATGGCACGTGCCGCGCGCCAATACTTCTCGTATTCCCGGATGCGCTTGTAGTCGAAGTTGATCATCAGCTCGCGCAGCCCGAGCAGCTCGACTGCGTTGAAGTTGTGCGAGATCACCGCAGTGATGCGCGTGGCGTCGCCCAGATCGAGGATGAACTTCTCCAGATCGCCGTCGTACTGCCGCATGATCCAGTCGCGGTACACGGTGAACCACTCGGATCCCGGGTACGGCGTGGCGTAGAACGGCTTGACGACAATGCCGAGCCGCTTCCAGGCGTCCATGTTCTGGTAGATCGCCTCGAAGTCCTCGATCGGGAAGCCGATGATCTGGTTCGGGATCGGCCGGATGCCGGCGTCGAGGGTCCAGAAGAAGCTGCGGATGTTGTTCTCGGGCATGGCGCCCTTGCCGACGGTCTTCATCACGTGCGGCGAGAACGACTCGTAGCCGTAGACGAGGTGCGAGCAGCCGGCGCGCCGCATCAGCTTCAAGATCTCGGGGTTGCACAGCGTCGCGTGGCTAGTTCCGGACCAGTGGATGCCGCGACAGTTCTCGTCGTGCGTTACGCCGTCGCGTACGCACGTCGGTGCCAAGCCCTCGCTGATAAGGAGTTCGCAGATTGCTTTCATCCAGGTGCGCTTGGAGTACTGGTCCATGGTCATCAGGTTCTCGTCGAGGAAGCCGACGAAATCGATGCCGTAGGTTTTGTGCGCGTGCTTGATCAGGTCGACCACGTAGCGCGCGCTGTGATAGCGGATGGTGCGCGAGTACTCGCCCGGCCCGTCGAAGGCGACGTTTAGCTCGCCGTCGTCGCCCCTCTCGTAGCGCATGTCGCCGGCGATGCCGAGGTGGTAGCAGTAGCGGCAGATGAGCGAGCAGCCGTAGCTCGCGTTGATGTCGAGGCGCCGCCGCGCGAGCATGCCCTCCTCCGAGAACAGCACCTGGCTGTTCTTGAAGTACACCTCTTCCAGCGGGAACAGCTCCCACGCCGGTGGCGGCAGCAAGTCGAGGTCCTGCAGCAGCGGCCGCTCGAGCGCGAGCTGCGGCTTGCCGTCCGCGCCGCGCGACACCGTCCCGAGGATCCGCTGCCAGTCACGCAGGCCGGCATCGATCATCTTCAGGATCTCGGAGAAGGTGACGAAGGCCTCGCCGACCACGCCGACGTCCACCTCGGGGAGGAAGCTCATCATTTCGCGCGGCAGCGAGGTGAGCACGCCTCCGCCGAGCACGATCACCGCCTTCGGGCACGCGGGACGCGCTTGGCGCACGATGCTCCGGATCGAGCCGTACGCCGTGGTGATGCCGCCGAGCGCGATCACGTCCCAGTCGTCGGCCGCCAGCACCTCGTCGAGGACTTCCGGCCCCTTGCGCCAGGCGTTCTGATCGTAGACCTGCACCAGGTGGCCTTCGCGCATGCTGATCGCGGCGAGCAGCGCGATGCCGTAAGGGACGTGGCGGGGCACGTCCTCTTCTCGGACCACCGGGTTGATGAACAGAATCTTTGCCATGCGCCCCGCTTTCAGCCGACGGCTGCGCCGGTCAGGAAATCGCGCAGCGCCACGAACCGAATGGCATCTCCGAAAAGGATGCCGCCTTCGGTGCAATTATACGTGACGCACTCGGCGTCCGCTGCCATCTCCAGGAAGGTGTCGCGGTACCACATGTAGGCGGGGTCGGTGTAGAACCAGACCCCAAGGTGTGGATTGAAGATGCGGATGTACAGTGAGTCGAGCTTGTCCTCCCCCACCAGCTCGACCGCCTCTCGGTAGTACTGCGTGTTCCGATAGGGCGTTTCGCTGTAGTAGGAGAAATCCACGCCGGTCAGAGCAACGTGCTTCTTCTCCAGCACGGCATGCGCCATCATCCAGCACGCCGAGCCGACGTTGCCGCCGGCGTTGACGCACGGCAGGCGGTTCAGGCGCTGCAGTTCACGCGTGACGCTGCCCGGCGCATCCGGATCGTCGTACATCGGGTTCCACCAGTAGATCTGCATGCCGGTGCGAAGCGCCCGGTTTACTACCGCCGATGAGGCGGACGTCGAAAGCGCGAGGCGAATCTGCTTGCCGTGGCGGTCGAGCAGCCCGAGGATCTCCTCGTTCGCGCGCATCTCGTCGGCAAAGGCTCGGTCCATGTCCTGGCGCGAGAAGTAGTCGTCGGCTACCAAGTCTTGACGTGTCAGCTCGGGGTCGCCGAACCAGCGCACGATGCGCTTGGCGTGCGGGTCGAGCGTGACCACCAGGTCGGGAACGATTCCGGCGCGCAGGCAATAACGCATCGAGCTGTCGGTAGCGATGATCGCGCCGTCGAAGCGGTGCTCGAGGATTTGCGCGGCGGCGTTGCGGCGGTGGATGCTCGGGCCGGCGGCGACGACGATAGCGCGGTCGCCCCTGCCGATCGCCGCACCGCGCAGTTCGCGCAGCGAGCGGCCCCTGTCTCGGTGCCCCAGGTTGCGCCGCGCGTTCTCGACGCCCGCCTCGCCGATTCGCGCGAGCGTCAGACCTTTCATGTTGGCGACCAGCTCGCGCCCGAGCTCGCCGCCGTTAGGCGCGTCGCTCAATCTTTGCCGGACTTGCCGCCCTTCTCAGGCTCGTCCCACACCACCTTCTTCTTGGAGACGAAGGCGATGCTGCCGCCGAGGCGCTTAAGCGCCTCCTTCTCGAAGCGGTCTTCCAGTGTCGTCTCCTTCGCGGAGTCGGCCTTCACCGGCTTCTTGGTCTTGAAGTTGCCCCTTAACACGTCGCTCATTGCGATACCTCCGGATTCATCAATTCCAGCCTCGCGCGCTCCAGATCGTCGAGTCGCCCGACGTCCAGCCAGTACTCGCGGATCGGGAACGCGCCGGTCGGTTGTCCGCTCTGCGTCATCATTTGGAACAGCGTGGTCATGTCGAACTGCGTCGCACGCGGCACCAGCTTCAGCGCCTCGGGCTCGAGGATGTAGATGCCGGCGTTGACGAAGAAGCGCTGCACCGGCTTCTCGTCGACCGCGACGATGCGGTCGCCTTCCAGCTTGACCACGCCGAAGGGCACCTGCAGGTCGTACTCGCGCACGCACATCGTCGCCGCGGCGCGATGCTCGACGTGAAAGTCCAGGAGCTGCTGGAAGTTGACCTTGGTGAGCAGGTCGCCGTTCATGACGACGAGCGGCTGCGTCGGCGTCACCGGCAGCAAGCTAAGCGACCCGGCGGTGCCAAGCCGCTCGGTCTCCTCCAGATAGTGGATGCTTACGCCCCAGCGCGAGCCGTCGCCGAAGTGCGACTTCACCATCTCCGCTTTGTAGTTCACAGAGAGATAGAAATCGCGGAAGCCAAAGTCCCGGAAGTTGTCGAGGATCGTCTCAAGGATCGGCTTGGCGCCCACGTGAATCATCGGCTTCGGCAACTCGTGCGTGATCGGGTTGAGCCGCGAGCCGAGGCCACCGGCCATCAGGACCACGATGTTGCCGCGCTCCTCCGGCTGGAGGAAGTCGCCGAGGTGGTGCACGCCGGTCACGCGTCCCGCGGCGTCGACGCGCGGGATGCAGCGATGCGTGGTGCGCTTCATCAGGTCGAGGACGCGGGCTGGGCGCTCGTCGTCCGGGACGCTGGTGGGGTTCGCATTCATGATCGCCGACACCGAGGCAGTTGTGCCGACGCCGCGCAGCAAGCCGCGCCGCACATCGCCGTCGGTGATCGTGCCGCGCAGCACTTGGCCGGCGTCGACGACCAGTGCGATCTGCACGCCACTTTGGTCGATGGCGCGGATCGCCTCGGCCACCGTGGCTTGCGGCGGGATCAGCGCCTGTTTCCAGCGCTCCTTCATTCCTTCGTCTCTGCCTTGGAGGACGCAATTGTCGCTCGCGGCGGCACATCACGCAGGACCACCGCTCCGGCACCGATGAGCGCGCCTTCGCCAATGCGCACCCCCTGCTTAACCACCGCACCAGTACCTATATGAACGCTGCTGCCCACCTTGACGGCCCCGGACAAGATCGCCCCCGGTGCAATGTGGACGTGCTCGCCAATATCGCAATCGTGATCGACAGAGGCGCGCGTATTGACCAGCGCGTTGGCGCCAATCCGCGCATCGGCCTGGACTACCGCTCCCGCCATCACCTGCGCGCCCTCACCAAGGACGGCACGCGGCGACACGATGGCCGCAGGATGCACCACTTGGGCAAAGCGATAGCCCTGGCCGCGGAACTTCTCGAATACCGCACGACGTCGCTCCAAGCTCTCTCGGTCGACCGAGCCGACCGCATTGACCAGGTGGATCGCGTCCGCTGCCTGCTTCAGAACCCAATCATCGCCGCCATGAATGCTCAGCCCAAGTAACGCCTTGCCCCACTGACTGCTGTCCGCGTCAGCGAGTCCGAGGATGCGGACGCTGGCTTTCTCCAGCGCGTCAATCAGCACCTTGGCGTGCCCGCCGGCGCCGACAATGACAATGCAGGCGCTCACGGCTGGATGAGCTGCCCGGCGGCGTAGTCGCGCGTCGCCGCCTTGCCCAGCCATTCCCAGTACCGCATCGGGGAAATGCCGCCGCCCGGCCGCATCACCGCCAGGTTCTGCGTCGTAAAAGGTTCGCCCTTGCGCACGGGGCGCATCGCCACCAGGCTCTTGCGCGCCGCCACGGCATTTGCCAGCTCGGACGCGACCGGGCGTTTGTCCCCGTTCCCGAGCGCTTGCTCCACCTCGCGCACGCCAGTCACCAGCGCCGCAAAATCTCCAGGCTCGAGCGACGCCGCATGGTCGGGACCTTGCATGCTGCGATCGAGCGTCAAATGCTTCTCGATCACCACCGCGCCGAGGGCTGCGGCCGCGATCGCCGCCGAACTGCCTGTCGAATGATCGGAGAATCCCACTTGCGTGCCGAAGCGCTCTTTCAGCGTATGCATCGCCCGCAGGTTAAGATCGGCGACCCCAGCCGGGTAATCGGTAGTGCACTGCAGGAGCGTAACTCGCTCCGTCACCGCTCGGCGTCCGGCCGCGCTGCTGTAGGCATCGCGCAGCGCTTCCGCGCCCGAGGGTTCGCGTTTCTCCAACGCCGTCCATGCCACCAGCGCAAGCGCGCGCCCGATGTCCTCCAACGTAGCCATCCCCGTCGAGAGGATCAGCGGTTTGCCAGTGCGCGCCGCTGCGTGCAGCAGCGGGCCGTTCGTCAGGTCACCGGACGAGATCTTGATCGCCGGAACATTGATCTCGACTAGCAGCGCGAGGCTTTCCAGGTCGAACGGCGTCGAAAGGAAGACCAGCCCGCGCTCCCGGCAATGCGCGGCCAGGGAGCGGTGTGCGGCCGGATCGAGCTCGAGCTTGCGCAGCATGTCATATTGCGATTCGCTAGCGCCGGTGGTCTTCTCCTGGTACTTGGCTTTGGGCGCTCGCGGCGACGCGAGCGCATCGGCACGGAAGGTCTGGAACTTGACAGCGTCCGACCCGGCCTGGGCTGCCGCGTCCACCAACTCGTGCGCGAGCTTCAACATGCCGTTGTGGTTCACGCCGGCTTCGGCGATCATGAAGACGCGGCCGGGTTCAAGCATCGATGAACTTCTTCCTCAGCAGGCGCGAGCGGTCCCCGGCCTCGAGAAGCCTGCTGACAATGCGTTCGGCGCTGCGGCCCTCGCCGTAAGGATTCACGACGCGCGAGCAATCGAGCGCCAGCGCCCTGCCGATGGCGGCGGCGATGTCCTTGCGCGACGGTGCGCTGTTGACCACCGAGGCCGCCTGCAGTCGCCCCTTCTGGCGGTTGCCGATGTTCACCGCCGCCTTTTTCAGCGTCGGTGCCTCGTAAAGCGCACTCGAAGAGTTGCCGACGAGCGCGTCCACCTCGCGCATCAGACTGAGGTACAGGCGCTGGCCGAGCGAGATGAAGGCGCGCGCGTTCGGGTGGCTTGCGACGAACTTGTCCAGCAGCGCGACGATGCTCCGGCCCTCGTTGTCGGCATTGGGGTAGGTGAACACAATCCCGACTTCGGGGCCAAGGGCGTCGAGCGCCGCAAGCAGTTCGGCGAACTGCGGCGCCGCAAGGCCCGGTTCCACCGTCGGCGGGTGGAAGGTCACCAGCAGGTTGCGCCGCTTGAGTTGCAGGCCGAGCTCGCGCTCCAGCGTCGGGCGGTCGAGCGGCTGCAGCTGGTGGATGTAGTCGATCCCCGGGCTGCCGACGTTGTGCACCCGCCAGCCTTCCTCGCCCAGCTGCCGCAGCCGACGCGCCGCGTCGTCGTTACTGACGAAGTGCAGGTGCGACAGCTTGGTGATCGCATGGCGGATCGCATCGTCGAAGGAGCCCTCGGTGACGTCGCCGCCGGCGACGTGCGCAACCGGAATGCGCGCCGGCAATGCCGCGGTCACCGCGGCGAGCGTCTCGAAACGGTCGCCGAGCACGAGGAGTAGGTCGGGCGCGAGTGCTTCGAGCGCGTCGGCGAAACCGGTCACGCCCGCGCCGATCGACCTGCCGATGCCCCGCCCTGAATCACTCGAAAGCTGCAGGTCAACCCTTGCGTCGATGGTGAAACCGTCGGCCTCGATGCCGCGCGCCGTGAGCCCGAACTCTGGCGACAGATGCATGCCACTCACGGCCACCTGCAACTCGAGCCGCCCGGAATCGCGGATCGCACGCATCACCCAGTGCAACAGGCCGTAGTCGGCGCGGCTGCCAGTGGCGACGCAGATCTTCCGCATGTCAGAGGTTGTAGTCCTCGGGCCGGTAGCGGATGAGGTTACGCGGCTGCCGAAACCACTCGATGGTCTGCGCCAAGCCGCGGCGCAATCCTTCGCGCCCTGCGAGCTCCGGCGACCAGCCGAACAGGCGCTTCGCCTTCTCGTTGGAGGCACACAGACGGTCGACCTCGCTCGCTGCAGGCCTCACGCGCCCCGGGTCCACCTCTACCTCGACGTTGGCTTGCATCGTCTCGGCAACCAGACCTGCCAGGTCGCCGATCGAGATCTCGAAGCCGCTGCCGAAGTTCACCACCTCGCCGACGCCAGCCTCGGAGGTAAGCGCTGCCATGAAGCCCGTGCAGGTATCGGAAACGAAGTTGAAATCGCGCGTCGGATGCAGCGAGCCGAGGCGGACCTTCCTGCGGCCGCTGGCAATCTGGGAGATGACCGTCGGGATCACGGCGCGCGCGGACTGTCGGGGACCAAAGGTGTTGAACGGCCGCACCACGCACACCGGCAGACCGAACGAGGCGTGGAAGGAAAGCGCCAGCAGGTCCGCGGCAGCCTTGGTGGCCGCGTACGGCGATTGCGTCTGCAGCGGATGGTCCTCGCGGATCGGCACCGCGCGCGCAGTACCATACACTTCGCTCGTCGAGGTGTGGAGAAAGCGATGCACATCGTGCTGACGCGCCGCCTGTAGCAAGTTCAGCGTGCCCTTCACGTTGGTATCCACGTACGCATCAGGCGCGTGGTACGAGTACGGGATCGCGATCAGCGCCGCCAGGTGCAGCACGGCGTCGCAGCCTTTCACTGCCTCGGAGACTTGGTGCGGGTCGCGCACATCCCCGGCGATGACGCGAACCCGCTGCATCAGCTTTACATCCGCTTCGTCCAGCCAGCCGCACGAGTTGAAGGAGTTATATTGGACCAAGGCGCGCACCTCATGCCCCGCCGCGGCGAGTGCCTCCGTCAGGTGCGAACCGATGAACCCGTCGGCTCCCGTGACCAGCAGCTTCATGCCCGGGTCGATTCGAGCACCAGCTTGCGCACGGCGGCGATTACACGCTGCTGCGCAGTCGCGTCGAGCGATGTCGAGCAAGGCAGCACGAGAATCCGCGACCACAGGGACTCTGTGACGTCCTGCGCGCTCTTCGCACAGTGCGCATAAGGCGGTTGCAGGTGCACAGGGCGCCAGAACAGGCCCGCTGAAATGTTCTGCTCGCGCAGCGCCTTGCGCAGCTCGGGTGGTGAAAGCCGGGCGTTATCGTCCAGCACCACTCCGGAAAGCCAGCACGCGCTCTGGGCCCAGCCTGGCTGAGGGAAGACGCCCAACCCCGACATTCTCGCGAACACGCGGTCGTATGCCTTGCGGATACGCAGTTTGCGCTTGAGCAATTCGGCCAGCCGCTCGATCTGCGCGAGACCGACTGCGGCCTCAAGGTTCGTCATGCGGTAGTTATAGCCGACAGCGTCGTGCACATACTCCTCGCCGTCGCGCGCCTGTGCCGCGAGATGCTTCGCGCGTTTGAGCAAAATCTTGTCCATTGACGCGATGGCGCCGCCGCCGCCAGAAGTCACAGTCTTGTTGCCGTTGAACGAAAACACCGTGAGGTCAGCGAGCTCTGCGAGAGCCCGCTCCTTGTAGGACGCCCCGAGTGCCGCAGCGGCATCGGCGATCACCGGAAGGCGATAGCGCCGTGCAATCTCGACCAGCGGGTCCATGTCAGCGGGCGTGCCTAGCGTGTACACAGGCATCAGCGCCGCGACGCGCCGCCCGCTAGGCTTGTGCACGAGCGCTTCGCCACGCCGCTCGGTATGACGCTCAAGCTCCGACTCAAGCAGGGCCGGATCGAGCGTCCAGCTATCCCGCTCAATGTCCAGCAGCCACGGGCTTGCCCCGCAGTGCGCGATAGCGTTGGCGCTGGCAATGAAGGTGAACGAAGGAAGGATGACGAGGTCGTCGCGGCGCACACCCGTGCACACTAGCGCCAGATGGAGGGCCGCAGTCCCCGACGACACCGCCACTGCTTCGGAGGCGCCGCAGTTGTGTGCTAACACCTCCTCGAAGCGAGTGACGTAGGGACCGACCGAGGATACGTAGTTTGTGCGCAAGCAATCGAGCAGATACTCCGACTCGCGCCCGCTAAGATCGGGCTCGGCAAGCGGGATTTGCCGGCTCCCATCAGGACGCGCGTCGCCACGTGTCGCCGTTGAGCGCTCGCGCCGGGAGGAGTGTTCTGCACGGCGCATTCACGAGCCTCGCATCACAAGCGCCAGCACGTTACGCCAGCGCGGCGCAGCGCAGTGAGGTCGAGCACGCCCTTCACGTCGATTGCGCAGCCGCCCGCGACGAGCTTCGCCACGAAATCCTGAGCCGGCCGCTCGTACTGCCGGTGCGCTACCGCGAGCACCAGCGCGTCGGCCCTGGGCAGCTCGTCCCACGCGCGCAGCGTGATCCCGTACTCGGCCTTCGCGTCGGCCGGGTCAGCGAGCGGATCGTGCACGTGCAGCTCGGCGCCGTAGGCTGCTAGCTCGGCGCACAGGTCGGCGACCTTGGAGTTGCGCAGGTCGGGTACGTTCTCCTTGAAGGTAAGGCCGAACACGTTGACTTTGATGCCGCGGATCGCCTTACCTGCAAGCGCCAGCATTCGCACGGTCTTCTCGGCGACGAACTTCGCCATGCCGTCGTTGATGCGCCGGCCGGCGAGGATCACCTGCGGGTGGTACCCCGCCATCTCGGCGCAGTGCGTGAGGTAGTAGGGATCGACGCCGATGCAGTGACCGCCCACCAGCCCGGGCGCGAACCGCAGGAAGTTCCACTTGGTCCCCGCCGCCTTCAGCACTTCGCCCGTGTCGAGGCCGAGCCGGTCGAAGATGACCGCGAGTTCGTTTATCAGCGCGATGTTGAGGTCGCGCTGCGTGTTCTCGATCACCTTGGCTGCTTCCGCGGTCTCGATGCTCGGCGCGCGGTGCACGCCCGCGGCGACCACCGCGCCGTAGAGCGCCACGACCTTCTCGAGCGTCTCGCCGCTGTCCGCCGCCACGACCTTGACGATGCTCGCGAGCGTATGCTCCTTGTCGCCGGGGTTGATGCGCTCGGGCGAGTAGCCGACGAAGAAATCTCGCTTCCACTTCATGCCCGAGGCGCGCTCCAGCTCGGGAACGCACACCGCCGCGGTGCAGCCCGGGTATACCGTCGACTCGTAGATCACCGTGGCGCCGCGCTTGAGGTTCGCGCCGACCGCGCGCGAGGCGCTGACCAGCGGCCCGAGGTCTGGCTGGCGCGCGCCGTCGATCGGCGTCGGCACCGCGACGATGACGAAGTCCGCTTCCCTGAGCGCAGACGCGTCGCTGGTGAAGCGCGCGCGCGTTGCGCGCAGGTCGCCTTCAGCCACTTCGCGCGTGCGGTCGACGCCGCGGCCGAGCTCCTCCACGCGCGCGCGCGACACGTCGTAGCCGAGCGTGACGAAGCGCCTGCCGAACTCGACGGCGAGCGGCAGCCCGACGTAGCCCAGGCCGACGATCGCGACGACCGGCGAGCTCATTTCTGCTTCGCCTCGCGCCGCAAGCTGTCGATCTCCTTGCGCAGCGCCTCGTATTCGGTCGTCTTGCGTTGCAGGAAGCGCACCGTGTTGCGGGACTTCTCGCTGATCCCCTTGGGCGTGAGCACGTAGAGATAGGCGCGCTTGTTCTGGCTGTTGCGGAAATTGTTCGCCTTGACCAGGCCGCGATCGATCAGCGCCTTCAAGCAATAGTTGATCTTGCCCAGGCTGACGCCGAGCTCTTCCGCGAGGTGGCGCTGCGACACTTTGGGGTCGCGCTCGAGCTCGCGGAGGATGCGGAAATGCTGTTCTTCCGTGGGACCTCCCATCTGTTCAACAATTGAACAAGCCGCCGCGCATTAGACCCCAGCGCCGGGCAAACGGCAAGTTCGGGGGTTACGTCAGAAGGTCCTTCCAGTGCGGTAGGCGCGCGCCCAGCACCGCCCCGGCGCGGCGGTTGTCGAGCACGGAGTACGCCGGGCGGCGCGCCGCCGCCGGAAAGTCGGACGTGCGCGCCGCATCCACGCGCGACGAAGAGCGCAGCGCCTTGACCACCTCGCGCGCGAATTCATGGCGCGTCGCCTGTCCCGAAGGGACGATGTGAAGCAAACCGTCCGCTCCGGTCTTCAAAAGGATTGCGGTGTAAGAAGCCAAGAACGCGCTGCTGGTCGGCACGCTGGTCTGGTCGTCGACCATGCGCATCGGCTCGCCCGCCTGCGCCTTGCGCCGGATGATCTGGTAGAAGTTCGATGCGCGCGGCCCGTACACCCAGCTCATGCGCAGGATCAGGTGGCGGCATCCGGCGGCGCGGATGCGGCTCTCTCCCTCGAGCTTGCTCCGGGCATACGCGGAGAGCGGGTTGGGCGCATCGGTTTCGGCGTAAGGCGCGCCTTTGGAGCCGTCGAAAACGTAGTCGGTAGAGTAGTGCACGAGCAGCGCGCCCAGCCGTTTCGCCTCCTCGGCCAGCACTGCCGGCGCGACGGCGTTCACCTTCGTCGCCAGCTCGCGCTCGGCTTCGGCCCTGTCGACGGCGGTGTAGGCGGCGGCGTTGACGACCACCTCAGGCCTGACCTCCCGCATGACGCGCCGGATGGCGCCCGGGTCGGCGAGGTCGAGCGCCGCCCGGTCAGTCGCAATCACTTCCTCGAGGATGCGCTCGAGCTCGGCGCCGACCTGGCCGCTGCGGCCGGTGAGCAGGACCCTCAATCGAACAGGTCGGCCGAGCCGAACGCGCCCGCGCGCCGGTCCTTGTCGCTCACGATCGGATCGCTTTCCAGCGGCCAGCGGATCGCGAGCGCCGGATCGTTCCAGAGAATCGTGCGCTCGTGCTCGGGCGCGTAGAAGTCGGTGGTCTTGTAGGCGACGATGGCGTGCTCGGACAGGACCAGGTAGCCGTGCGCGAAGCCGGGCGGGATCCAGAGCATGCGGTGCGCGCCGCCGGAGAGCGCCGCGGAGAACCACTTGCCGAGCGTCGGCGAGCTGCGCCGCAGGTCGACCACCACGTCGCAGATCTCGCCCGCCATCACCTGCACCAGCTTTCCCTGCGGCTGGCGGATCTGGTAGTGCAGCCCGCGCAGGACGTTGCGCACCGAGAACGACACGTTGTCCTGCACGAACTCCACGTCGAGCCCGGTCACTTCACGGAACACGCGCTGGTTGTAGCTTTCAAGAAAGAAACCCCGTTCGTCCTGGTGCACGCGCGGCTCGAGCAGCAAGACCTCCGGAATCTCGGTGGGCGTCACCTTCACGGCAGCAGCCGGTCGGTCAGCACCCGCCGCAGGTAGTCGCCGTAGCCGCTGCGCTCGAGCGGCTTCGCCAGCGCCTCGAGCTGCGCGGCATCGATGAAGCCCATGCGGTAGGCGATCTCCTCCGGGCAGGCGATCTTGAGCCCCTGGCGGCGCTCGATGGTCTCGATGAACTGCGCGGCCTGGAGCAGCGCCTCGTGGGTGCCGGTGTCGAGCCACGCCATGCCACGGCCCATCGGGATGACCTCGAGCGCGCCGCGGTCGAGGTAGGCGCGGTTGACGTCGGTGATCTCGAGCTCCCTGCGCGGAGAGGGCTTCAGCCGGGACGCGATCTCGACCACCTCCCGGTCGTAGAAATAGAGTCCCGTGACCACGTAGCGCGATTTCGGCTGGCGCGGCTTCTCCTCGACGCCGATCGCCTTGCCCTTGCCGTCGAATTCGATCACGCCGTAGCGCTCCGGGTCGTTAACCGGGTAGGCGAACACCGTGGCGCCGCGCTCGCGCGCGGCGGCGCGCTTGAGGAGATCGGCGAGCTCGTTGCCGTGGAAGATGTTGTCGCCGAGCACCAGCGCGACGCGGCTGCCCCCGATGAACTCGCGCCCGACGAGGAATGCCTGCGCGATGCCTTCGGGCTTCGGCTGCACCGCGTAGGCGAGGCGCAGGCCCCAGCGCCTGCCGTCGCCGAGCAGCGCCTCGAAGCGCGGCGTGTCCTGCGGCGTCGAGATCACCAGGATGTCGCGGATGCCGGCGAGCATCAGGGTCGAGAGCGGGTAGTAGACCAGCGGCTTGTCGTATACCGGCAGGAGCTGCTTGGAGTTCACCTGCGTCGCGGGATAGAGCCGCGTGCCCGAGCCACCGGCGAGGACGATTCCCTTCACGGCCGCCCGAGGGTCCAGCGCACGGTTTTTTCCAGGCCCGAGGCAAAGCTCTCGCGCGGCCGCCAGCCGAGCTCGCGCCGGATCTTCGAGATGTCCATCGCGTAGCGCCGGTCATGACCCGGCCGATCCTTCACGAACTCGATCAGCCTGGAGTACGTGTCCTTGCGCGGGCGCGCCTGGTCGAGCAGCGCGCAGATCGCCTTCACCACGTCGATGTTGGCCTGCTCGGCTTCGCCGCCGATATTGTAGGTCTCGCCCGCCCTGCCCTTCTCGAGCACCAGGCGCAGCGCCTCGCAGTGGTCGGCGACGTAGAGCCAGTCGCGTACGTTGCGGCCGTCGCCGTACACCGGCAGCGGCTTGCCGGCGAGCGCGTTGCCGATGGTGAGCGGGATCAGCTTCTCCGGGAACTGGCGAGGGCCGTAGTTGTTCGAGCAGTTGGTGGTGAGGGTCGGCAGGCCGTACGTGTGGTGGTAGGCGCGCACCAGGTGGTCGGCCGCAGCCTTGGACGCCGCGTAGGGGCTGTTCGGCGCGTAGGGCGTCGCCTCGGTGAACGCCGGGTCGCCCGGGCCGAGCGAGCCGTAGACCTCGTCGGTGGAAACGTGCAGGAAGCGCAGCTCGCCTGAGCTTGCCCTCGCCTCTTCCAGCAGCGAGAAGGTGCCCACCACGTTCGTCTGCACGAAAGGCGCGGGCCCGGCGATCGAGCGGTCGACGTGGCTCTCGGCCGCGAAGTGCACGATCGCCCTTGGCTTGTACTTGCCCAGGAGATCCTTGATGAGTGCGCGGTCACAGACATCCCCACGGACGAACACGTGCCGCTTGTCTTCGCGCAGCGGCTCGAGGTTGCGCAGGCTGCCGGCGTAGGTGAGCTTGTCGAGGTTGACGATCGGCTCGCCGGTTTCGGCGAGCGTCGAGAGCACGAAGTTCGCGCCGATGAAGCCCGCGCCGCCGGTGACGAGAAGCATGGCCGGGGAATTCTAGACGCGATCCGACCTGCGGGCGCGCAGCACCAGGTTCTTGCCGGCGAGCGGCGCGAGGCAGGCGTCGAGCGCGCGCGACGCGGGAAACAGCCACCGGTCGTAGAACCGCACCGCGCCGCGCGAGAGCTCGCCGCTGCGCGGTCCGAGCGCCCTGAACGCCAGCGCCGCGACGAAGCCGAGGCTGTCGGCGTAGCGCACGTCCTCGACCGCGAGGCCGGCGCCCTCGACCAGGCGGGCGAGCGCCCGTTTGCGGTAGCGGCGCAGGTGGCCGACCCTGCGGTCCATCGCGGAGTAGAGCACCATGAAAGCCGGAACATAGAGCACGAGGCGGCCGCCGGGCCGGAGCACGCGCGCGAGCGCGGCGAGCGCGGCGGCATCGTCCTCGATGTGCTCGAGCACGTTGAAGGAGTACGCGAGGTCGATCGAGCCGCCTTCCACCTCCCGGAGGTCCGTAACCACGCGCAGCGACTTCTCCGCGAGCCGCAGGCGCAGCTGCGGATCGGGCTCGACGCAGACCACGTCCGCGCCCTGCGCGCGCAGCGGCTGCGCGAACGTCCCGGAGCCGGCGCCGAAGTCGAGCACGCGCCTGCCGGCGGCTGCGAGCGGCTGCACCAGGCCGAGGAGGAAGCGGTTGTAGCGCACCGCCTCCTCCATGACCTCCAGGTTGTAGGCGCTCACGAGCGCGAAGCGCGCAGGGCGAGGTAGGCGAGCCGCTTCATCTCGCGGCGCCCCTTGGTCACGGTGTCGAGGATCAGGCCGCACACCACGCTCAGGAACGCGCTCAGCATCATCCCGGTGGCGAGGATCGCCGAGGGAAAGCGCGGCACCAGGCCGGTCTCGACGAACGTGATCCAGAGCTGCACGCCGATGACCAGCGCCGGAATCGCCAGCGCCAGCGCGAGGCCGCCGAAGAACGCGAGCGGCCGCTCGCCCTTCACCAGGTTGGCGATCGCAAGCAGGATGCGCCAGCCGTCGCTGAACGTGGCGAGCTTGCTCGCCGAGCGCCCGGGGCGCGGATAGTAGGGCGTCTCCACCTCGCAGAACGGGATGCCGAGCTCGAGCGCGTGCACCGCGAGCTCGGTCTCGATCTCGAATCCCGGCGAGAGCGCCGGGAACGACTTGACGAAGCGGTGCGACAGCGCCCGGTAGCCCGACAGCAGATCGCCGAGCCGACGGCCGAAGATGCGGCCGAC
>Ga0187892_10002120_pt1 | contig 41482 bp, 41 predicted proteins | sample MA1701073metaG_FD_139345 | JGI IMG/M metagenome (GOLD analysis project Ga0187892, IMG submission 139345) | Bio-ooze microbial communities from a basaltic lava cave in the Kipuka Kanohina Cave System on the Island of Hawaii, USA - MA170107-3 metaG ... | reverse complement strand
CCATGTTCGAGATGATCAATCGGCCTAGGAGAACGCAGCCCTACGCACCTCGAACAGGCCACCCACGGCTCCGAAGCCGGAACGCCATGTTCGAGATGATCAATCGGCCTAGGAGAACGCAGCACGGCGCACCTCGAACAGGCCACCCACGGCTCAAGCCGGCCTCGCGGCCCCCGCTACAATGAAACCACCACGGTTCGAGTACCACGCGCCGAGCACGGTCGAAGAGGTCCTGGAGCTCCTGGCCCGCTACGGCGGCGACGCCAAGGCCCTGGCCGGCGGCCAGAGCCTCATGCCGCTGCTCAACTTCCGGCTGACCCGCCCGGCTGCCATCGTCGACCTCAACCGCGTTCCTGCGCTCTCGTACATCACGGAGATCGACGGGCAGGTGCGGTTCGGGGCGATGACGCGGCAACGGGCGATCGAGTTCTCGCCCGTCGTCCGCGCCCGCCTGCCGCTGCTCGCCGAGGCCACGCGCTGGGTCGGTCACCTGCCGATTCGCACGCGCGGGACCATCGGCGGCTCCATCGCTCACGCCGACCCGTCCGCCGAGTACCCGGCGATCCTGACGGCGCTCGACGGCGAAGTCGTGATTCGCGGCCCCGCGGGCGAGCGGGTCGTCAAGCCGGCGGGCTTCTTCCAGACGTACCTGACGACGAGCCTCGGCGCCGACGAGCTGCTCACCGAGGTGCGGTTGCCGGCCACCCCGCCGGGGGCGGGCTGGGCCTTCGAGGAGTTCGCGCGACGCCACGGCGACTTCGCGATCGTGGGCATCGCCGCGCTGGTGGTCGTCGAGGGCCAGCGCTGCCGACTGGCGCGCCTGGCCACGGCGGGGGCAGGGCCGGTTCCCATCAGGTTGCGCGCCGCCGAGGCGGTCCTCGAGGGCGAGGGGCTGGCCGATGCGGCCATCGAGGCGGCGGCCCAGACCGCGCGCGGCCTGGTCGAGCCGGACTCCGACATCCACGCTTCGGCCGACTACCGGCGCCACCTCATCCACGTGCTCACGGCCCGCGCGCTCACGCGGGCCCGGGCCCGCGCCTGGGGGCAGGGATGAGCGCGGTCACCGTGCGCCTCACCGTCAACGGCGCCCCTCGCGAGGGGCGGTGCGAGCCGCGCAAGCTCCTGGTCGATTTTCTCCGCGAGGACCTCGCGCTCACCGGGACGCACGTGGGCTGCGAGCACGGAATTTGCGGGGCCTGCACGATTCTGATCGATGGTGAGGCAGCGCGCTCGTGCATCATGCTGGCCGTGCAGGCCGATGGAGCCGAGATCGTCACTATCGAGGGGCTGGCCCGCGACGGCAAGCTCCACCCGCTGCAGGAGGCCTTTCACGAGCACCACGGGCTTCAGTGCGGCTTCTGCACGCCGGGCATGCTGATGACCGCGCTCGACTTCCTCCGCGTCAACCCCGATCCCACCGAGGCCGAGGTCCGGGAGGCCATCTCGGCGGTCCTCTGCCGCTGCACGGGCTACCAGGGGATCATCAAGGCCGTTCAGGCGGCAGCGCCCGCGCTTCGCGCCCGGCGCGACGACTAGCGACATGGGGGGCCCAGACATGGCCCCCCATACCCCCCAACGCTCGGACCACCCCGGCGAAGCCGTGGTGCTCCTCGATATGTCGACAGCCCTTAACGCGCCGCGCGCACGATCGGCCCGGTGGGCGCCGGGACCCCTCCGGCCGGCTTGAGGGTGACGGCGAACGTGTCGACCGGGCCGCCCGCCGGGTCGATCCGATGCGTCGCGACACCGGAGGCGTCGACGTCGGCTCGTGCTCGCGGGCCGCGGGCGACGGCGAGCGCCGAGTTTCTGAAGCAGGGCAGCTCCCCGTACTTCTGCGAGCGCCACCGGCACATCACCGTCCAGGAGCAGGAAAGGAGAACGCGATGAAGACGACGTTCGTGACGCTCATGGCGGCGGTGAGTCTCGCCGCTCTGACCGCGGGATGCGGTCAGACGATGGCCGCGGGCGGATCCGGCGGCCACGGTAGGATGGCGCCCAAAGCGGCCGGGCTCAAGGCCACGCTCAACACGCTGCTCCAGGAGCACGTCTACCTGGCGGCGGCCACCGGGGCCGCGCTCGGCGGTCGGGAGGCGGAATTCAAGGCGGCCGCGGGCGCCCTCGATCAGAACTCGCTGGCGATCGCCGGAGCCATCGGCTCAGTATACGGAACCGACGCCGAGAAGGCGTTCCTGCCGCTCTGGCGCACCCACATCGGCTTCGCGGTGGACTACACCCTGGGCGTGGCCAGCCACGACAAGCCCAAGCAGGACAAGGCGGTCAACAACCTCATCGGGTACACGAAGGACTTCGGGGCGTTCCTCAACTCGGCCAATCCCAACCTGCCCTCGCCGGTGGTGGCCGATCTCGTCAAGCACCACGTGGTCACGCTCAAGAGCGTGATCGACGCCCAGGCGTCGCAGGATCCGGCCAAGGCCTACGCGGCGCTCCGCGACGCGGCGGGTCACATGCAGGCGATCGCCAACCCACTCGCCGACGCCATCGTCAAGCAGTTCCCCGACCGGTTCGGGAGCTGATCACGCGCGCGGCGGTGCACCCCCGGGCGGCCCGGCCCGGGGGCGTCGTCGTCGCCCTTCGAGGCGCGGACCTGCCGTGATAGATTCGAGGCCGCCGCCCCGAACGGCGGATCCGCGCTGATGAGCACCCGCTACCTCGAGCCCGAGATCGAGACGGCCTCCCGTTCCACGCTGCGGCGGCTCCAGGAGGAGCGGCTCCGCGCGCAGGTGGCCCACGCGTACGCCCAGAGCCCCTTCTATCGGCGCAAGCTCGACGCCGCCGGCGTGGCGCCCGCGGACGTCCGCACGGTCGAGGACCTCCGCCGGCTGCCGTTCACGACCAAGGACGAGCTGAAGGAGGACCAGGCCGAGCACCCGCTGTGGGGCACGCTGCTGGCCGTACCGTTCGAGCAGTGCCTTCGGGTGCACATGACCTCGGCCACGACCGGCCGGCCGCTGGCCTTCCTCGACACCAAGGACGACTGGTACGGCTTCTACCATTCCTACGCGCGCTCGCTCTGGGCGTTCGGCGTGCGGCCGCCCGACATGGTGATGGCCGCGTTCTCCTACGGGCCGTGGATCGGCTACTGGTCGGGCTTCTATGCCGCTCAGGACGTGGGTTGCCTCGTCTATCCCGCCGGCGGCCTCTCCACCGAGCAGCGCATCGACGCCCTCCGCGCGTATCCGATCACGGTGCTGGGCTGCACGCCCTCGTACGCGCTGTTCCTCGCCGAGCAGGCCCAGAAGAAGGGGATCGACCTCGCCAAGGAGACGAAGGTCCGCATCACCTGGCACACCGGAGAACCGGGCGCGTCGATCCCGGCCACCAAGGCCAGGATCGAGGCGGCCTTCGGGGCCCGGGCCTTCGATCTGCCCGGTCTCACCGAGATCGCGGCCTGGGGCTTCGAGTGCGACGCCCAGGCGGGGCTGACCCACGTGCACGAGGACTACTGTTATCCGGAAGTGCTGGACGAGCAGGATCGGCCGGTGGAGCCCGGGCAGCGGGGCGAGCTGGTCTTCACCAGCCTCTACCGGAAGGCGATGCCGCTGCTCCGCTACCGCACGCGCGACCTCGTCCAGCTCGCCGACCGGCCGTGCCCGTGCGGCCGGACCCTCGTCGCCTTCGAAGGTGGCGTGCTGGCGCGCCTGGACGACATGAAGAAGGTTCGCGGGATCGTCGTCTACCCGCGTCGGGTCGAGGAGATCGTGCGCGTGCACCGCGGCGTGGACGAGTTCCAGATCGTGTTCCGGCGCCGCGACGGGCTGGACGACCTTCTGCTCCGCCTCGATCCCTCGCCGGGTCTGGACGCCGGCAAGCGAGACGGGCTCGGCCGCACGGTGGCCGAGGAGCTTCGCGTCGCCCTCGGCATCCGCGTGAGCGTGGAGGTCACCGAGCCTGGCGGTCTGCCGCGCTGGGATCATAAAGCGAAGCGCGTGCGCGACGAGCGCACCGAAGTTCCCTTTTGAGGGGGCCCTTCTGATCGGCGTTCCGCTCCGGCGCCGCGAGGACGCGCGGTTCCTCACCGGCCAGGGGCGGTACGTCGCCGATCTCGCGCCGTCGGGCACCGTCCACGCCGCCTTCGTGCGAAGCCCGCACGCCCACGCTCGGCTGGCGGCTATCGATGTTGAAGAAGCGCTCACGGCGCCGGGCGTGGTGGCGGTGCGGACGGGCGAGGCGCTGGCTCGGCGCGCCCGGCCGGTGGTTGCGCCGTCGCGCATGAAGACCTATCGCCCGACGGCCTTCCCGGCCCTGGCCACGGGCAAGGTCCGCCACGTCGGCGAGGCCGTCGCCGTCGTCGTGGCCGAGAGCCGTTACCACGCCGAGGATGCCGCCGAGCGGGTGAGCGTCGCCTATGAGGCGCTCCCCGTCGTGGCTGACGCCGAGCGCGCGCTGGCGGCGTCGAGCCCGCTCGTGCACGACGAGGCGGGCACGAATGTTCTCCTCAGCCGGACCTTCAGTCAGGGCGACACCGCCGCCGCTTTCGCCACCGCCCCGGTGAGCGTGGGCGATCGCTTCCGGATCCATCGCCACGCCGGCGTGGCGATCGAGAATCGGGCCTGCCTCGCCGAGTATCGTCTAGCGACCGGGGAGCTGACGCTGTGGTCCTCCACGCAGATCCCGGGCATTCTGCGCGACGTGCTGGCCGAGACCCTCGGGCTGCCCGCTCGACAGATCCGGGTCGTCGCGCCTGACGTGGGTGGGGGCTTTGGCGTGAAGAGCGTGCTCTACCCCGAAGAGGTCGCGGTGTGCGCGCTGGCCATGGAGCTGGGGCGTCCGGTCAAGTGGGTGGGCGATCGCCGCGAAGACCTGCTGACCAGCACCCAGGCCTGGGACGAAGTGATCGACGCCGAGCTGGCCGTGGACCCCGACGGCGCCATCCGCGCCCTCCGCGCGAAGGTGATCGCCGACGTCGGCGCCTACTCGATCTACCCGTGGACGGCCAGCATCGAGGTGATCCAGGTGGTGTCGTTCCTGCCCGGTCCGTACCGGGTGCCCCACTACCACGCCGAGGCCTTTGGAGTGGCCACGAACAAGGCGCCCATGGGGCCGTACCGTGGGGTCGGCCGTCCGGTGTCCGTCTTCGTCATGGAGGCCCTCCTCGACCGCGCCGCGCGACGCCTGGGGATCGACCCGCTCGAGATTCGCCGCCGTAACCTTCTCCGGCCCGACGACTTTCCGTACCGCTCGCCGTCCGGCATCGTCTGGGACAGCGGCGCCTTCGGAGAATGCCTCGACCGCGCGTGCGCGGCGGCGGCCTACCCGACGCTGCGCGCCGAGCAGGCTCGCGGGCGAGCGGCCGGCCGGCGCCTGGGGATCGGGCTGTCCGCCTACGTCGAGCTGACCGGTGTCGGCTCGGCGATTCCCGTGTCGCCCGGGGCCGACATCGCCACCGGCACCGAAGGCGCCACCGTGCGCGTCGATCCCGATGGCGGCGTCACTGCGATCTTCGGGTTGGCCTGCCACGGCCAGGGGCACGAGACAACGCTGGCCCAGGTGGTGGCGACGGAGCTGGGCACGCGCGTGGAGGACGTCCGCGTGCTCCACGGGGACACGGCGCTCAGCCCCCACGGCACCGGGACGTACGCCAGCCGGAGCGCGGTGCTCGGCGGCGGTGCCGCGCTCCTCGCCGCGCGGGCCCTGCGCGACAAGGCGCTGGCGATCGCCGCCCACCAACTCGAGGCGGGCGTGGGCGATCTCGATCTCGCCGACGGCGTGATCACGGTGCGCGGCGCCCCCGGCCGCGCCATTCCGCTGGCCCGGGTCGCCGCGGCGGCCTACGCCGGAGGCAAGCGGCTCCCGGACGGCATGGAGCCCGGTCTCGAGACCACCCGCTTCTACGATCCGCACTTCGGTACGGCGTCGGGCGCCGCCCATCTCGCCGTGGTCGAGGTGGATCCGGCAACGTGCGCCGTGCGGGTGCTGCGTTACCTCGTGGTGGAGGACTGCGGGCGAATCATCAACCCGCTCGTCGTCGAGGGCCAGGCGGTTGGCGGGGTGGCCCAGGGTGTCGGCGCCGCGCTCCTGGAGGAAGTGGTGTACTCCGAGCACGGCCAGCTCCTGACGGGAACCCTCATGGATTACCTCGTCCCCACTGCGGCCGAGGTGCCGGGCATCGAGGTCGACCACGTCGAGCGTCCATCGCCGACCACGCTCGGCGGCTTCAAGGGCGTGGGTGAGGGCGGGACCATCGGCGCTCTCGCCGCTGTCGCCAACGCGATCGCCGATGCGCTCACGCCGCTGGGCATCGAGGTCACCGAGCTGCCGATGACCCCCGACCGCCTTTTCCGTCTGACGTCCGCTGCGGCCCCCTCCGACTCACTCAGCGCGCTGCCGCCTTCCGCATGGCCAGCATCTTGACGGCGACTGACGCCCGTCGCTCGGCGACGCGGATGGTCTCTTTCAGGGACGCCCGGAGGACACCGGAGGCCCACAGGCCGGCGGGGGAGCCCTCGAAGCGCGCGTACGCCTCCAGCTCGGCCTCGCTGAGGCTGCGATAGGCGAAGAGGGCCATGGTCAGCACCTCGATTCGCATGCGCTCCTTCTCGTCGAGCGCGGCCGGCCCGACGTCCTCGGAGCCATGCTCGCGCGGCAGGAGCGGCGAGAGCGCGCGGCCGAGCGCCTGACGCACGGCGCGCTCCATCTCCACCTGGAACTCCGCGGCCCGGCTGTCCTGCTCCATCTGCTGGACGAGGGCCAGGCGCCGGGGTGGGATGCCGGTGTCCGGAAGCCGCGAGACGAATTGCCGGTACTTGGAGTGGCTGGCCTGGTTCGACGCTTCCGCCTCGAGGCGGTGGATCCGGCGGTAGAGCGGCGACCGCAGCCAGTCGATCAGCGCCTGGGCGTGCTCGGAGTCCAGTCGCTGCGCCAGCACCTCCGCAGCGGTCGCAGTCAGGACGTCGCGGCGAAACAGGGGCGCGACCGCCTGCAACGCGGCCTGACCGTTCTGCAGCCGCCAGAAGAGCCGGCCGAACTCGCCGCGGGCGGCGAGACCTAGATGCTCGAGGTAGCGATCGACGCCGGACAGCTCGACGATCTCCCGAGCGAGCGCCACGGAGTCCGGCCGCTTCGGAGTGGGCGTCGGCGCGGGATCCTCCTCGACGCGCGGCTTCCTGTCCGGAGACGGCGTCGGCGGCCGGGCGGGTTCGGCTGGACGGGGAGCTGGAGGCGTGACGGTCGCCGGCGGCGCAGGCGCCGGTAGCGTCGTGCGTGGAGCCACTGTGGGAGGCGCCGGCGCAGGCCCCGTCGTGCGTGGGGGCGCCACCGGCGGGGCAGTCACGGCGAGGCTCGGTGGCTGAGCGGGTTTCATAGGGACCGGCTCGGCGGCGGACTGCCCCACTGGGCTCTTGGTTTCCACCGTCGCGGGTGGATTGGGCGGGGGCCGGTCGGAATAGTGCACGTTGCCGTGCTCGTCGACCCAGCGGTACGTTTTCGCTGCGGTCGATTCGGGCGCCAGCAGCGCTGTCGTGACGACGAGCAGTGCGAGAACCGATCGTCTCATTGTGGCACCAACCTTGTGATGGCGGTGGCGTCCGCGGCGTGCCCGGCGGTCTCCAGGGCCCGGGCCAGCTTCAGCGCGTACTCGCGGTCGTGTGGGTACTCCCGCAGGTGTGCTTCGACGTGGGGGCGGATCTCTCGCCATCGCCGTTCACGCAGCAGCTCGGCGATCAGCGCCCTGCGCACACCTGCCGCCGCCGGCACCGCGGCGAGCACGCGCTCGGCCTGCCGCTGGTGGTCGACGCTCACCGCCTGGACCCACGGGACACCGAAGTGCCCGGCGCGCATCGCGAGCCGCACCGGCTGGCCGGGCGCCGTCCGGTGGGGCCCCACGTCGTCCTGACCTCGGAGCAGCACGAGCCGCTCGGTCCGATGGGGCGGCTCGAGGTCGCGCAGGTCGGCCCATGCGAATTGGCCGAGACGGAGCGGCAGCTCGACGCTGGCCACCGCGAGGATCTCGGCCCGGCGCGGCACAGGCGGCGACGTGTCGAGGGCGCTATTCGAGGCGAGGGTCACGCCGGCCAGGCAGTACAAGACGAGGAGCGCGACGGCCAGGCGGTCGAGCGCCCGCCCCATCCACCGAAAGAGCGTCCATCGCCCGACGGTTGCCTGGAGCAATCGCAGCAGGATCACCCACGCAAGGGCGAGGGCGGCGAGCGCGAACACAATGCTGAGGCCACGGCCGGACACCGCTGCCGCCACGCCCACGACCCGCCGGAAGACGGAGTCGGGCAGGGGGACCGCCGCGATGCCCTGGATCACGGGCAAGAGCAGGCTCAGGATGAGCAGGTTCACGACGAGCAGGAAAATGAGCGGCTCCGCGTGGGCGGCGACGGGCTGGAGCGCCGCTGGTGGCCTGGCCAGGGCGATGCGCTCCACGACGACGAGCAGACTCAGCGCAAAGAGTGCGAACCCGGCGGCGACGGCGAGGACGAACCAGGCCCCGGGGAGGCGGTAGGCGCCGAGGATGCACATGTAGTAGCCCACCAGGCCCATGAGCACGACGGCGATCATCACCCGCAGGCTCAGGACGCGGCCGACGAGCGATCGGAGACTCACAGCGGGCTCCGCGCGCGGCGCAACTCGGCCGCCCGCCCTTCGTGGGCGGCGGCGCGGTCGGGCTGGCCCAGAGCGCGGGCGGCCCTGGCCAGGTTCTCGTGGGCGCGCGCATTGGCGGGATCCGCGTCGACAGCGCGCTGCATCAGCGCCGCCGTGGTGCGGGCGTCGCCGAACCAGTTCATCACCACGCGCTCGACGGGCGCGAGGTAGAAGCGGTCGGTTGGCGCTGCCTCGAGTGCCGCGCGGGCCATCTGGTACTGGAGCACGGGTTCTTTGAGGTCCCGCGCCGCCTGAGAGGCCCAGCGGTAGGCCTCGGCGTGCTGACGGTCGATGGCCACCGCCTGCTGGAAGGCCTGGAGAGCCTCGAGCGCCCGCCCCCGCCTGTTGAGGACGATGCCAAGCGTCAGGTACGCGTCGGCGGGACGATCGCCGGCGGCGATGGCCCGCCGGGCGTAGGCGATGGCGATGTCACCGTGGATGTCGTCGTGGATGCGCAGGTAGCGGTGCAGATGGGCCAGGAGGCACAGCGACCGGGCCGGCCCCTCCGGCGGCGCCAGCTCACCGGCCAGCTCCAGTGCCCGGTAGACGAGCGTACGTCGTCGCCCGGGGTGTCCGTGGCGTAGCGCCCGGTTGATCGCGGTGATCGCAGCGCCGTCGTGCCCCAGGCGCGCCCGGGCGATGGCCGAGAGCAACAGCGCGTCGACGTGATCGGGATCGCGGGCGAGCAGCTCGCCGACGAGCTCCAGCGCGGCCGGGAACCGCCGCTGGTCGAGCGCGATCTCGCTCAGCGTGAGCCGGGGCTCGAAGGCCGCCGGCACCAGGGTGAGCGTCGTGCGCGCGCGACGCTCAGCCACGGCGAGCTCGCCTCCGGCCATGGCGTCGGCGCCCCAGGGATCGTCGTTGTAGTCGAGCCCCCAGCGGCCCAGGCCGGCCCGGTAGGCGCGAGCCGCCTCGGCGTAGCGACCGGAGAGGTAGAGCGTGAGGCCCCGCACGCCCGGCCCCGAGAGCCGGAGGAACGTGCTGTCCATGAGGCTGGCCCGTTGATAGGCCACGATCCACAGCGCCATGAGGATGATGGCGAGGGCGAGGACGCTCAGGCGACGGAACATATGCGCTTGACGTCCTTCCAGTCGTAGTTGGGCATGAGACGCACGGGCGGAGACGCCGCCCCCCGGGCCAGCCCACGCAACGTCTCCACCCGGTCACCGCCCGATGGATGCGTGGACAGATAGCGCCAGACGCCGTGTAGCTCGACGGACTCGCGCTGGCGTCCCAGGTTCTCGAAGAAGGTGATGAACCCGGACGGATCGATGCCCGCCTCCAGGAGCATCCGCATCCCTTCGGCGTCGGCCTCCTCCTCGGCGCGCCGGCTGTAGCCCAGGGCGCCGACCACCCGGGCGCCCTCCAGGGCGAACGCCACCAGACCGCTCACGTCGCCGGCGATGGCGGCGACCATGAGACCGGTCGAGGCATGTTGGATGATGGCGCGGGTGGTGTGCCGCCGCAGCACGTGTTGGACCTCGTGAGCGAGCACACCGGCCAGCATCTCGGGGCTGTCCGTGATGTCCAGGAGCCCGCGCAGCAGCACGATCTGCCCGCCCGGCAGCGCGAAGGCATTCACTTCGCGGCCGTCCATGACGGTCACCCTCAGGTGATACGGCCCGGTGCCCTGCTTCTCCACGACACGCGCCAGGATCGTGTCGATGACCCGCTGCCGCTCGGGATCCTTGCACCGGGATTCCGGCCGCGCCATGCGGTCGAAGACGGCGTCACCAACGCGCACCTCCCAGGCCACCGGAACGAACCAGGCCGCCACGCCGGCCATGGCCGGAATGGCCCACCGGTAGAGGATGGCGGCCAACCCGATCGCGGCGAGCCCGGCGGCGAGTGTGAGCGGGATGCGCAGCCGGCGCGCGCGCGGATCGTGGAAGCGGGCCCGGCGCCGAGGGGCCGCCTGGCGGAGCGCGGTGAGGAGCGAGACGTCGTCGATGGTCAGTGACTCCGCCGCCTCGCCGCCCCGCTCCAGACGTACCGGCTCGCCCGTGTAGGAGCCTTGCGTCTGCCGGATCTCGGCGTACGGCCACCGCCGTGTCGCGCCGCCGTCGGTCGTGATCTCCAGCCCGGTCGCGGTCAGTCGCACCGTGGCCCGGCGGCGATCAGCGCTCCGGCCGTCCAGGTAGTGGCCGGTCCAGGTCATCCGAGATCCAGGTCGGCCTCGAAGAGGCCGAGGAGCCCTTCACCCGTCGCCGTGGCCATCTGCGTCTGCTGCTGGACGGCGGCCAGGTCGAGGGCGCCCTCCATCGTGACGTAGCGACAGGTGAAGCGCGCCGTGCGCGTCGTGGCCCACGGCCAGCCCAGCCCCAGCGTCAGCGCGATGAGCAGGAGGTTGCCGAGCTTGAGCCGGAGCAGGCGGCCCCCGGTGACCGTCGAGCGGAAGCGGGCGCCGGGGAACGTGGTGTGGTCCCAGAAGTACCGGCGCTGGGAGGCCACGAACCAGAACCACACCAGCCCGAGCGTGGGCAGCGTGAGGAGGACGGCGTAGAGAAAATTCACCAGGAAGCCGTTCGACCGCCCGTCGAAATCGAACCGCGCATTCCCAAAGTACGAGTGGCGCATCATGAAGGCGTGGTTGCGGACGGTGAACGCCGGGTAGAAGAGCCCGAGCGTCAGCGCCGTCAGCAGCGCCCCCGCCGCGTAGAGGCGCACGAACTCGGCGGTGCGTCCCCGGAATGAGAACCGGATGCCCCGCCAGGAGGTCCGGCTCAGCCGGTAGCGGCGCGCGCCCACGCGCGCCACCGGGATGAGGACGGTCACCAGCGCGTACGCCGCCACCGTCGTCGCCACTTTCGTTCCCGTTCCGGCGTGCAAGAGCTGCGGAACCCAGTTGAGCGCCGTCAGGGGCAGACCGAACACGATCGAGGCCTTGACGAACCCCAACAGCATCTCCCGCCCGTGCCCGTGGAAGGCGAAGCGGTCGCCGTCGAGCTCGGTCTGGCCGAAGAGGTAGCGCCGGACTCGCGCCTTCCCCCAGAAGTAGTAGACGCCGAAGGTGAGCAGCGTGAGGAAGACGTTGACGATGTGGATGCCGAACAGCGAACCGCCGCGGCCGTGGAAGACGAGCCGGTGATGCGTGGGGGTGCGCGCCGCCGGCCACTGGGGAGGGGTCTCGAGCTCGACCGTCACGGCTGCTGCCTTCGCCCCTGACCCAGCCCCGGTCGGAGATCGCGTGAGGGGCCTCTCACGCGCGCGCGTAAGAGCAAGCGCCGGGCCAGACCTTTCAGAGATGCGGTTCGAGGTCAAGTCATCGCAAAGACTCACGTCCTCGAGGCTGGAGGAGCGGCGCGAGACTCCGACGAGCGAGCGGCCGTGACAGGCGGCCGCGGGTGTGTCAGGACGGCAAGCGACGTCGCGTTACAACGACCCCAGCGTGCCTAGAGCAGGCCACCCACGGAGCAAACCGGCCTCGCGGCCCCCGGCTACAACGACCCCAGCGTGCCTAGAGCAGGCCACCCACGGAGCAAACCGGCCTCGCGGCCCCCGGCTACAACGACCCCAGCGTGCCTAGAGCAGGCCACCCACGGAGCAAGCCGGCCTCGCGGCCCCGTTACAACGAACCCAGCGTGCCTAGAGCAGGCCGACTCACGCAGGCTCGCCTCGCGCGCCAGGCGCGCTGCGGCTTCGCACTCCCACGGAGCAAGCCGGCCTCGCGCGTGCCTAGAGTAGGCCACCTCAGACGGGGCCGAAGCCGACCGCGGTTTGGCCGTCTCTCATCAGCGGTCGGAAACGCACCGGCAGGCCGACGTCGAGGCTGTCCAGGGGCACGTCGATGACGCGACCGAGGAGCTGCACACCCTCCCTGAGCCGGACGATCGCGATGGCGTAGGGCGCATCGCCCGCGTGGCGGGCCGGCGCGACGCGGATGATCGTGTACGAGGTGATCCTGCCCTCGCCGGAGAGCGGCACCGACTCCCAGGCGCGCTCCCCGCAGGCGGGGCAGAACTGTTTGGGCGGGATCGCCAACTCACCGCACCGCTCGCACCGGATGCCCGTCAGTGCGCCCTCCCGAGCCCGCTCGAAGAAGGTCTTGAGGGTGATCACGGGCTCAACCACGGCCGAACAGGCTCACGAGGACGGTCGCGGTGTTGCCGCCCAGCGTGTGAGTGAGGCCGACCCTGGGACCGTCGACCTGCCGAGGGCCCGCCTCACCGCGGAGTTGCGTGGCGATCTCCACGATCTGGGCGGCACCGGTGGCGCCGATGGGATGGCCTTTGGCCTTGAGCCCGCCCGACGTGTTCACGGGCACCTTGCCGCCGAGGCTCGTCCAGCCCTTCTCGGCGGCGATGCCGCCGGCGCCGGGCTCGAAGAGTCCCAGACCTTCGGTGGCCACGATCTCGGCGATGGTGAAGCAGTCGTGCAGCTCGACCACGTCCACGTCCTGCGGCCCGAGCCCGGCCTGGCGATAGGCAGCGGCGGCAGCGCGCTCGGTGGCCGGCACCCGCGCCAGGTCGCGCTTGTCCTGCATCAGCATGTGATCGGAGGCCGCCGCCGTGCCCAGCACCCAGACCGCTCGGGAGCGCTTCTGCGCGATCTCCTCGGAGACCAGGATGACGGCGGCGCCGCCGTCGGTGAACGGGCAGCAGTCGTAGAGCTTCAGGGGGTCGGCGACGTAGGCCGAGCCGAGGACCTGCTCCAGCGTAATTTCTTTCTGGAACTGGGCCTTGGGGTTGAGCACCCCGTGGCGGTGGTTCTTGACCGCCACGTGGGCCATCTGCTCCTCGGTGGTCCCGTATTTGGTCATGTGGGCGCGGGCGATCAGCGCGAAGACTCCGGGGAAGGTGAGGCCCGCCGGCTGCTCCCAGGTGGCGTCGGAGGCGTAGGCGAAGTATTCGGTGGCCTCGGAGGTGGAGACGTTGAGCACGCGCTCGGCCCCGCCCACGAGGATGACGTCGCTCACGCCGGCGGCGATCTCCATGACCGCGTGGCGGAAAGCGGCGTGCGAAGAGGCGCAGGCCGTCTCGAAGCGCGTGGTGGGCACGGCCGGGATCCCCAGCACGGAGGCGGCCTGGGGGCCGGTGTGCAGCTGCTTTTCTGTCTCGCCGCCCACCACGTTGCCGTAGTACAGGGCCTGCACCGCGCTGGGCGGCAGCCCGGCGTCGGTCAGCGCGTCGCGCGCCGCCTCGGCGAACAGCTCGGCGGATGTCCGCTCGTGCTTACCGAACTTCGTGACGCCCACCCCGAGGACCGCGACCCTCCGCATGAGACCTCCTTGTCGACGTTCCAATCATAGCATTCGACCGCCGATGGCCGAGCCGCCGGGCTGGTCGCGTGGGTGGCGTCAGCTATCGGCGCCGGCTTGACGCTGCGCTGCGACCGATGCAGGATGGGCCCCGCCCGCGGCAGACCGAGCCCGAGGAGGCATCATCATGCCGGCATCCACTCGACCGCCATTCCGCGCCGATCACGTCGGTAGCTTGCTGCGCCCGCCCGCGCTGAAGGCCCTTCGGTTCGACACGGAGTCGGGCCGTGCGAGCGAGGGTCAACTCCGCGCCGCCGAGGACGCCGCGATCCGGGACGTGGTCGTCCTGCAGGAGGCGGCCGGCCTCCAGGGCATCACCGACGGCGAGCTGCGCCGCAAGTCCTGGCACATGGACTTCCTGCTCCAGCTCAACGGCCTGTCGAGCCAGGGCAAGACGATTCCCGTCGCGTTTCGCGGCAAGGCGGGGGAGGTGCACTTCACACGCCCGGACCTGGCCATCACCAGCCGCGTCACCCGGCCGCGGCCGATCTTCGTCGAGGCCTTCACGTTCCTGGCCTCGGTGGTCTCGCGGACGCCAAAGCTCACCATCCCCTCGCCCTGCATGCTCTACTCCCAGGTCGGACGGGCCGGCATCGACCAGACTGTCTACCCGGACCTGGACGCCTTCGTCGAGGACACCGCCGCCGCCTATCGTGCCGAGATCGCCGACCTCTATGCCGCCGGGTGCCGGTATCTGCAGCTTGACGACGTGAGCCTGGCCTATCTCTGCGACGAGGAAATGCGGGAGCAGGGCCGGGCGCGCGGCGAGGATCCTGACGCCCAGCTCCGACTGTCGGTCAAGCTGATCCAGGCCACGCTGCGTGACAAGCCCGCGAACCTGACCGTCTGCACCCATCTCTGCCGCGGCAACTTTCGCTCGAGCTGGCGCGCACAGGGCGGCTATGCCCGGATCGCCGAGATCATCTTCAACGAACTACCCTACGATGGCTTCTTCCTGGAGTTCGACGACGCGCGCTCGGGCGACTTCTCACCCCTCGAATATCTTCCCCGTCATCCGCGCGTGGTCCTGGGGCTGGTCACCACCAAAGCCGGCGCGCTGGAAAAGAAGGACGACCTTCGGCGCCGTCTCGACGAGGCGGCCAAGTACGTCCCCCTGGAGCAGGTCGGCGTCAGCCCACAGTGCGGCTTCTCCTCGACCCTCGAGGGCAACGAGCTCACGGTGGACGAGCAGAAGGCGAAGCTCGCGCTCTGTGTGGAGCTGGCCCGCGAGGTCTGGGGCGGCCTTTAGGGCCTGTCGGCTTATCGAGGGGCGCCACGGCTGCGCCGGGGCGCCCCGAGCATTGGGGGGTATGGGGGGCCATATCGGGGCCCCCCATGTCAACGCCGGCCGAGCTCGTTGATGGCGCGGTCCCGATGGGCGAAGGTGAAGAGCCTGTCGGCCGACAGGAACTCGGTGTACTTGAGGTAGCCCAGCTCGGCGTTGAACTTCTGCATGCTGTCGAGCATGCTCGCGTCCAGGTCGAGGTTCGGGTGCCCCGCCCACCTTCGGCGGCCAGATCACGCACGGCGCGGACGTAGGCCAGCATCACACGGTGGGCCAGGTCGGGGTTGGCCTTGGCCCACTCGGCGTTCCAGAACGTCGCGGTGATCGGGATGGCCTTGGCCCCGGCCGGCCGCTCCAGCGGCCGCACGCCCACGCCCTTGTCCTCGGCCAGGGTGGGGAAAGGCTCGGTGACGATCCCGGCGTCCACGGCGCCCGACTCCAGCGCGGGCACCATGTCGGGGAAGGGCATGATCTTGATCTGCACGTCCTTGATGGTGAGGCCGTCGCGGCGCAGGACCTGGTCGAGCATCCACTCCACGGCGGCGCCCCGCGTGTTGAGCGCGACCGGCCGCCCCTTGAGGTCGGCGATCCGCTTCACCTGCGAGCCCCACAGGGCCTTGCGCACGGTGAAGTAGTCCTCGAGATAACCCATGTGCAGGGGCGCGATGAACTCCAGGGGCAACTTGGCGGCCACCGCGTTGAAGCCGGCGGCGCCCATGCCGGAGCCGCCGAGCTGGAGCTGGCCCGTCGACGACGGCGAACACCGGATCCAGCCCCTCGCGCAGGCGGCGCCAGAGCCCCATCCCCAGGCCCACCGCCACGCCGAGCAGCGCGGCCAGCGCGAACGCCAAGCCGATGCGGACGAGCGTGGCCGCCGTGTGGTGCCAGAGCGTGCCGTCGGCGGCGAGGCGCGCGAGATGGACGAACACGGTCGTAGGGCGGGGGAAGAACGCCTCACGCAGGACCCCGGTGGCACTCGCCCACTCCCACAGGACGAGCAGCGCCAGCGGGGAGCCGATCGTGAGCCAGTGCTCGGCAAGCCACCGACGGAGTCTGCTCATGGTATGCCGCCGGCCTGGCGGTCCTCGCTCATCGCGCGGACGACTTCGACACGGAGCCGTAACCAGATCTTCTCGAGCAGCAGGCCGTAGGCCTGTGAGGCCCGGACCTCGAGCCCGCGCGGCCGTCCAAGGTCGACGACGAAGATCTCGCTCACCCGCCCGGGCCGCGCCGTCAGGAGCACAATGCGGTCTCCCAGGAGTAGCGCCTCCTCGAGCGAGTGGGTGACGTAGATGACCGTCTTGCCCAGCACGGCCCAGATGCGCAGCAGCTCTTCCTGCATGAGCGTGCGCGTCTGGGCGTCGAGCGCGGCCAGCGGCTCGTCCATGAGGAGCACTTCCGGGTCGTTGGCCAGAGCGCGGGCGATGCCCACGCGCTGCTTCATGCCGCCCGAGAGCTGGTGAGGATAGTGGCCAGCGAACCTGGTGAGGCCGACCATCGCCAGCTATCGCCAGCATGTCCCGCGTCCGAGCCTCCCGGGCCGCGCGCCCGACGCCCCGGTTCTCGAGCCCGAAGGCCACGTTGTCGAGCACTGTCCGCCACGGCAGCAGCGCGTGTTCCTGGAAGACCATCGCCGTGAGCGGGGTGCCCGGCCGCTCGGCTTCGATGCGTACATCGCCGGCGCTCTGGCGGAGGAGGCCGGCCACTACGCGTAGCAGCGTGGACTTGCCGCTACCGCTGGGTCCCACCACGCAGAGAAATTCGCCAGCAGCGACGTCGAGCGAGATCCGGTCCAGGGCCACGACCGACTGCCCGTGGCTCTCGAAGATCACGCTCACGTCACGGACGGACACCTTGGCAGCGCGTGCCGGCATCGGTTCCCCGGGCCCGGCCGGACCCGACGGCCTGGGGATTCTGCCTGAGCGGCGGGGATCGTTCAAGACGCCGGCCGTCATCCGCAAAAAGAGTCATCGATCACCCAGACTCCAAGGGAGCGAAACGCCGATAGCATCGCCGACCGCTCTCGCCGAGTGCCCAAGAGCTCGATATCGCGCTCGGCCCGGCCAGTTTCATACGTGACTTTCACCGTCGCATACCACCATCGCCGGCTTGGCCGCACCTGATGAATGGCGGCCAGGGACGCGTCAACCAGGGCGAGACGTGACCAGAAGAGCCGGACCACCAGTCGTCTATCCGAGATCAGGGTCGTGACACCATGGAGCCGCCAGCCGGAGTAGTGAGCGCCGGCAAAACCACGGTACACGATGGTTTCATCGTGGCCGACTCCACGAGACCAAGCGGCAACGCCGAGGAGCCGAGGGATAAGCCCGACGATAACGCCCAGGAACAGCGCGTCGGCGACGATAAGGGCGACCAGAAGCAGCGCGAGCCCCGAAGGCCTCACCAGCGCTTATTGTTGGTTCCGGCGCTTGTTCGAGCAAGCCTCTCCACAGCGATCGTCCGGTGATAGCATTCCAGCGAATGGTGGGCGGGGGCTTGGTCATCATCGGCTGCGGGTGGATCGCCCTCCGCCACGCGGCGGCGGCGCGCCGGCTGGGCCTGCCCCTCATCTTTGCCAGCCGCGACCTCGGACGGGCGCGGACCTATGCCCGGCGCTTCCACGGCGTGGCCGCCTACGGATCGTACCAGGAGGCCTTCCGCGACCCGCGGGCCGGGGGCGCCGTGATCTGCACCCCTCACGATCGCCATCTCGCCGACGCGCGGCTGGCCCTGGCCGCCGGTAAGCATGTGCTGGTGGAGAAGCCGATCGCCCGAACGCTCGAGGAGGCGGACGCCCTCATCGCCGAGGCGGCCGCGGCCGGTCGCGCCCTGATGGTGGCCGAGCAGTTCCATTTCATGCCGGCCTTCCGCCGGGTCAAGGACGTGCTGGACACCGGCGCGCTGGGCGACGTGCGCGAGATCCATCTCGTCGCCCGGGGGTTTCGCATGCGGTCGGGCTGGCGCCTCGAGTCCGGCGTCGTGGGGGGCGGCGTCCTGATCGACGGCGGGATCCATTACGTGCACAACCTGCGCTGGTGGGGCGGGGCTGTGCGCCGTCTCTTCGCGCTGCGCCCGGCGCCGGCCGGGCCCGGCGCCGCCGGCGAGGACAGCGTGAGCGTGCTGGCCGAGCTGGCCGGCGGGGGTGTCGGGGTGCTCTCCAATTCGCTTGCCGCACCCGGTCTGCCGAGGTTCCAATGGTCGACGGTGACGGGGAGCCGGGCCACGTGCTTCGCCGACAATCAGGGCCGCTGGGTGGCGCGGCGCGGCGGCGGCCGGTTCCGGCTCTGGCTCTACCGGCGGGACAAGCGCGGATACGAGGCGATGCTGAGGGCATTTCGCGACGCGATGGCGCGCGCCAAGGCCGACGAGATGGACGGGGCGGCCGGTCGGGCCGACCTCGCGGTGGTGCTGGCCGCCTACCGCTCTATCGCGGAGCGGAGGCCCGTCGACGTGGCATGCTGAGCGAGGAGGCCCTCATCCTGCTGGCGGCGGGGGGGGCTGTCGCGCTACTTATCCTGGGCATGCTCGAGCTGATCGCACCCACGCAGCCTCGTCATCCGCGACGGCCCCCGACCTTCGTGCGCGATCCCTGGCGCCGGGCGCGGCGGCAGCCGGCGTCGGGGCGCCGCGGCACGGTCCCGAGGAAGACGGCGCCAGCGGCGGAGGCGGCGCCGACTGCCCTGCCGCGCGGCGAGTCTCTCGGGCTCGAGACGTGGACGCAGCCGGAGCCGGCGATCGATTTCCCGCTCTCGTCGGCGCGCGAGCCGGCGCCCGAGTCCGTCGCGGTTGTCCCGCGCTACGTGGAAGAACCCCTTGCGGCCGTGCCGGAGCCAGCGGAGATGGAGCCGGTGCCCCTCGTCGAGGCCGAGACCATCGAGGAGCCGGAACCGACGCCGAAGCCCGAGGCGATCCCGGAGCCCGAGCCGATTACCGTGAGCGCGCCGGCTGCGGGGGCCTCGCCATCGCCGATCGAGCGTTGCTACGCGCTCTACGAGGCTCAGCAGTTCGATGAGGTCGTCGAGGCGGGTATGGCGGCCCTGGAGACTGCGTCGAGCGACCCTCGCGTTCGCGAGCCCGAGGACGTGGCCCGGCTGTGGGGCGTGGTAGGCCTGGCCCGCCAGGCGCTCGGCGATCACGATGCGGCCCGTGAGGCGCTGGCCGAGGCGATTACCGCCGCGCCGGACGTCGAGCGCCCGACGTGGGAACGCCACCTTGCTGGCTTGGTACTCCAGGTGGGTCGGGAGCTGCAGGCCCGCGCCGACAATCCAAACGTCAGCGGCCCCCAGGAGCGGGTGGAGGCGGTACGCTCGGCGATTTCCTGGCTGGAGGGTGGGGTGGCGCTGGCACCCGATGACGACGCGCTGCGCGAGGCAGCCCAATCCGCGCGCGAGGCGCTGTGGTCGACGTACGAGCACGTGGCGATGGAGCAGATGCAGCGGCAGGACTACGAAGAAGCGCGGCGGCTCCTGGAAGAGGCGCTCGGGCAGGCCCAGTGCCCTGCCGATTTCCAGGCGACGTTCCGTGAGCTCCTGTCGGGCACCCACAGCGGCGCGGTGGGCCAGCTCACCGCCGAGGCGCTCCGCCGAATGCGCGAGGGCGCGGAGCGCGAGGCGCTGGCCGCGCTCGACCGGGCGGAGGCGCTGCTGGCGACGCTTCCCGAAGACGGGATCCCCGAGCGGCGCCGGCAGGAGCTGGAGCGCCGACTCTGGTGGAGCTACACCAAGGTCGGCATTCGGTGGCTGGAGGGCGGCATGTGCGAGCAGGCGCTGCCGCCGCTGCTCCACGCCCTCCGCTTCGGTAGCGTCGGGGCCCAGCGCCTCGAGGAGACGCGGCGCCCGCTGGCGCGGGCGCTGGGAGGACTCGTGGAGGACCGGGCCCCGCTGGTCCAGCGGCTCATCGAGAGCGCCGACCACGCCGAGGCGCGCGCGCTCTGCGATAGGCTGTGGACTCACGTGCAGGACGCGCTCGACCAGGGGATGACGAAGGAGGAGCTGGGCGACACCATGGAGCGGCTGCACGAGCTGCGCGAGCGGCTGGGCTCATCATGAGCGCGCGGCGGGGCGCTGATCTCCTGGTGGATGCGCTGGCGGCGGCCGACGTGCGCTATCTCTTCACGCTCTCCGGCAACCAGATCCTGTCCCTTTACGACGCGACCATCGGACGGGGCCCTGCCTTGATCCACACGCGGCACGAGGCGGCCGCCGTCCACATGGCCGAGGGCTGGGGACGGATGACCGAGGAGCCGGGCGTGGCCCTCGTGACCGCGGGGCCCGGGCACCTGAACGCGGTGTCCGCCCTCTACACCGCGCTCATGTCCCAGTCGCCGGTGGTTCTGCTGAGCGGCCACGCGCCCAAAAGCCAGCTCGGCCGCGGCGCGTTCCAGGAGATCGACCAGGTCGGCGCCGCGCGTCCCGTCGTGAAGGCGGCCTGGCTTGCCGAGAGCGCCGAGCGCCTCGGCGACGACGTAGGACGCGCGCTCGCTCTCGCACGGTCCTGGCCGCCTGGTCCGGTGCACCTCAGCCTTCCCGGCGATCTCCTCGAGGCCAAGGTCGGTGACACCCCCCCGCCGCGTACCGCGTCGCCGGCGGAACCGTCACCAGTGCCCGATCGGGTGGTCGCCGAGGCCCTGGAGCTGCTGGCCGGCGCCCGCCGCCCGCTCATCCTGGCCGGCCCCGCGATGGGACGGCCGGGCCGCTGGGCGGAGGTGAGCCGGTTGGCTGACCTCACCGGCATCCCGGCGCTCTGCATGGAGAGCCCGCGCGGGGTCAATGACCCCGCGCTGCGGGCGGCCGGCCCCTGCCTGGGCGAGGCCGACGTCGTGCTGCTCCTCGGCAAGCGCCTCGACTTCTCGCTCCGCTTCGGCCAGCCCCCGGCCTTCGCGCCAACGTGCCGGTTCATCCAGGGCGACCTCGACGCTGCCGTACGGGACCGGATCGCGCTCGCCCTGGTCGGCGAGCCGCCGGCGGTAGCCCGGCAGCTCACCGCGGCAGCGTCCCGCCGTTCGTGGCAGCGAAGCGCGTGGGCCAAGGAAGTGGAGGACGCGCTCCGGGCGACCCCGCCGGCATGGGAGGAACTGCGACGGTCGTCACGGCAGCCGATGCACCCGCTGCGCGTCTGCGCCACGCTTCAACCTCGCCTCGAGGGCGGCGTGCTGGTCTGCGACGGAGGCGAGTTCGGTCAGTGGTGCCAGGCCAGTCTGGACGCTTCGATCCGTCTCATCAACGGGCCCGCCGGCTCCATCGGCAGCGCCGTGCCGATGGCGCTGGGGGCGAAGCTCGCCCGTCCTGACCTGCCGGTCATGGCCACACTCGGCGACGGCACCTTCGGCTTCCACGCGCTCGAGTTCGATACCGCGGTCCGCCACGGCATTCCCCTCGTCGCCGTGGTCGGCAACGACGCTCGCTGGAACGCGGAGCATCAGCTCCAGATCCAGCATTATGGCGCCGAGCGCGCCGTCGGCTGCACGCTGCTGCCTACACGGTACGACCGGGTGGTGGAGGCCCTCGGTGCCCATGGCGAACGCGTGCAGGATCCCGCGGACCTGGCGCCGGCCCTCGAGCGCGCAGTGGCGTCGGGCCGGCCCGCGTGCCTGGACGTCGTCATCGACGGCGCCGCGGCGCCGGCCTTGGCGCGGGGCGCCACCCACTAGGTCGCGGGCGCGCCTGGAGAGCGTCTATGGTCCTGAAGGAAGACAACCTCATCGAGAAGGTCACCGACAACCGCCTGCCCCACTTTGAGCCTTACGGCTGGCATCACTGGCCCGAGCATCCCTGGCTCGCCTACCAGTTCCGCCGTGGCCTGGGCGAGACGCAGGAGGGCGGTGGCACCGTGAGCGAGTGCTTCCAGGCCGCCGCGCGGATGATCCCGGGCGACAAAGAGTCGTGGCACCGGGAGTGGCTCGCGGTGGCTGATCGCAACTTCCAGCGCGGCGTGGAGGAGGAGCGCCGGGGCCACGTCCGCACGGCGATGAACTGCTTCCTGCGCTCGGCCGACTACTATCGCCAGGCCGAGTTCTTCCTGGCTCCCCAAGATCCGCGCCGGCTGGCCACCTTCACCAGGATGGAGCAGTCGAGCCATGGTTTCCTCCGGCACCTGACCCCGCCCGGCGAGGTGCTGGAGATTCCGTATCTGGACGGCGCGACGCTCTACGCCTACTTCGTACGCGCGCCCTTCGCCGTCGAGCGGCAGCCCTGCCTCATCTCCATGGGCGGACTCGACTCTATCAAGGACGAGATGTGGTTCATGCAGGCCCACGGCGCCCTCCAGCGCGGGATCTCCGTGCTGATGATCGACGGTCCCGGACAGGGCGGGACCCTACGGCGCCACCGCATCCCGAACCGGCCGGACTACGAGGTGCCCATCGGGCGGTGCGTCGATTATCTGCTCACCCGGAAGGACGTCGACCCCGCGCGCATCGCGATGTGTGGCTCGAGCCTCGGCGGCTACTACGCGGCGCGGGCCGGAGCTGTGGAGCATCGCCTGGCCGCCTGCATCTCGCACGGCGCCATCTGGAGCATCCACGACTTCTGGAAGAACGCCGACGAGAGCCACGGCCTGGCCACCCACATCAAGTGGGTCTTCGGGGTCAAGACCATGCCGGAGGCGGTCGAGCGCTTCAAGGCGTTCACGCTGGAGGGCGTGCTCGAGCGCATGCGCTGCCCCTACCTCATCCTCCACGGCGGCCACGACGTGCTCGGCATGTCCCAGGCCACCAAGGTCTACGAGTACGCCAGGGCAAAGGGCGTCAACGTCACCTTGCGCTTCGTGACCCCGGAGGAGACGGGCGCCGAGCACTGCCAGCACGACAACCCGACGATCGGTCAGGAGCTGATGGCCGACTGGCTGGCCGACGTATTCGGCATCGACCAGCGCGCGCTCCGGACTGTGATATGACTAAGTCCTTCAATCATGACGACCCTCATGGCTCAGACAGCTCATCGATTTGTCGATGACCGAGGCATCGTCGTCAACCTCTTGACCCGAAGACGGCGCTCTTCTTCCTCGCGTTCCTGCCACAGTTCGTCGAGCCCTCACGAGGGGCGGTGGCGGCCCAGATCGTGTTCCTGGGGTTGGTGCTCGCCGGCATCGGGCTGGTCAGCGACTCACTGTACGCGATGGCCGCCGGCACTGCGGGCCACTGGCTCAAACGCAGTCGGACATTCCTGGGCGTGGAACGCTACCTCACGGCAAGCGTCTTCATCGGCCTGGGGGCGGCGAGAGGAGGAGCGCCCTCATGTCGAGCGACAGCCCACAGTCGGGTTACGGGCGCCCGCGACCTTCGCATAACGCCGAGCTGACCGCGGTCGGTCCGGGGAGGCCGGCGGGGGAGCTGCTCAGGCGCTACTGGCAGCCTGTCGGCGTCGCCGCCGAGCTCGGCGACCGACCGACGCCCGTGCGCGTGCTCGGGGAGGACTTGATCCTCTTCCGGGACGGACGGGGCCGGGTCGGCCTTTTCGATCCCCGCTGTGCGCACCGGGGGACCTCGCTCTACTACGGGCGGATCGAGCCCGCGGGCCTCCGGTGCTGCTACCACGGCTGGCTCTTCGACGTGGAGGGCCGCTGCCTCGAGCAGCCGTGCGAGCCGCCGGATAGCACGTACAACACCAAGGTCCGCCAGCCGTGGTATCCGTGCCGCGAGTATCGCGGCTTGGTCTTCGCTTACATGGGCCCAGTGGATCGGATGCCGGTATTCCCGCGCTGGGACCTGATCGAGGAAGGCGACGGCGTGGTGATCGCGGACGGCACGAGCTACGGGCTCGGGGCCGGCGTCGTGCTTGACCGCAACTGGCTGCAAACGTGGGAGAACGTGATGGACCCCTTCCACGTCTTCGTTCTCCACAACACGTTCAGCGGCGGTCAGTTCGCCGCAGCGCTCAGCCAGCGGCGGTAAGGTCACCTTCGTCCATCGGCGGCTATGGCCTGCGGTGGTGCGTTTGGCGAGCGATCTTGGGGAAGCAAACCTCGTCGCCATTCGTGAGGAGCACACGAAAGGTGGCGCGCATCGAGTTGTGGCCACACTGTTCCCGCGATGGGTCCCGAAGGAGGTAAGGGAAGCCGCTCGAAAGCTATCGCCGCGCCCACGTGGTCGTGAGCTGGACGACCTCACTGACTCGCGACTCGGCCTCGCTCCCCGGCCTCGAGCCCCCGCACGAAGGCCGTCAGGTCGCCGAGTGGTCGGCCCGGGGGAAAGACCTCGGCCACCCCGGCCTGGCGAAGGACGGGGATATCTTGAGGCGGAATCGCGCCGCCCACCAGCACCGGCGCGTCGACGCCCCGCGCCACTAGGAGGCGCATCAGCTCGGGCACCAGCGTACGGTGGCTGCCCGACAGGCTGGAGACCGCGATCAGGTCCGGATCCTCCTGGAGGGCCTGGGCGACGAGCTGCTCCGGGAACTGGTTGCCGAGATACACGACCGCGAGGCCCCCGTCCCTGAGAACGCGCGCGACCATGACTGAGCCCCGCCAGTGGGAGTCAAGCCCCAGGATCGCGACGAGCGCCTTCATCCGCCCGCTTCTACCGCCCGAAAAGCGGCATGGCCCACACCCCGAGGATCTCGCGGAAGCGCCGGTGCACCTCGCCGAGCGTGGCGCCCGCCTCCACCGCCTCCAGCACCGCGGAGAACGTGTTGTCGCCGCTGCTGAGCACGACCTCCAGACGGTCGAGCGCCCGCTCGACAGCGTCGCCGTCGCGCACCTGGCGCCACCGTTGCAGCCGCTCGCCCTGCCGCGGCGCGGCGACGGGCTGGGCGAAGACCGGGCGCGGTCGGTCGGGCTCGACGAAGCAGTTGACGCCGACGACCTTGAGGCGCCCGTCCTTCACGCCCAGCTGGTGCTCGTACGCCGAGCGGGCCAGCTCCGCATGGACCCAACCCCGCTCGGTGGCGACGACGATACCGCCCTCCGCCTCCACGGCCCCGAGGAAGTCGAGGGCACGCGCTTCCATCTCGCCGGTGAGGCGCTCGACGTAGTAGCTGCCCCCGAGCGGGTCGATCGTCGCCGTCACGTTCGTTTCGTGGAGGAGCACCTGCTGGGTGCGCAGCGCCAGCGTGATGGTTTCCTCGGTGGGCAGCCCGAGCGCTTCGTCGAAGGCCGAGACGTGGAGCGACTGGGCGCCGCCCAGCACGGCGGCCAGCGCGTGGTAGGCCGAACGGACAACGTTGACCTCGGGCTGCTGGGCGGTGAGGGCCACTCCCGAAGTCTGGACATGGAAGCGGAGGACCCATGACCGGGAGTCCTGCGCGCCGAACTCTTCGCGCATCATCCGGTGCCAGATCCGCCGCGCCGCGCGGTACTTCGCCACCTGCTCGAAGAGGTCGTTGGAGGCCGAGAAAAAGAAGCTCAGGCGGGGAGCCGCCTGGTCGGGCTCAAGCCCCCGCCGCTGGAGCTCCCGCATCACCGCCCGAGCGTGCGCGAGTACGAGCCCCAGCTCCTGCACTGCCGTGGCCCCCGCCTCCTCGAGGTTGTAGCCCACGAAGCTGATGGGGTTCCAGCGCGGGAGATGGCGCAGGCAATACTCGACCGTGTCGCACGACAGGCGGAAGGACGCCGCCGGCGCCAGCGGCTGGGGCGCCGTCGTCACCGCGCACTCCATCAGGAAGTCGTTCTGGCAGGTGCCGGCCAGCCGATCCGGCGGCACGCCAGCCGCGCGCGCCGCGGCCACGTACATGGGCATGGTGATCGCCGCCATGCCGGGATTGCAGGTCACCAGCGAGACGCTGACCTGATCGAGTGGGATCCCCGCGAAGAGGCGTGCCACATCGTCCAGGTAGTCGATGGCGACCCCGCCGAGCCCGGCGTCGGCGCGCGCCTCAGGCGCATCCGAGTCGTAGCCCCGGAGGCTGGGGTAGTCGAAGGTGATATTCAGGCCCGTCGCGCCTTTGGCCAAGAGGTAGCGGAGCCGTTCGTTCGTGTCCTCGGGCGTGCCGTAGCCGGCCAGCGGCCGCAGCGTCCACGCCCGCCGGCGGTACATCGTCGGGTAGGGGCCTCGCGTGAAGGGCGGCTCTCCGGGAAGCCCGAGGTCTCGGCCATAGTCGAGTTCGGCAACGTCCTCCGGCCCGTAGAGTGGCTTGACCGGGATGCCCGCCGCGGTCGTGCGGTCGTCGTCCGGAGCGAAGTGTTTCGCACGCCATCGGGCGAACTCAGCCTTCAACGGTGCCTCCATGGGTCCCTTGCTGATCGGGGCTTCCCCCTGGTCATGGCGTTCCGCGGCGGGGATCACGCGGGGGCCGTCGCGCGGATCCCGAGGGCCTCCAGCCGCGGCGCCATGCGCTCGGTCAAGAGCCCGATGCGCGTCAGGTTCTGGATAAGCGCGCCGTGGAGGTCTCGCTTGAACAGTCGCCGGAAGAGCGAAGACTCCGCGCCGACGGCACGCTCCTTCCGGAGCCGCTGGATCTCGCGGATCTCGCCGGCCGTGAAGCCCATGTCGCGGTAGACCTCGTGGGGGAAGAGCCCGGTGAGGACCTTTTCCAGCGCCCAGACGGTGAAGTCCTCCAACTCCTTCCGCTCCCCCTCGCTCATCTCGCCGACGACGTGAGGGAGGCTCAGCATGCCGAACCCCATGTGGCGGGACTCGTCGCGCAGGACGTACTGGCAGATCTGGCGGAGCAGATCGTCCTTCGAGCTCTCCGCGAGCATCTTGAAGAGCGACACGGCGAAGGTCTCGGCGACCAGCTGGAGGCCGATCGTCTTGACCGGCCAGCGCGAGTCGCCGAGCAGGGTGTCGAACAGCTCGCGCTCGTTCGACGGCATCGGATAGAAGAGGCCGCCCAGCTTGTCGGTGATGTAGCGGTTCAGGACCTCGGTGTGTCGGGCCTCGTCCACCACCTGGGTTGCCTGGAAATACTTGGCGTCGGTTCCCGAGACCGTCTCGACGAGCTGGCTGCACACCAGCATGGCCCCGTGCTCGCCGTAGAGCAGCACGCTGAGGCGCCAGGCCGCAAAGCGCTGGTTCAGCTCCGCCCGCTCGCGGGGGCCGAGCCGGTCCCAGAACGGCGTGCCGTAAATATCGATCAGCTCGTCCGCCACGACGCCCCGCTCGAGGTCGACCGGCTGGTCCCACGGCACGTCTCGGGCGACGTTCCACTGGTCGCGCTTGGCGTTCTCATACAAGCGGCGCAGGTCTTCCGCCTCGACCCCGTAGGCGTGTTCGAAGACGCTCTCGTAGCGCACCGGTACGCGATGAGTCATTGGCCTGTTCACTCCTTTGGGGTCGCCCGTGATCTGCGGCATCATGGTGTCGCCTCGGGGGCGCGGCCTCCAGCCTTCCCGGCGGGATCCTCGCCATCACATCACTGTGTCACGCCGGCGGCCGTACCGGCCGAAGGCGGCCGCTGCTATTGGTTTCGTGGGTGAAAACTGATGAGTCCAGATTGATTACTGCGAAGTTTATGATACAACCGTCGGGCGATGTCAAGACCCCGCGCCCGGGCGGCGACGCCTGAGCATCCGAGACGGGGGCCGCGAGCGCTCCTGCAGGACGAGATCATCCGCGTCGCGGCTCTCTGCTTCAGCGAGATGGGTTACCGCGCCACGACGCTGGACACCATCGCGGCCAAGGTCGGCGTCTCCAAGGTCACGCTGTACAAGCACGTGCCCAGCAAGGAGGAGCTCCTCTGCCGGATGTTCGAGCGAACGATCCAGTCGTTTCGGGCCGGGCTCCGCCAGATCGTTGAGCAGTCTCTCCCGGCCGACGAGAAGCTCCAGCGCATCATCCGGTACCAGGTGACGCTGCTGGCGGCCCAGCTCCCGCTCATCCGGGTCTTTTTCAGTGAGGAGGGTAGTCTCCCAGCTGCCATGGCGAGGCGCGTCGCGCGGGAGAAGCGTGAATACGACCGGGCCATCGAGGCGGTCCTGCGGGAGGGCATCGCCGAGGGTCGCTTCCGGAAGCTCCCGCCGACGCTGCTGGTCTTCGGCCTTCTCGGCATGTGCAACTGGCTCCATAAGTGGTATCAGCCGGAGGGGCCGCTGGCCCCAGAGGAGATCGCGATGGTCTTCGTCGACCTGCTGGGGCGAGGCTATCTGGAGCAAGCGCCCGAGCCGGAGAGCGTGGCGATCGCGAAGCGACTCGACGCGATCGACCGGCGGCTCGCGACGCTCGAGCGCCGATTGACGCCCGGCGCCGGCAGTGCGGCGCGCCATGGGCGCAGGGTCTGAGAGATACAAGATGCTCGGTCACCGGCCGGCCGCGCGCCGCGCGTCGGCCCCAACCTCACGTTCGGAGGAGGACGGATCATGGTGAAGATCGAGAAGTATTCCGCGACAGGCGTGTACGATCCTCCGGGCTACAGCCAGGCCATCAAGGTGACGGGCGCCCAGACGATCCTCTTCCTGGCCGGCCAGGTGGCCTACGAGAAGGACGGTAGCGTCAAGCACCGCGGTGACTTCACCGGGCAGGCCCGCGCGGTGTTCACCGCCGTCAAGGCCCTGATCGAGGCGGGAGGCGGGACCCTGGCCAACGTGGTGAAGATCACCACCTACGTCATTGACGCCCGCTACCGGCCCGAGTTCCGCGTGGTCCGCGAGGAGTTCTTCGGCGCCAAGGGCCCGGCCTCGACGCTGATCGAGGTCAGCGCCCTGGCCCATCCGGACTACCTCATCGAGGTGGAAGCGATCGCCGTCGTCTGAGGGTCCGACCTAGACGGCAGCGAAAAACCGCGCCGGCGCGCCCTCGGCGCCGGCGATTTTATAGAAGGGCGCGGCGAAGTCTACGCGGCGCTGAGGCAACGCCGCCAGATTGGTGAGGCCCTCCATGATCACCACGCCGGCGCCCAGAATGACCCGGTGCATGGGGAAGTCCTCGGAGCTGAAGTCGGGCAGGCGCGCGCAATACTCCTCGAAGAAATCGAAGCCGATGTTCTTGGGCCCCTTGCCCACCAGCCACTCCGCCGACTCGGGGGGGAAGTACGGCGACTGCGTGAAGTAGTCGGGCCATTTGCCGTACATCCGGTCGGTCCAGCCCGTCCGCAGCAGGACGATGTCGCCCGGCTTCACGTCATCGGCGCCGCCCCGACGCAGGTCGTCGATGGTGACGGCGTGATTGGCGCCGGCGAAGGAGAGATCGACGACAAGGGCCTCGCCCATCACCTGGTCCAGCGAGATCTCGGCGGTGGTGATGCCGTCGCGGTAGACGTGAAGCGGCGAGTCGATGTGCGCGCCGGTGTGCAGGCTCATACGCACGCTGGACACCTGCCAGAAGCCCGGCCCCCGCCGGTGCGGTGTGAGGTCCACCTTGAGGTTGGTGGAGGGCGGGCTCATGGTGGCGTCGTCCACGGTCACGGACAGGTCGATGTAGCGCCGGGGCATGGTGAGCCTTCGCTCAGGAGGAGAGGGTGTCGACCAGGGCGCGGGCCCAGGCCATCCTTTCCGGAGTCATCACCAGCTTTTCGCCGAACGGCTGGCCAAACGGGCGGGTGGCGTCGATGCCGAGCTTGGCGGTGACGCCGCGCTCGTCGGCACTGGGATCGAGCAACGCGCCCAGGCTGCCCGAGATGACCACCAGATCACGGTCGGCCTGCATGCGGGTGGCCACCGCCCACAGCACGTCCGACTCGTCGAAGACGTCGATGTCGTCGTCCACCACGATGACGAGCTTCAGGTAATGGTCCACCCCCAGCACGATCGGAATCACGTGCTTGGCCTCGCCGGGGCGACCCTGCTTGACGGCGACGTAGGCGATGAACGACGAGGTGCCGGACAGCGGCACGTGGACGGCGGTGACGTTGGGGATGGTCCGGGCCAGCGCGTTCATGATCTCGGCCTCGCGGATGAGCCCCAGCGTGGTGATGTGGTCGCCGGCGCGGCCCGAGCCGATCGACTGGAACCAGGGGCGCTCGCGCATGGCGATGGCCCTGGCCTCGAAGACGTGCTCGGTCGAGCGCCGCGAGAAGTAGCCGGTGAACTCGCCGAACGGCCCCTCCGGCTCCCGAACGCCGGGCAGAATCTCGCCCTCGATCACGATCTCGGCGGTAGCCGGCACGTGCAGATCGATGGTCGCGCCCGGCGCGATCTGTAGCGGCTCGCCCAGCAGCGCGCCCACGACCTCGAATTTGCCCACGTCGGGCGGAGGGTAGGCGAGCGAGCCCATGGAGACCAGCGGGTGCAGCCCGAGCGCGACGGCGCAGGGCAGGGCCTGGCCGCGGGCTTCGGCCCGGCGTTGGTACTCGAACATCCGCCGCCGCGAATGCAGGCTCACCCCCATGCGGTTTGGACCTTTGAGCTGGAAGCGGTGGTAGCCTTCGGTCTCGACGCCCGTCTCCGGGTCCCGGGCCACCAGCATGCCGGCGGTGATGTAGCGGCCGGCGTCGCCGGGGAAGTAGACGGGGATGGGCAGCGTGGTGAGGTCCACCGCGTCGCCCTTCACGATGCGGTGGCGGAAGGGCGGATCGGGCACGATCACCGGCTTGATCCGTTCGGTGATCCGCCGGGCGTACTCGGCGGCCAGCCGCGCCTCGGGCACGCCGAGCGCGAAGGCCAGGGCCCGGCGGCTGGCCACGACGTTGGCCACGATGGGGATGTCGGAGCCGCGCACGCGCTCGAAGAACAGGACGGGCCAGCGACGCCGACGCTCGTACTCGAGAACGACGGCCATCACGTCGTGCTCGAGCCCTACGGGCTCGGTGATCCGCACCACCTCGCCGGGGTGGCGCTGCTCGTAGTGGGCGACGAAGGACCGGAGATCCTGGCTCATGGCGCGGCCCCTAGTCTATGCTATCGTCGCCACTCGAGGCACTGCGTGATCACCCTCGATCCCAAGAGCACGGCGCTGGTCGCCATCGACATGCACCGCGGGCACCTCGATCCCGCGGTGGCCACGCTGCCACTGCCGGCCGAGCGCTGCGCCCCGCTCATCAAGCGGGCGGCCGCCCTCTTCGCCGACCTCCGCGCCCGCAACGTCCCGATCGTCCATGTCGTCACCGAGTACCATCACCCGCGGCAGATCTCGGCGAACCCGTTCTGGAAGGCGGCGCACGAGGACCCCGCCAAGGCGCGGCGGGGCATCCTCGGCCACAACCTCGTCGGTGGGCCGGGCGTGCAGATCATCCCCGAGCTGCTCGACTCCCGCGACGTGGTCGTCCACGACAAGAAGCGCTACAGCCCGTTCCAGGGGACCGACCTCGCCTTCGTCCTGCGCAGCCGGCTGCGGGCGGAGACCCTCATCCTGGCCGGCGTCAACACGACGACCTGTGTGCTGTGCGCCGGCTTCGAGGCCACCAACCGCGACTTTCGCGTGGTCGTGGCCGCCGACGCGGTCGACTCCATGGATGGCGAGGACATGCATCGGTTCGCGCTGCGCCTGATCGCCGCCGCCATCGGCTGGCCCCTCACCAACACCGAGATCCTTCGCGCCCTGGAGGCCTGAGGTCCGGCGCCCGTGAAGGCCGGCATGTAACTTCGGCAACGAACCGCAGCGCTCCTCGCCGTTCTCCTCCGGGATCGGCAAGCGCGCCACGCCCCACACGCTCAGGCACTCGTTCGCCACCCACCGGCTGGAGGACGGCCACGACATCCGCACGGTGCAAGAGTTGCTGGGGCACCGGGACGTGACCACGACGCAGATCTATACCCACGTCCTGAATCGCGGCCCGGCCGGGGTGCCTAGCCCGGCCGACCGGATGTTCGGCCCGTGACGGCGCCCGCTGCCCTTCGGCCCAAACGCGTCGGGATACACTGCAGGATTGGCGCAGGATATCCCCCTGGGGCCAGCGTTATGCCTGGCGCCGGAAAGCGTTGAAACAATGCGTCAGAACCACAACCGCCCCTGAGTTCGACGCCCGGATAAACTGCATCGCGCTGCGGGGTCATTTAGACCAGCGTCGAATTCTAGTTAGCGAAACGACGATCGCAGAACCGAGGGCTTGACCGCGAGCCTCCTGCTGTGTATTCATTGTATAGCCGGCGGGAGGTTCTATGCAGACGAGGATTCAGAAGTGGGGTAACAGCCTTGGATTGCGGATTCCGCGGTCGTTCGCCGCCGAGGCCCAGGTGGAGGAGGGGGCTACCGTAGATCTGTCGGTGGAGGACGGGCAACTCTTGGTCCGCCCGCTTCGAGTTCGCAAGTATTCCCTGAAGGTGCTTCTCCGGAAAGTAAGCCGCCGGAACCTGCACGGCGAGGTCTCGACAGGTAGAGCAGTCGGCCGCGAGGCCTGGTAGTGGCGGCCTATGTACCCGCGCGCGGGGACCTGATCTGGCTTCAGTTCAACCCTCAGGCGGGCCACGAGCAGGCGGGCCACCGCCCCGCCGTGGTCATCTCTCCGAGTTCATACAACCGCCGCGTGGGGTTGGCCCTGTGCTGCCCCGTCACCTCTCAAGTGAAGGGATATCCCTTCGAGGTGCTGCTCCCGCAGGGGCTTGGCGTCGAGGGAGCGATACTCTCAGATCAGATCAAGAGCCTTGACTGGCGCGTGCGAAAGGCGAGGCGCATCGGTAATCTGCCGGCTGATGTGATCCAGGAGACAGTCGGCAAGATCCTCGCCCTCGTCGACCCAGACGGGGCCCGCTAACATCACGATGAACCCGACGGCGACTTCGCTTCGCTCAGTCGCCGCAGGTTATCGTGAGCGTTATGCACCCGCTGAGATATGAGTGCTGACGAATGACCTGGACGTGGGAAGAGATTGAGTCTCAGTGGCTTGCCGGTTCCAGGGTAGCGATGGCGCCGAGCGGGTGAGCCCGGTCTTGTCATGATCGACATCTCTCAAGCAACGGGTGCAATAGAGTCGTGGGGACCTCTGCTCCAACGGCGCCTACAGCCGACACAACACACCCGAGTTAGCGCCACCGTTCTGTTTAGCGGAGGGGCATGGGGAACCCCCGACGGTGGAGCGTGGATTCTCTACACTAAGGTCATCGTCAATCCATTCGCCGCGACACCGGCGCCCGCATGGCTGATTGCTCAGCTTCAGGCGTGGCGGCCTCCGAAGCGAGACGGCGCATAACATCGGCATCCAGCTGACGGCGCTTCGCGCCGCAGCTATTGCCAGCGTTAGACTCATCGCCGCTAAGATAACTTCGTGAAACGTCGACCACCACGCACATGAGCGAGCGACTTCCAGTGACGGCGTGCGGGACAAAACCGGCGCCGGCGGCGGTAGTCGTCTCGGGGTTCGATCTGCACGGGCTGCGGGGCCGCCCGGACCCAGCGCCGGCGGCTGCCGACCAGACGGAGATGCAGGTGGCGGTAGCGCGTCCGAATCTCCCGTTCCCATTGTTGCCGATGCAGGTAGAGATAGGTCGCGGTAGCAACTTTGGGGAAGAACTTCGCCGGCGAGAGCTGCTCCGGCGCCATCCGACCTGCGCCGCGCCGTCGCTCTGGGCCACCCGCAGGGCGTTGTAGACGATGGCGGCGGCGTAGACCTGCATAGCGACGGCATTGGGATTGGCCGCGTACAGGCGATTGAGATTGAGCACTTCCTTGAGATCGAAGAACATCCGCTCGACGCTCCAGCGGTAGGGGTACAAGTCCAGCGCCTCTGCGGCGCTCAAGCGGGCGGGCGCGAGCACGTTGGTGAGCACCTCGTAGCGCGTGCCCCCGCGGCGCCAGCGAATGTAGCGCAGCAGTTGGCGCGGAGCCGAGGCCCCCGTGCCGGCGCGTACCAGCCAGTCCTCGAGCCGCCCGCCGTGGATCCGGCGTTGGCGCAGGCGCTGCAGCTTGTGCAGGCTCAGCTGCCGATTGCGCCGCACGACCCCCCAGCAGTGCTGGTGGCCCAAGGTCGCGAAGAAGTCGGCGGTGCCGTAGAGGCGATCGCCCAGCACGAGCGTGTCGCGGTCGAGGGCGGCCACGGCCGCTTTCGCCCGCGTCATCTCGCTGGCCGCGGCATCGGCACAGAAGGTCAGCTGCCGGCACAGCCCGCGCCCCAGATCGTAGACGCCGAGCAGGCAGCCCGGCAGGACCACCGCGCGCTCGTTCCACAGCAGCTTGAGCCGATGGGCGATGACCGCCAGGCGCGACCCGTCGAGGATCACGATGGCGGTGAACCGGGCGCGCACCGGCGCCACCTCGGCGGCGTAGCGCGGGGGCACCGCCGTCACCAGGCGGGTCGTGAAGCGCTGGAAGACCTCGGCAAAGAAGGCCGGCCGCACGTCGCGACAGCGCTGAAAGAATGCTTCGGGACTCGCTTCGATCCGGGGGTACGTTGGATCCCGGCCCTCCAGCGAGTCGACCAGGGCTTGACTCAACGCCTTCGGGGCCCGCAAGACCACCGCCGTCCAGAACCGGATCAAGGCCTCGAGCGTCCACACCCGCTGCCGCTCGGTCTTCCGCACCGCGCCGAAGACCGTCCGGCACAGAGCCGGCGTGATGTGCTCCTGGAGCAGATCCACGACCCGCAGCAGATCGATCGTCTTCGCGCGCTGGGCCATAGCCCCTCCTGGCGATGGGGGTGCTATGACTCAGTGAACGCAACGAGTGGCGATTTACCGGCAAATTATCTTAGCGGCGATGAGCGTTAGACTGCGAGAGGCAAGATGGGGCGATCGCTAGATACTGTTCTCCAAAGGTCCTTGCACCGCTTCGTTTTTGACGTTTTCAAGTGCGGCTGGCGAGGACGAGAGCGTGAGGCGATCAGCCTCTATGCCTTCGGCTATCTCGCCCGGAGTTGTCAGCACGGCGGCGTACTGCGCCATCCCGGCCAGATAGGGATAGAGGTCGCTGTTCCGCAGTTGCCGGGCGCGAGGCGGAAACGTCAAGTGTGCAAGGATCTTGTCATCTGGCCACGGCCCATGATGACGTGTTGGGACGACGACAACCGCGTCCCCGTGGTGCATCCGCTCGCGATCCTGCAGTGGAAGGCGGGAGCAGCAGAGGTGGCCGATGCGGACTTCCAGTGGCTGCGCAGATACTCGAAGCGCAATCCGGACGTCGCAGGGTACGCTGTCGCCCTCAACCTGACAGGCGTGCCGTTTCGGCTAGCCCTGACGAAATTTCGTGGCGGCGAGGCTGGGAGGCCATGGGTCATCGAGAGTGAACGGTCGGGGAGATAGGTAACAAAAGAGTCCGGGGACATGGGTTACACGTGTCGACGATAAAGCCTTCCGTATTCGTCCTCAATCCGCATGTGGCGCTCGCTCAGACGGCCGAGTCTCAGGGGCCCGAAGTACACGTTCCAGATGCCGTCCGCGATCTCCTCCAGGCCCACGTACTCTCCGACACAGACAGTGGATACGTTCACCTACCGGCTGTTCCAGCGAATGCCGCCGTTGGCGCTGACGTAACGCACCTCGAACCGATCGGGGTACTCGAGCGGCGGCAACCGGTCGACCATCGGCCGAGGCGACGGCGCGTGGCATGCGGCCGGGGTCGCTTGGTCGAGCGCCTCGTGCGGCCGCTCGTGGTTGAACTCCTCGCGAAAGACATTGAAGCGGCGCTGCTGGGCCGCCAGGCTGCTCGCCGCCGGGCGCGTCGTCTCTGCTTTCAGCGTGCGATGCATCCGTTCATGCCGGCCGTTCTGGGCCGGTCGACCAGGCTCGATCAGCTCCGGCAGGACGCCCAGGCGGACCCACCACGCCGAGAGCTTCGACAAGCGCGCCAGGGTGTTGGTGGCGAAGGGCACGCCGTTGTCGGTGCGAATCCGCTTGGGCAGCCCGTACTCCTTGAACAGCCGCGTGAAGATCGGCTTGGCCCCCTCGACGGCCGTCGACGTCAGCGCCTGGCAGCCCAAGAGATAGCGGCTGAACCCATCGGCCACCGTCAGCGGATAGCAGTAGCGGCCGTCGCCAGTCCGGAACTGCCGTTTGTAGTCCGCACTCCAGACGTCGTTGGGGGCGAGAATCTGGCTCGTCGGCTTGCCGGGATGGCCAATCCGCCGGCGCTGGCGTCGGAGGGGTAAACCGCACCCGAGCGAGCGGCCAAGCTCCTGCCGCACATCCATCGCGTCTTTGGCAACCTCAAGACCTGGCTCGGCGGTACCCACCACGGCGTCGGACACGATCACCTCCAGGCCTACCTCGACGAGTTCGCCTTCCGCTTCAACCGCCGGCGTACCCCAATGGCCGCCTTCCAGACCCTCCTCGGCCTCGCCTCCAGCGTCCACGGGCCCACAACCTACACCATGCTGTACCGTTCGGAGTCAACCCGATAGGCAGAAGTTAGTTTATGGCGGGACCGCGCCCTGTGGGGCACCGCCCCGCTCAAAAGTGGAAGTGCAGGCCGAGGCCGATGTAGTCGATCTTCCGCCGGTAGAACTGTCCGTTGGGTGAGTGTCCGTTGAAGTACTCCAGCAGTACCTGAAGATGGCGGGAGACCAGGACGCCGTCGATCTGAACGCCGGCCCGTAGCGAGATGTCGGTGTCCCAGTCGTGCTCCTCGTGGTTCTTGAAGTCGGCGGCGGCGATGGGCCGCCAGCGCGCGGTCGGCTCCGGCCAGGGGCTGCGGAACTCGAGGCCGAACTGGGTCGACCACGGCTCGAGCTGGTCCGGCTGGCGGTTGAAGAGATAGCCGGCGCCGGCGTAGACGCGAACCGGGTCGCCGAGCTCGTAGGACAGCCGGAGATCGACGCCCTCATAGCTCAGATTGACCCGTGCCGGGCGGCTCATGCGCAGCAGGAACTCGTCCCCCACGTGGCTCGACTGGTGGAACAGGCGGGCCAGCGCCGAGAAGCCGCGGTACCGGTAGGCGCCGGCCAGCGCCGCGATGTAATCGGTGTTGAGGAGGTCGACCGAACTGGTGTCCAGGTCGAACAGGGCGAACGCCCCGGCCTGGATGCCGATCTCCCACCACCCCCGACCGATCCGGTCGCGATAGAACGGTATGATCTCGCCGAAGCTCACGGCCCCCACGTTCTTGAAGTCGGGATCCTCGACGTAATAGTGGTAGGCGGCCGAGAAGTGCGGCCAGCGAGGGTCGGCGATCAGGCGCGGGAAGAGCTCGCCGCCCGGGAAGATGCCGGTCTGCAGCTCGCGGAGCACCTGCGGTGGCGTGCTGACGTCGGTCACCGGCGGCGCCGGCGTGATGCCAGGATGGTCCTGGACCTCGACGCGAGCGACGCCGGGGATCGCCCTCAGGGCAGCGAGGACGCGGGCGCGGTCGGCGCCGGCGAGATCGGCGGCACCGATACTGAGCACGCCGTTCCGCACGCTCAGCGCGCGGGGGGTGATCCGGAACTCGCGCTGCAGCACGGCGGCGGCGTAGCCCCGGAGATAGTCGTCCTCGGGCCTGGTGTCCGCAGTGGCCGGAACTGTCGAAACGGCGACGGCGAGCAGCATCACGACGACGAGCAGGCAACCTCGCATGGGATCCTCCGGCCGCGCACGGTAGCACGCCGCATGCCAACCGGCCAACGCGTCACTGCTGGGGGCGCTTGCGCAGGGCCGTGATCCCGGTAAAGTGGCGGCCACCGCCCGGGCCCAAAGGGTGGGTCAAAAACCCAAGGAGGACAGGCTATGAAGCGAGTGGCGTGTGCGCTCGGCGCCGTCCTGGCGGCAGCGCTGGTCGGATGGACGGCAGCCGCCCAGCAGCCCGTGCCGCTGGTGGCGGCGGTGGGCGGCAACATGAACCACGTCCCGAGCTTCGTGGGCGTGGAGAAGGGGATCTTCCTCAAGCACGGCGTCGACCTGAAGCTCAAGGTGCTCAGCACGGGGCAGGAGATGGCCAAGGCGCTGCAGGCCGGCGAGGCGCACATCATCGGTTCCGCCTACTCGAACTATCCGGTGGCCGTCGAGCGCGGCATGGCGGCCAAGGGCGTGGTCGGGCTGATGGGCGATCGGACGGGCCGCTACTCCGACGATCCCATCAGCGTGTGGACCCGCAAGGGCACCGGCATCGCCAAGGTGGAGGACCTGGCCGGGCGCAAGGTCGGCACCCCCATCGGCGGCACGGCTGACGAGTACCTCGGCGTCGTCCTCAAGAAGGCGGGGCTGTCTCGCGAGAAGGTGAATCTCCTCAACGTTCCGCCGGGCAACATCGTCTCGACGCTCCAGGGCGGCAGCGTGGACGCGGTGGCGATCTGGGAGCCGTTCGGCTCGCTGGTGCAGGCCAAGGTTCCTGACGCCGTCCTCGTTTCTCGTGGCGGCGGGCACATCGGCTACTACATCAACATGGCCGTGCGGACCGACCTCATCGAGAGCCAGGCCGACGTCGTGGAGCGGTACGTGATCGGCGTCGTCGAGGCCACGCAGTACACGCGGAAGAACCTGGAGGAGGCGGCCGAGATCGCCACGCGCTGGGTGCCGGGTCTGGACGCCGCGGTCGCCCGACAAGCGCTGCGGCACATGACCTTCGATCCCCGGATCACCAGCCACACCGTCGCCGCCTGGGAGGAAAACGTCCGCATCCTCGTCGAGCAGAAGAAGCTCAAGGGGGCGTTGCCCTGGCAGCAGGGGATCGAGCTCCGGTTCATCGAGAAGGTGATGCGGACGCATCCGCAGCTCTTCACCGACCTCAAGCCGGCGTCCTGAGGACACCGGCGCGCGCGTGCCCGCCAAGATCGCGCTGAAGGGGCTCGGTCACGAGTACGTCAACCCCTTCACCCGCGAGCGCGTGGTGGCGCTCGACGGCGTGGACCTGGAGGTCGGCGAAGGCGAGTTCCTCACCGTGGTCGGCCCCAGCGGCTGCGGCAAGACCACGCTCCTCAACATCCTGGCCGGGTTGATGCCGCCCGCCCGCGGCGTGGTGTTGCTGGACGGCCGCCCCGTCACCGGCCCGGGCCGCGACCGTGGCGTGGTCTTTCAGGAGTTCGCCATCCTACCCTGGCGCACGGTGGAGCGGAACATCGCCCACGGTCTGGAGATCCAGGGCGTGCCGCGCGCCGAACGGGCGGCCGTGGTCCGCCGCTTCGTGGACCTGGTGGGTCTTAGCGGCTTCGAGAAGAAGTATCCACACGAGCTGTCCGGCGGCATGAAGCAGCGGGTGGCGGTGGCGCGCACGCTGGCCGCCAACCCCGAAGTGATGCTGATGGACGAGCCCTTCGCCTCGGTGGACGCGCAGACGCGCATCACGCTGCAGGAGGAGCTCAACGCCATCGCCCAGGCCACGGGCAAGACCATCCTCTTCGTCACCCACAACGTCGAGGAGGCGGTGTTTCTCGGCGACCGGTGTTGCGTGCTCTCGCGCCGCCCGGGCCGGGTGAAAGCCCTGGTGCCAGTCGGCATTCCGCGCGAGCGGCGCACCTGGAAGCTCTTCACCTCCGACGCCGCGTTCGCCGCCACCAAGGACCGGGTGTTGGCGCTGGTGCGGGAGGAGGTGGGCGGGGAGGACGAGCGGCCGTGACGGTGCGCTGGGATCTGGCCGCGACCTGGGCCGCCGTGCTGGCCGTGACCCTGGCTGGGTGGGGCCTGGCCGCCGCCACCCTGCCCGTGCCCGACTACTATCTGCCGCCGCCCACCGCGGTCTTCGCTGCGTTCGGTGACCTCGTCGTCAAGGGCATCCTGCCCACCTACATCGCCGAGAGCCTGCGGCGCATGCTGCTGGCGGCGCTGATCGGCCTTGCCGCCGGCGTGCCGCTGGGCCTTGTCCTGGGAATGAGTCGCCGCGTGGCCGACTTCGCCTACCCGCTCCTGAACTTCTTCCAGTCTGTTTCCGGCATCGCCTGGCTGCCACTCATGCTCGTCTGGTTCGGCTTTGGCGAGCGCACCATCCTGGTAGCCGTCAACTACACCGTGTTGTTTCCGGTGATCTTCAACGCGCTGCTGGGCGTGCGCAGCGTGCCTCGCCTCTACGTCAACGCGCTGAGGACACTGGGCGCCTCGCGCTGGCGGATCGTCAGGGACGTCCTGCTGCCGGGCGCGCTTCCCAGCATCGCCACCGGGATGCGTCTGGGGCTGGCCTACGGCTGGCGTGCGCTCATCGCCGCCGAAATGCTGGTGGGCGCCCACGGCCTGGGGTTCATGATCTTCAACGCCCAGGCCTTTCACCTCACGGCCCGCATCATGCTCGGCATGGGGACGATCGGCGTGCTCTGGCTGGTCCTGGATTACTTCCTGCTGCGGCCGCTCGAGGAAGCCACCATCTCCCGCTGGGGGCTGGTGCAAAGGTGAGCCGCCTCGCGGCGGCCGTTCGAGGCGCGGCGCCGTTCGCCGTCCTGATTCTGGGCTGGGCGCTCGTGACGGAGACGGGGATGCTGCCGGCGATCTTCTTGCCGCCGCCGGGCGACGTGCTCCGGACGGCGTGGGAGCTGGCCCGCGACGGCTCGCTCTGGGTCAACATCGCGGCCAGCCTCGGCCGCGTGCTGCTCGGTGTCGTCGTCAGCGCCCCGCTGGCCGTTGCCCTCGGCGTGCTCGTCGGGCTGAGCCGCCGCCTGGCCGCGGTCCTCGAGCCGATCGCGAGCTTCTTCAACGCGCTGTCCGGGATCGCCTGGCTACCGCTCGCCGTCACCTGGTTCGGCCTGGGCTGGACCAGCGTCACCTTCATCATGTTCAACACGATTTTCTTCCTCGTCTTCTTCAACACGCTGATTGGCGTCCGCACCGTGCCGCGGATCTTCGAGCACGCCGTATCGACGCTGGGAGGCTCCCGTCGCCATCTGATCCTACACGTCCTGATTCCGGGCGCCTTGCCCAGCATCGTGACCGGGCTGCACATGGGCATCGGCTTCGGCTGGCGCGCCCTCATCGCCGCCGAGATGATCGCCACCAGCACCGGTCTCGGCTTCCTCATCTACAACGCCGCCAACTTCCATCAGACCGACACCATCCTGGTGGGCATCGTCACCATCGGCCTGCTGTGGCTCGGCACCGACCGGTTCATCTTGCAGCCGCTCGAGCGCCGCACGGTGGAGCGCTGGGGCCTCGTCTCCACGGCGCCGTGAGAGCGCTCCGCCACCGGACCATCGCCTTTCTCGTGGCGGCCGTCGCCGTCTGGGGTGGGTGGGAAGCGTTCCTCAGCCTGACGGCGCCACGGCGCGTCGACGCGGCGGTGGCCCAGGCGCTCCACCGCGAAGGGCGTGCCAACGTTGCCGTGACGCTCGGCTTCGCCCCCGAGGACTTCCACATTCGGTTGTTCCAGAGCCACGGCGTGGTGAGCGGGGTGCGTGGCACGACAGTACTGCTGAATCGGGTGGGCGCCGACGACGTGGGGCGGATCGCCCGCTATTACTGGGTCCGGGGGATCACGCTCCAGTGACGGGCTGGCGGCTCACCCGCTTCCGTGTCCTCTTGTGTCCTCTACAACGGGGAACGGCGCATCAGTTTCTCAACGGTCGCCCGCGGGCGTCCGTCTACCGGCCGTCGCCGCGCCAGTACACCGGTTGACTACCGCCAATCGAATACCCCGGCCACTACATCGTAAGTCCTCGCGGTTCCCCGTCTGGTCGATGACCCCCCGAGTGGGGCATCGTTGCGCCATCACGAGGAGGTGCAACGATGAACGACGCGATCCGCCAGCTCCGGTCTGAAGCACGCCAGCT
>Ga0187892_10002119_pt1 | contig 41504 bp, 29 predicted proteins | sample MA1701073metaG_FD_139345 | JGI IMG/M metagenome (GOLD analysis project Ga0187892, IMG submission 139345) | Bio-ooze microbial communities from a basaltic lava cave in the Kipuka Kanohina Cave System on the Island of Hawaii, USA - MA170107-3 metaG ... | reverse complement strand
CCCAAGATTCCGCTTGACATGGGGGGGGGGGGGGGGGTAAATTTTACCCCCTGTTTGTGGGGGTTTTGGCCCGGACCAAATTTTTTTCTTTTCTCTCCCTCTCCTCCTCTTCTTTCGGCGGGGGGTGGGGGCGGGGCTTTTAAATTTCAGCCCATGCTGATGGGGCATTCGCTCCGGACCAAGTCTGTCTCTCGAGGATGGGTGACGCCGACGACAGCGCGAGTTGTATTTGCCCAAATTGGAGGAGAACCAGTCATGTGGAAATCCTATTCGTCCTTGGCGATCGGGCTTGTTGTCGCGGTTCAGTCGGCAATCGCGCAGCAACCGATTCTGAGCTACAGCTTTGATGACCAACAAAACCCGACCGCTAATGATGGTTCTCTTGGGCCATCACATAATGGTCAATTAGATGGAGATACGATCTTTGTGTCCTTTGGCGCTGCCTTTGCCGTTAGTTTTGACGGGAGCGGGGACCATGTGATACCGACCGGGAGTCAGTCGGTTTTCAACATGGGCGAGGGAAACTTCTCACTCGCTGCAACCGTCAGTACGAGTTACTCCGAACCCGGTAACTCGAACTGCCGTTTCGTTATTACTAAGCAGAATTCGGGCAATCTCCCGAGCTATTCACTCTGCGTTCGAAGAGACACCGGACTGGTCTCGTTCTCGATCGCAAATGGAAGTGCTTTCCTCTTCGCTTCAAGCACGACCGCGGTCAATGACGGCGAATCGCACGATCTATTTGCAGTTCGAAATAACAGTTTGCTTCGACTTTATGTCGACGGAATTTTGGAAAGCTCGGCGGCGATTCCTGGTGCGTTTGGGAGCACGAACAATAGCAATCCGCTCGTCATCGGCGGACGTACGCCCGGTCCGTGGGTCGATCCTGGAGATTTCATCGGAATTATCGACAATGTTCGTATATACAACGCAGCCCTGGCGCCGCCTTCTATTCCCACTATTTCGGAATGGGGCGTGATCTTGATGGCATCGTTGTTGATTCTAGCTGGAGCGGTGGTAGTGTCGAGGAGACGCCGCTCGGCAGGGCGGACGCTCATCGAGACCGCTTAGGGTTGCGTTTGGTGCGCTTGCCGTTATTCGGCTCAATGCGCGTGATGTGGACAGGGTCGCAATAGGCGAGACGCTCATGCAAGCCCTCGCCATTCGATGAAAGACCAATGGCAACCTCCGTTCGTCCAACCATCATCATTTCCGGATGACGAAAGTCGTACGATGATCCGTCGGAAATGTACACTCGCATAGGGCGAAACGGCTGCTTACGCAGTTTCGCGATAATGTCGGCTGGTCTCATCGTCCTGCCTTACGGAAACATGACCAGGGCCGTATCGACGTCCCCACAAACAGCGCATACCACTGTTGACACAGCAGTGGCACACGACGAGCCGTTACATCCCCCCGCGGTAGGGAATCAGGGCGAGGAAGCGGGCGTGCTTGAGGGAGGCCTTGAGCGCCTTTTGCTCCTGGGTGTCCGTTCCGCCGCGCTTGCGGGACATCAGCTTGCTGCTCGGGGTGAGGAACTTCCGCAGCAGCTCGACCTCGCGATAGCTGACCAATGGGCCGACCCACCCCGGGCCGCCGCGATCGGGGAACCGCCGTTCGGTGTGAAACGATTTGCTTTCGTTCTCCGTCTGCATCATATTCGCGTCTCTTCTACTTTGTGTTAGCGGCCTCGACCATTACCCGGTCGAATTCGGCCTTGTCGGCGACCTCGGATTCATCGATCAACAAGATCGGAATCCCATCGCGGATGGGGTACTTTCGCCGCGTGGCCCCATCGGTCGAGTAGAGCCAGTCGCCGAACTGCACTATCGGCGCGCGGACTTCGGGGCACACCAGGATCCGAATCAGTTCCGCGTCGATCTTGGCCATCCCGGCCGCCAAGCGATCCCTGCCTCGAGAAAGGCCGAAACACCCTTCGCCGGGACAGCCTGTGAATAGTAACGGAAACTCCGCCTCCCGCAACCAGCCTCGCTGGAAACAAAGGGTTTTTGACCGTCGGCAGCGTGTTCCATATATTGTGGATCGCCGGTTACCTTCCCTGACCCGCCGGCCATTTAAGGGATAGAAACGCACATGCCAAAGGCACAAAAAGTCCCGGGATTGGGCACCCAGCAATCGCTGACCACGAAGAGCGGGAAATTGCAACTCTATAGTTTACAAGCACTTGCGAAAAACCTGGCGATACCGTTGGATCGCCTCCCCTATAGCATCAAAGTGCTGTTGGAAAGCGCCCTGCGCAGTGTGGACGGATTTACCGTTACCGAGGAGGACGTTTGCACAATCGCCGCCTGGGACGCCAAAAAAGTCGCCCAGCGAGAGGTTCCATTTATCCCCGCGCGGGTACTGCTTCAGGACTTCACCGGAGTACCCTGCCTGGTGGACTTGGCCGCCATGCGTGACGCGATGAAGCGGCTTGGCGGCGACGCCAGGAAGATCAACCCGCTGATTCCCGTGGACCTCGTCATCGACCACTCCGTGCAGGTTGACTCCTTCGGCTCGCCGGACGCCCTGGGGATCAACGCCGACCGCGAATTCGCCCGCAACCTCGAGCGATACCAGTTCCTTCGCTGGGGACAAAACGCGCTCAACGGCTTTCGCGTCGTGCCGCCGGCGACGGGAATCGTACATCAGGTAAACCTCGAATACCTCGCCTCGGTGGTGGCCACGCGGGAGATCAACGGAGTAACCGTCGCCTTCCCCGACAGCCTCGTCGGCACGGACAGCCACACCACGATGATCAATGGTTTGGGCGTGGTCGCATGGGGCGTGGGAGGAATCGAGGCCGAAGCGGTGATGCTGGGCCAGCCGATCTACATGCTCCTGCCGGAAGTCGTCGGGTTCAAACTGACCGGCCAGCTCCGCGAAGGTTCGACGGCGACCGACCTCGTGCTCACCGTCACGGAGATGCTTCGCAAAAAGGGAGTGGTCAACAAGTTCGTCGAGTTCTGCGGCGACGGTTTGAGCGGGATGAGTCTCGCGGACCGGGCGACGGTGGCGAACATGGCCCCGGAATACGGTGCGACGATGGGGTACTTCCCCGTCGACGGCGAGACCCTTGCCTATTTGCGGCGGACCGGACGCACCGAAGATCAGGTCGATCTCGTCGAACGGTATACCAAAGAACAGGGTCTGTTCCGAACGGATACAACTCCCGACCCGGCCTTCGGCGAAACGATTTCGCTCGATCTTTCGACGGTGGAGCCGAGTCTTGCGGGGCCCAAGCGCCCACAAGACCGCGTGCCGCTTTCCAAGGCGTGGGATTCCTTTGTCCATGCCTTTCGAGATCGGCTGGAGCCGGATCCGCGTGCGAACGAAGTCGGCCGGTTTGTAGGCGAGGGCGGCAATCCCAAGAGCGGCGTGAAGTCCAAAGAGACGATCGAACCCGGGACGGAGAGACCCGTGCCGGTGGATGGCGACCGGCTGCGTCATGGTTCGGTGGTCATTGCGGCCATCACGAGCTGCACCAATACTTCGAATCCGGCGGTGATGGTGGCTGCTGGTCTGTTGGCCAAGAAAGCCTGCGAAAAAGGGCTGGCGCCCAAGTCCTTTGTAAAGACCAGCCTGGCCCCGGGGTCGCGGGTGGTGACGGAGTATCTACGTGACGCGGGCCTGACGCCTTACCTGGAGAAGTTGGGCTTCCACACCGTGGGATACGGCTGCACGACGTGCATAGGCAACAGCGGTCCTCTCCCCGACGCGGTTGCGGAAGCCGTCACCAGGAATGACCTGGTTGCGGCCGCTGTGCTCAGCGGCAATCGCAACTTCGAGGGCCGCGTTCACTCCCAGGTACGGGCCAACTATCTGGCGTCGCCGCCGCTGGTTGTCGCATATGCCATTGCCGGGCGGATGGATATCGATCTTGCAACGCAACCTCTGGGAACGGGGCGCGACGGCAAACCGGTGTACCTGAAGGACGTCTGGCCGACGCAGAAGGAAATTGACGACGCGATTGCCAAGTCCGTCACCGCGGAGAAGTTCAAGCAGCAATATGCGACCGTCTTTACCGGCAACGAGCGATGGAACCGCATCACCGGCATCTCCGGGGATACCTACTCGTGGGACGCGAAAAGCACTTATGTTCAGAATCCGCCGTTTTTTGAAGGACTTTCCCGCGACATTCCGCCGGTTAAGCCGATCACGGGCGCGCGCGTGCTCGTGATGGTTGGCGACTCGGTGACCACGGACCATATCTCCCCGGCGGGGTCGATCAAGGCGGATTCACCGGCCGGTCGCTATCTGCAGGAACATGGCGTCGAACCCGCGGACTTCAACAGCTACGGCTCGCGGCGGGGCAACGATCGGGTGATGACGCGGGGCACCTTCGCCAACATTCGACTGCGCAATCTGCTCGCGCCCGGCACGGAGGGCGGCGTGACCATTCATCTGCCCAGCGGGAAGCAGATGTCCATTTTCGATGCAGCGCAGGAATACAACAAGGAAGGCACGCCGCTGGTCATTCTCGCGGGCAAGGAATATGGCACGGGTTCGTCCCGCGACTGGGCGGCCAAGGGGACGCTGCTCCTGGGCGTCCGCGCCGTGATCGCGGAGAGCTACGAGCGCATCCATCGCAGCAACCTCGTGGGCATGGGCGTCTGGCCGCTGCAGTTCAAGGAAGGAGAGACACGCGAGTCGCTGGGCATCACCGGCCACGAAGTGTTCGACTTCCCTGATGTTTCCAGGGACCTCGCGCCCATGCAGTCCGTTGAAGTGCGCTTGACCTATCCGAAGTCGCGTGCCACTCGCACGATTGCCCTGTTGTCCCGCATCGACACGGCCGTGGAAGTAAACTACTACCGCAACGGCGGGATTCTGCCCACGGTGCTGCGCAAGTTGGCAGCGCGGTAAGTGATCTCCTTGTATTAGCGCATGTCGAGCCCGACGCAAGGAGTGAAATGCACGCGCAAGCGCGTGCGGTCAAGCAATGTCCACAAGCTGCGAAAACGATCGCTCGGGTTTTGCTGAAAGGCTTGCCGCAATTCGACAACGGCGCAAGCGTTTGCTGATTCCTCCCTTGGTATTCATCGGCGGTTGCATCATCATCATGGTCACAATGGAGATTGCAGCCTCAAACAATACAAAGAGCGCCGCCTTCACTGCAATGGCGACGATTACGGCAATCATCTGTGTATTTGCCTGGATCGGGACCTTGGTGTCTCTCGTTCAAATGAATCTGGCACGCTGTCCGCGCTGTGACAAGCGGTACTTTCGCACTTGGTGGTGCAATTGGCCGTTCGCCAAACGTTGTTTGCACTGCGGGCTTTCCATCCACGCCAGGTTTGACCCCGATCCCGCGAAACTGTTCGCATTGCTTGACTGGCTGAAGCGTCCCCAGCCTCGCGGAGCGATTCCAGACGTGGGTCTGAGTTGTGATAATTGTGGATATCTGCTGGGCGGGCTGACAAGCGAGCGTTGCCCTGAATGCGGCCGCGAGTTCAGTGTTGCGGCCATTCTGGATGAGGCGACGAGCCAAATACTGAATTAGGACTCCATGGCGCGATAAGATCCTATGCAAAGCTCGAAGCACGCCATCGTCGTGAAACATGTCTTGCCGACAACTTGCTAGTCTGCGATAATGGACGCTCATGGAATGGAAGCGTATCACTTTTGATCCGAACCAGATGGGCGGGCAAGCCTGCATCCGCGGTCTGCGAATCCCGGTGGCTACGGTCGTCCGCTGCATCGCCGGCAGAATGTCCGTACCCGAGATTCTCCGAGCGTACCCCGACCTTGAAGAGGAAGATATCGCCGAAGCCCTTCGATACGCGGCGAGCCTCACTGAGGACCGCGTGATCCCGCTCGGTCGGACCGGCTCGTAGGATGCGATTCGTCGTCGATCAAGCCGTGTCTTGGCAGGTCGCCGAGGCGCTGACTGAAGCAGGGCATGACGCCATTCACGTCCGCGACATCGGCCGCGCCAAAGCGTCTGACGAGAGCATTTTCAACTTCGCCGCCGACGAACGCCGGATCATCATCAGCCAGGATACCGATTTTGGAACGCTGCTGGTTCGATCGGAAGGAAAGCACCCGTCAGTGGTGCTATTGCGGATGCGCGACGGACGACCGGAAGCGCACGCGAGAATCATCTTGCAGAGCCTCCCGGAGATCGCAAAGGACCTTGAATCGGGCGCGATCGTTGTAATTGACGACGCCCGGATACGGGTGCGGCGATTATCCTAGCCGACTCGCAACTTGAGAAACAAAGCGCTGGGCGTCGCTTGTCGAGGCGAATACGCCATTAATGTCCATAACCGGTCGGCCGTCCCGGAAGATCAGCGTGGCGCCTTTACGGGCTCGGTTCAACGCGGCCCGCGAAACGTTTTCCCATTTGATCCAATCTCCGTTGATTCGGCGCAACCGAATGAAAAGACCATCGGGCAGCACCGCCAGCAGCGGCCCGCTTCGGTACAAGCGGTAGGCATATCGGGCGAGCCAGACGGCCGCACCGAAGTAGATCACCCAGCAAAGCATGATGCACACCCGCCAGAAGGGCCCGGCGGAGGCATAGGTGCGAACCAGATTGAACATGCCCCCGGTGCCGCCGACGAAACCCAACAACCCCGCAAAGAGGGCCTTGGGATTAGTGTGCTTATAGACCTCACTCTCCCCGTCATACCGCAGCCCGCACTCCGGGCAGGCGTGCTCCTCCGGGAGACCCTGCAACGAATACCCGCATCGTGGGCAAGCATCGAGCTTCGAAATCAAAAGGACGTCGCTCCGCGCGGGCTGAAGCCCGCGGCTTAGAGAAAAACGGAAATTCGGTTTAATCCAGCCACTGCTTCTTGTCCTTGATTTTCATGGGAACGTATTCCTCGACGAGGTAGGAGAGTTCCTTGGAGATCATGACCTCCACCTCCATCTTGAAGCCGTTGGAGACGAGTTTCTTGCGTTCCTGATCACCGATAAATCCGAGCCAGACGATCAATTGCCGTCTTCGTGGCGTCGCCCCCGGATCCGGAGTTGGTCATCGTTACAATCGCCAGATTGAGCGTAGGGCAAATCCAGATTCGGGCGAAAAACGTCCCCCCGCTTCCCGCGCCAAAATGAATCACACCAAACTCGGGATCCAATCCTCGCCCCCAGCCCAGCGTAAAGCCCGTCGATTGCCCGTTCCAAGTGGCATGTAGTTTTTCATAGGTTTCTTTTCTCAGGAGCTTCCCGCGACCCTGCAAGCCCAATAGGTGTTCTTGGGCATATCGAGCCAAGTCTTCAATGGAACAACTGATCGCCCCGGCGGGCCACAGGCATTGCGGCAGGCGATAGGGGTCGTCGAGCGGTTGAGGCTGTAATGCTCCGGTCGCCTCGTTCATCAGATGCCCGCGAGGCTGCGACTTGTTTGACGATGATGCCGGCCAGCCGAATCCCGCCGAACCCATTTGCAAGGGGACGAAGATGCGCTCCCGGACGAGATCCTCCCAGGGCTTTCCCGCAGCCTGCTCAACAAGTACAGAAGCGGCCGCATATCCCGAATTCGAATAGAGTTCCTGCTCCCCCGCTGAGGCCGCAATGGGCTCGTTAAGAACCTCGACTAGAAACCTTGCCCGCTGCTCCTGGGGAGTGCCCTGAAGGGACGCCAATTCCTCCAGTCGATTCTGCCCGAAGTTGGTGTAAGGCGGAATCCCACCGGTATGCGACAAGAGCTGATCGAGGCGGACACGAAGATACCCCTCGAGCACTTTTCCTCGAAGCTGAGGCAGGGCCTCACCGAGCGTCGTGGACCAGGCGAGCCTGCCTTCTTCCACCAACATGGCCACAAGCATCGAAGTAAACGACTTGGTGCAGGAAGCGATGTGGAATCGATCTCCAAGGGCAGCTACATCAGGCTCGCCGACCACTCGAACGCCGATTACTGCGGCGTCTACGATGCTATCCCCCTTGACGGCCGCCGCTGCAATAGCCGGAAGCGAGTGTCGCTCGCGAAGCTCGGCGCCTACCTCCCGTAAAGACTCGCGCCCTTGCTGCGCGACGGATATCGCGAACGCCCCTAAAGTCCAGAGGACAAACTCGCGGGCTAATCCAGCCATTGCTTCTTGTCCTTGATCTTCATGGGGACATACTCTTCGGTGAGGTAGGAAAGGTCCTTGGATATCATGGCCTCCACTTCCATCTTAAAGCCGTTGGCGAGCATTTTCTTGATTTCCCGCTGCCACGGCCGCTTGTTGGCGAACCAGGGATAATTAGCGATCTGCTTGGCCCGTTTGACGTCCGCGTCGTCGAGCTCGATCTTCACGTCGTCGCTCATTTCGCAGCGCTCGTAGTCGAAGCTGGAGACGCCGAGAAACACCGCGTCGGGGATGGCCATGCGCCGCGATTCGTAGGCCAGGTTGATCGAACCGTGCTTGATGACCGAGTAGATGTAATACCCCCACGGATCGTTATCCAGCAGAACGTACACGGGCAGTTTCAATTCCTCGTGCAACCGCTGCAGCAATCGCCGCATCCCGCGGGCCGGCTGGCCGCCGCCGTGCGAGACGATGCAGTTGTGCGTCTGCCAGAACCGATCTTCATGGAACCGCCGCCAGACGGTGTCTTTTTCCACGTGGAGGATGAACTTCGCCGTGCACTTCTTGAATTGGATCACGTCGGCCTCCACGATGCTGGGCACGGCGTAGCCGGCGCTGCCCATCGCGGAACAATCGAGCGTATTGCCCGCGTCGACCAGCGTGATCGGACCGGCCAGGTTGCCGCGATTGGAGGCAAAGACGTGCAGCTCCTCGCGCAACGCGTCGATGGCCACCTCCACGTCCTCGATGATGGGGTCGGATTCGTTCTGATCGTCGAAGGTCTTCTCATTGGTGCCTTTGATGGTGTGCTTACTGAGATAATAGATTTGGCGGATGCTGGCCGTCTTGCCGCGGTCGATCAGCTCCTTGCACTTGGACGCCACCAGCAGCGTCTGCATGAAGCGCTTGGCCTGCCCGTAGTTGAAAAAGCTCCGCGACTGCTTGGCGTCGCCCATTTCCACGTGCCGCGTCTTCTCGTTGAAGGCCACGTTGCTCAGCATCCGCGCGGGGATGAGCACCTCCGGATCCTTCTTGCGAAAGGCCATCTCCGCCACCGCCATGGCCAGGCCTTCCAACTTCCCCCCGGCCTTGCCTTCGCTGCGTCTTGATGATTTCGTCGATTTTGTACTGATACTTTTCGCCATTATGCCGCTCCCAAGGGGATGCCTATCCCCCGCGCGATCATATCTCACGATTCGATGCGACTCTAGGCGGCGGGCACGGTACAAGGCTTTGCGGAAAAGGAACCTGAATTCTTGGATTCTCGGTAAACGCCTCGGCCGGGTCGCGCATCTGTAGGGTGTAGGACGCCGGTGGGGCCGGTCTTGGCGGCGGAACGCGGGCGTGAACATGACGGACGAAAGGGCGGACGTCAGTGTGAGCGAAACGGACGACCCCAGGCAGGCCTCGCCGTCCGCACGCGACCGGTTGTTCCGTCTGGCCTACCGGTTGTTGTGGAGCCGGGCCGACGCCGAGGACGCCGTGCAGGAGGCGCTCCTCACGGCACACGCCCGATCGGCCCAACTGAAGGACGCGGACAAATGGTGGCCATGGATTTGCAGAATCGTCGTACAGCGGTGCCGGCTCCTGGGCCGACAGGCGTCGCTTCGCAGGCGACACGAGAGAGCCGTTGCCGAGTTGACGCTGGGTCAGGACAGATCGCGGCCATCTGCGTCGGCGGAAGCAAAGACCCTGGTCATCGAACTTCTCGACGAATTGCCGCGGCGCCAACGGGAAGTGCTTGTCTTGCGGCATCTTCAAGGGATGGCCTTCAACGAAATCGCGGCCGTGCTGGAACTCTCGCCCGAAACGGCTCGCGTCCATGCCCAGCGGGGACGGGAGCGATTGGCGGCCATGATGGGGGAGCGGCATCCTTCGTGGATGGAATCTGACGCATGATTTGCAACGACGCTCGACATCGCTGGCACCGTCGTCTGGATCAGGGCGGTTTGGATGCCGAACTCGATCGACACCTGGCCGCGTGTGGAGAGTGCCGCGCCTACGCCGCTCGGATGCAGCGGCTGGTCGGGCTCATGGATGAACTTCGTGAAGACACGGAACCACTTTCCGCGCCGTCGATCGAGACAGCACGCACGATTACGATCGCCACCCATCGAGAGAGACGGGTGCTCGGTGCGCGAAACCTGATGCGTATCGCAGCGGCCGTTCTTGTGACGGTGAGCGTGGGACTCTGGTACGGCACCGAGCGAAGCGCGACGCCGGTAAGTGTGAATCCCCATGCCCCGCAGCCCTTCAGGGAGAGTGGGCCGAGTGAGGGAGTATCAGGCATTACCTTGCGCGCGGAGAGCGGCAAAAGATTTATCGCCGTTGCCGCGCCCAGCGTTGAGCCGAACGTACAGACATTCTGGCTTTACCCTTCGGTGGCCGTCACCGGGACCCAGAATTGATCGGGACGGTCCATTGAGGAACTGTAGCGCCACCCCTTGTGGGTGGCGCAATAAGAGAGCGTCACCTGGTAAAGGGGACGCAACACTACCCGAGAAGAAAGGAACCATTCAATGATGACAATCAATCGCTTCGCAATCGCGGCCGCACTCAGCATTCTGCCGTATCTTTTTGTTCGTACATGCTACGCGCAGGATTCGACAAAACCTGCCTCGCCGCCGTCGAATCGCGCCGACGCAGGCGATCTCACGCTCAAAGTCGTCACCCTCAAACACGCCGACGCGCACTCCGTCGACGCGACCCTGAAGCAACTGGACGTGCCGTTGCGAACGTCGGCCACGGGGCCCCAGACTCTCGTGCTAAGCGGCAGCCCCGCCGACATCCAGAAGGTGATGGACACGCTCATCGCCGCTGTCGATGTTCCCGGCGTCATCGGGGGCGCATCGCGCTCGGCGGAAATCATTCCGGTGCGGCACTATCCCATCCAGGAGATCGGCCAACTGGCCAAGAGGGTCGCCCCGAAGGCTTCCCTGGGGATCGATGAATCCCGTCACACCATCATCGTCAATGGAACGGAGGATGAAAAACTCGCCGTGCGCGCATTACTAAAGGAAATCGATTGGCCGACGCGCTCAGCCAAGGTCAATCTCTTCTTCCTTCGCGGCGCGATCGGAGGCCCCGCCACCGAGAAGGAGACGCAGTTGCCCGCCGACCTCCTGCCGATCGGCAAGACCCTGGCCCAGAACGGGTTCGGGCGCTTGTCGCTCATCGCTCCGATCGTGATCGGCGTTGAGGAGGGAAAGCGGTTCGAATCCAAGGGCCGACTCCACGTCGGTGATGACGCCACGGGGCGCGACGACCTCGAGTTCTTCGTGGACGGAACGGCACGCCTGGCCTCGGGCGGCGATGACGCCTGGTTGACCCTGCGTTGTCGACTAGGCGGCAACTACTCACCGAAACAGGGAGCGGGTGGGGAGACCCTCTTCGAACTGGAAACTACGGTGGCGACGAAGCTCGGAAACTACGTGGTTTTGGCGGCCGCCCCCAGTTCGACCGCCTCCGGCGATGCCATCGCCCTCGTCGTACGCCTGACCGCGGAATAAGGTCGCCCGTTGGAGTCGAAGTTAATCAAACGACCAGAGGCCTGAGTATCGCCTTGCGTTTGGCATCCGCGAGGAATGGACCCCAACGGGGTCGTGGCCTCAAGCCCAGGGTTGCGACGAAGGCGCTACCCTGGGTCAACGATGACGAACACCAACAACTCCAATGGAGTTGCGGCTCCCGTTTTTCCTGTCGAAACGAAACTTCTCTTGCCATCGGATGTCGTCGAGAAGACCACTATCCGATCGGCGTCGCCCACAGTGCGACAAAGAAGAACGCCAGGAGTACGGCGAACCAGAGCCAGATCGGATGATGGACGTTGAGCTGAAAATGTTTGCCATGAAAGGTAATGACCACGGTGACACCTCGCTTTCCGCCGGTGCGGCGGTGATCGGCCGCAGCGATCGACCGATGCCTCCGCCACTTTAAGCATACAACTTTGGCGACCCCAAGACCAAGAGTTCCATTAAAATTCCGGTCAATAATCTCTGATCTGGCGAATTCGTAAGCGGGAACTATCATCCGCTACATGGTGGATTCGACGCTTTCAGGGATGCTGAACCTTGCGACGAACATGGCCGTCGAGGCCGCGTCGATCTCCCTCGCCGGGTTCGGCAAGGCCGCCGCGCAACGCAAACCGGACGATAGCGTGGTCACCGAAACGGACTACGCCGTCCAGACCCATATCGTCCGCCGCATCACCGAGGCCTTTCCCGATCACGCGATAGTCGCGGAAGAGGCGCCCAAGCGGGCAAGCGACCACGGCGACCCGACTAGGGCGCGATATGTGTGGGTCGTCGATCCGCTGGATGCGACGCGGAACTACGCCGCCGGGCTGTCCTGCTTTGCCACCTCGATCGCCGTACTGGATAAGAATGTACCCCAAGACCCTAGCGAGCCGCGGGCTTCAGCCCGCGCGGAGTCTCGGAATTCGGGTTTTGAGACGTACTCAAAGGCTGCGCCCGTCGTGGGCGTCGTCTACGAGCACAACCTTCGCCATCTCTACACGGCAGTCCTCGGACAGGGCGCTGAAATGAATGGCCAGCCGATGCGCGTCGTCGAACCACCCTCCGGTCACGACCACCTGATCGGCTTTCCCTCCAGCAAGGACGAACTCACCGTGCAGGTCGTGCGCCGTTGGGTCGGCACCAAGGGCCTCATCCTGCGAAATCTGGGCGCTGCCACGTTGCACCTGGCCATGGTCGCTTCCGGCGCGCTGGAGGCCGCATACACCAAGCAATCGAAAATCTGGGACGTCGCCGCTGGAGCGCTAATGGTGCGTGAAGCCGGAGGCCGCATCACCGACCCCTTCGGCGCCGACCTGCTCCCCTTCGACCTTTCCACCGACCCCAATCGCGACATCCCCTTCCTCGCCGGCGGCCCGACCATGCACGACCGCCTGCTCCAATCCTTCCGCGATACGCCGAAACCGGGTTGACGGCATCCTTGTATTCCACGTCGACATCTGGTAAACTCCCAATCAGTCGTGCATTGCACGGAGGAAGGGAATAGGGCATCACGCTCTACGCAGCCCGGCGCGCCCGATTGCCGGTCGGATTCAACTTCCCAAGGCTGGAGCGAAGGATGTCCCCGCAACTTGAAGTATTTCGAGCAACGATGGGAATCGTGGGATTCCTGCTGGTGAACACGGTTGTCGAGGCGTCGGTCCTTTCGCTAAGGGCAGTCAAGAGAAACGATATAGCCATCACGCCGACCAACAACCTTGCGGTCCTCGGCGGCGATTTGATCGAGGCCGAAGTAATCCTTTTCGCCTGGGCCGACGATTTTCCACCGCCGATGCCCGGCCAACCGCTGGGCGTACATCTCTTCGGTGTAACGATTGACTCAGCGGAGTACAAAAGTCCCGACGGTGGAAAGCTGACCCCTCTCGGCTGGCGCGCACCAATGAACAGGATCCCATGCCCGCCGACGTGCCCACCTGCCTTCCCGACCTGCGATCCCAGTCCCCCGGTCGGGTGCAGATGCACAACGGGCCACGATCCCTCCCTTGGAGGGTTTATCTCACTCACGAGTCCGAATTTCCTCTTCTGGGGATTGAACCCTATTGCGGACGTCAACACGACGACCCTTAACTATGTTTACTTCGCGGTGGCCCCTAATTCAGCCGTACCCTACGCGGGCGTGTCCAAGTATCTGGCTACATTGATCCTGGAAGTCTCCCCGGACGCTTGCGGCTCGTTTACCGTCAGCTTCGATCCAGACGGGACGTTGATCGGCGATGCGGCCAATCCCGTGAATATATCGCTTCCGACCCTTCAACCGCTCACTCTCGTGGTAAGCGAATGCGCGCGGCGGCTGTTGTCTTGCAGCCCTACTCACTGCGACATTGACGCCCGCACACCCAGGGATAAAGAGGATCTCGTTCCATTAACCTATAACAGCATTGACATGACTTTCAGCAGTTCGACCGCGGAAATGACCGCGGAGGACTTTGAAGTCTCCCTCCTCCCGGTCATTGAGGGGGACATCATTCCGGTCATCCAGTCGGTCACCCAGGATGCGGCAGACCCGAATAGGACAAGTCTCGACTTCCTTCCCCGCATCCCGGTCGCACGTTGGACTTGCTTCCGCGATATCGGAAGCAACAAACGTTGTTGCGTGGCCAGCCTTCCGGGGGATGTTGATGATAACCGAATGACCAATTCGAGCGATACGTACAAGTTGCTCGACAATCTCCGCGGATTATCTCTTCCGCCCCTTGAACTGGAAAAGTGCGACATCGACCGCAGTCAACTGTGCGCGCCCGCCGACCTGCTCAAGAATGTCGATTTGCTGAACGACCCGGATTATTGTACGCCGGACTGCCCCACTCTGCCGGTCTGCACGAGCATCTCAACACCCTCGAGCCCGTGCGAGTAGTTATCTCAGAGCCGCGCCGTTAAGAAACGGTCGCGATTAGTTCGTCGGCGAGGAGACCCTGTGTCGACTCTAACCCAATGCCTCGATATCGGCGAGGTCCTGAGTGCGTCCCGCGGCTCGCTTGTTGGCCAGAAGATCGTCCCGTGAAATGAAAGCAACCTTAATGTCATCGACGATCTGCGACGCCCGACGTTGATAACAGACCTCGAAATCGAGTCCCGAAACGCTGGTAAGTAGTTCGATCCGCAGCGGAGGCCTGCCCATGCGGATGACCTTGCCCCCGATATGCAATGGTGCGGAGGCCGCCTGTTCTTCGGAAAAGCCGAACTCCGTCAGCGCCCGCCGGACACGGGGTACGTTCCCCGGCGTCGTGGCGATCCAAATGTCCATGTCGCCCGTGGAACGGGGATGCCCGTGAAAGGCCACGGCGTATCCGCCCACAACGAGGTACTCAACACCCGCCGAGTTCAGCAACTTCAAGAACTCTTTGAAGTTGGTCGGCAACCGGATCGTAGCCATACATCACCTGTCGCAGGAACTCCAGGGCCGCCAGCCGCTCATCGGGTGTGCGTTCTCGCCAATAGCGCCGAGTCTCGTCGTCATCAAGCGTGCCGACGCTGAACGCACCTCGGTCCAATTCGTTTTCTGGGTCTTCCATGTCGTTGTTACCGATCGCCGCAGCATCCACACCTTCGTGATCTTGGCTCCGATCATTCCCGCGCCAAAGTGTCAATCAACCATCGCAAATCGAAAAGCGACCATTCCCTTACCGCTTTTCCGCCGGCGCGGCCGCCTCGTCCGCGAGGATGCGCTGCACCGCGGTCTTGAGAAACGTCATCTTGGTGTTGGTGGTCTCATCGACCTTGAGGACAACCTCGTTATCCTTGACGGACATGACCGTCCCGATGATGCCGCCGATGGTGAGCACGCGGTCGTTCCTGGTCATGCGCGAGTACATCTCCTCCTTCTCCCGCTGCTCGCGTTTCTTCTGGCTGCGCGAGGTCATCAGCATGAACACCACGAGGGCCAGCATCAGGGCGATGGGGAAAAAACCGCTCATCGGATTGGGCGCCGGGCCGCCGGGGGGAGTCGCCTGTCCGACCAATTGCACAATCAAGTCCATGAGGTCTCCTCTTGCTGATCCGCTCCCGGCGCGCCGGGAGGGGACGGAATCGAAAGTATCGGGTACTCCTCCACGATTGTCGCCAGTCGGCCGCTCGGAATCAACTCGCGGATACGAGCCATGAACCGCTGATAGAAACGGAGGTTGTGAATCGAGATCAACGTCGGACCGAGCATCTCCCCGGCATTGAACAGGTGCCGAATGTAGCCGCGGCTGAATCGCCGGCAGGCCTCGCAGTCGCAGCCGGGTTCAAGCGGAGCCTCATCAAGGCGGTGGGCCTCGTTTCGCATCCGCAGCGGCCCCGCGGCGGTGAAGGCGTAGCTGTTGCGCCCGTTGCGGGTCGGCAGTACGCAATCGAACAGGTCCACCCCGGTCAGCACGGCGCTCAGAATATCCCGAGGCATTCCCACACCCATCAGATACCGTGGCCGATCCTGCGGCAGACAGTCCGTGATGTATGGAAGGATCGCGATCATCTCCTCGTGCGTCTCGCCGACCGACAGGCCGCCGATCGCGTAGCCCTCAAAGCCGATGTCCATCAACGCCGCGGCGCAACGCTCCCGCATCGCCCGGTCGAGTCCGCCTTGGACGATCCCGTACAACGCCTGGTCGTCGCGGGCATGAACGTCCTTGCACGCCTTCGCCCAACGGATGGTCCGATCGACGGCCGCCTCCATCTCCTCCGCGCCGCACGGCAAGGCCGGGCACTGGTCGAAGACCATGATGATGTCCGCCCCGAGGTCGTTTTGCACCCGCGTGGCGATTCCCGGATCGAGGCGCATGGGCGATCCGTCGATGTGCGACCGGAACTCCACTCCCTCGTCGGTAATTCGGTTGATGCCTCCGAGAGAGAAGACCTGATAGCCGCCGCTGTCGGTGAGGATCGGGCCGTCCCAGCCCATGAAGCGATGCAACCCGCCCAATTCCCGCACAACCTGAGCCGTGGGGCGCAGTTGCAGATGGTAGGTGTTGGCCAGAATGATCCGCGTGCCCGTCCCACGAAGCTGCTGGGGCGTCACCCCCTTGACCGACCCCGCCGTCCCCACGGGCATGAAAGCCGGCGTATCCACCGCCCCGTGCGGCGTGGTCAGCACCCCCCGCCGGGCCGATCCGGTCCTTGCCGTAACTTCAAATCGAAACACGCCGCTGATGCTAAATGACACCGTGAAAGACTGCAAAACTCCTGACCGTGGTTCCGCCCGCTCGCGGGTTGCGGCGGGATTGTGGTATACTCCCAACCCCGCAAGGCGCGGAATGGTAGTGACAGACCATTGGCATTGAATCCATGGACTCCGCACGCGTAACCGTAAGCAATCTGACACCGGCCGCCGTCTCGGCTCCGCCGCGCGGCAACACTTTGTGGGACGCCATCGCCGCGGTGCTGGTGGTGGGTTTCCTCGCCGTCGGAGCGTGGAGCTCCTACTGGGCCGAACAACGCAACGACCAGTATCAGCTCATTGCCCTCGGGCAGTGCGTCGTCAATGGCGGACAACTCTACGCCGACTGCTGGGAGAACAAGCCGCCGGGCATCGCATGGCTCAACGCCCTGGGACTCATCCTCTCCCCCGGCGGACAACTCGGCGTGTGGCTGCTCCCCGCCGCCGCGGCCTTGCTCTGCATCATTCCGCTCTGGTACGCCGTCGGGCGGCTGCTCAGTCCTACCGCCGCTCGCCGAACGGCCGTGCTGGCCGCATTACTGGTGACGCTGCGGCTCTACGACGCCCCGTCGATCAACCCCGACTTCTACTCCGCCATGTTCGAGCTGGCTGCGGGTGCGATCTGGCTCTCAGCGGTCTTCGCGCCATTCGCCGGTCGCCGCTTTGCATTCGGCCTGCTCTCCGGACTGCTCTGGGCCGCGGCCACCTGCGTCAAACAAACCGGCTGCACCGGACTCCTCGCCGTCACTGCGGTCATTCTGATCTTGCTCATCGTTAGAAGCGATCACGGTCGTCGATGGCTGGTCACGGTCCTGTACGCCTGGCTTGGTTTCGCCCTCGGCGTTGCTGTGGTGGTCGCGGTGCTGATTCGCCTTGGCACGGAGCAAGCGGCGTGGGAAGCGGTCTACACCTTTAATCGTGGCTTCGTGAATTGGGACGCCTGGGTCAGCTCTTTGCAGTCGTGGCCGCGGCTCCTTATGGATTTGGAGCCTCTGCAACTTCCATTGTGGCTGGCCCTGGTGGGGTTCGTCGTCACCGCCTTCATGGGCAAGGCCAAGCGTCTGGAACAGGCGTCGCTCGTGGCGCTGGGGCTGTGGTGTCTCGTCGCGGCCGATCTCGCATTGATGGGCCCCAGCCATTCCATGCGCTATTGGCAGGCCGCATTTCCGCCCGTGATTCTCATGGCTGCGATGGGGTTCCATCACTTTGAAGAGACCTACCGGCGACTCGAAAAAGGCCATCGCGCCGCACTGGTGCTTGTCGCGCTCACCGCGGTTGTGCTCCTGGGCCGCCCCCTGGTCGAATACTACAGACACGGCCTGGCCGATTCCTACCTCGCCTATACCCGCGAGCCGACGCAGCGCGCTTCGCTCGCCGCCCTCGGCGCCCAAGTCCAGGCTTTGGTCCCCAAGGGCGAGCGCATCTACGTCCTGGCCTACGATGCCGGGATGTACGTCCACGCCGACCGCCCGCCGGCCTGCCGATTCACCTATCCGCGCTCGCCGGAACAAATGAGCGAGATACTGTCCACACTTGCGACCCAGAAGGCTTTTGCTCTTCTTGTGCCCGAGCGCCCTGCCCCGGAATTCGAGAAGTATTGCGACGCGGCCTGTCACGAACAATTAACCCGCCTGCTCGAAAACTACACGCCGGGGCAAGCCATCGGACAATACAAGCCGTGGATTCTGAAACGCGGGGAAAGCCGAAGCACGCCGTGATATCCCTGCGGCCTATGTGGGACCGATTGCCTCTCGGCGCATCGAGCGATTCACTTGCCGCACGAGGAGTTGAACATGCTTGAAGTCGCGCCCTTCTCGGCCATACGCTATGACGTTCAACGCGTCGGGGGCGACCTATCGACCGTTCTGGCTCCGCCCTATGACGTGCTGGACGAGGCCGACAAAAAAGCGCTCCTCGCACGCAGCGACCGCAACATCGTGGCCATCGATCTGCCGCACCTTCCCCCCAAGTCGGCCGGGCCGGCGCAGGTCTACGAGCGGGCGGCGCGGACGATGCAGGAATGGCTGGCGGACGGCACGCTGATCCGCGAACCCAGTCCCGCCCTGTACCTGTACCATCAGCGCTTTGAACACCTGGGCAAATCCTACACCCGCCGGATGTTCATTGCCCGGCTGCGCCTGCAGCCCTTTTCCCAGGGGTCGATCCTCCCTCACGAGCGGACCTTCGGCGGGCCGAAGGAAGACCGCCTCGCCCTGATGAAGGCCACGCATTGCAACCTTTCCGCCATCTTCGGACTCTACTCTGATCCAAAGGATGAAGTGGGCGCGCTCTTCGCTTCAACCGCCGCCAGACGCGCCGATGCAACCGGGACGCTCGACGGCGTCGAGAGCCGCTTGTGGGTCGTCAGCGACCGGCATGTAATCCAGTCCGTCGTCGCCAGGATGGAGAATCGAAAGGTCTACATCGCCGACGGCCACCACCGTTACGGCACGGCCTTGATGTACCGCGAATGGCTGTGCGAGCAACACGGGGGAACACTACCCGCCGATCACCCGGCCAACTACATCATGTTCGTCCTCGCCGGAATGGATAACCCCGGCTGCCTCATCCTGCCCTACTATCGCGTTTTGGAGAACATCGACGCCGATGCGCTATCCGCGGCTTGGTCCGCGGGCACGGCCAAGGCCTCCCCCGACGCCGCTGACGTGGTCTTGTGGGATGGTCGTTCGGAAAAAGAAACCCCACTGAAGTTCACCGATCGCGCGAAACTGGCGGCGCTGGAACCCGGCGAATCCCCGGCGTGGCGCAAGCTCGACTACGCCTATCTGCACCGTTATCTGATCGATGAATTGCTGACTCGCAAACTCGGAGCCGCGCCGACGGTTCACTATGTGAAGTCCCTGGAGGACGCCAAGCAGACCGCCCGACAATCCTCCGGCGTCGCCCTGCTGGTGAATGCCACCGCCATGACACACCTCCGGGCCGTCGCCGAGTCCGGCGGCCTGATGCCTCAAAAAAGCACCTACTTCCACCCCAAACTCGCCACGGGACTGACCATCAATCCGTTGTCTTCAATAACGGGGTCGGCATTCGGGTGATGTCGGGTCGATGACCCAACCTACCGGTACTCAGATTATCGAAGTGAGAATCCCTTAATAATCAACCCCATGCCACCGAAGAAGATATATGCGCCATAAACTACCGTCTGCAGTAAACACAGTAACTTCCATACTACAAGCGGTCTGATGTGGGTTTCCTTTGACGGACATGCGCAGCACGTTACCGCAAGCACGAACGCAATCTCCATGACGAAGTAGATCACACTGAGAACGGCATTGCTGCGAATCCAAATTGGCTCGCCTCCGGTGCTCTTTGCCACGGAAAAAGCCCAGACCGAAAAAACAAATAACGCCGTCGATATCCCGGTGCAGATCGGTCCGGACCACCGACAAAACCATCTGTCGATCCGGCTAAGGCGTAAATAATCAGAAACAAGATCTCTTGTTCTAAGGATAACCCACGCCAGGTACCCCATCCCTACGAAGAAAACTATCGCCAAGAGTGTCAAACCGATGGTCTCTGGAAGTTTGCCCAGGAGTCCGCGAGCGACAACCAGCAATGCGTTGGCAATGCTGAGAATGCCGAGCCTCGGTAGGAGACGCGATTTGTGATCGGAGAGGGGTTCAGGAACCCAATGGATCGTGGAATGCAATAACGACACCTATTTGGCACTCTGGCCGCCGGCAAGAAGTTTCAGCAGCAACCGGCCACTATACGTCTAGGTTTTTCACGTTCACCGCATTGTCTTCGATGAACCGCCGGCGGTCTTCGACGTTGTCGCCCATGAGCAGGCGGAAGATGCGGTCGGCCTCGCGGCCGTCGAGGTCGGACTGCTCCAGGTCGTTCATGTCGTCGGAGATGATGACCCGCAAAAGCGTGCGCTTCTCGCGGTCCATGGTCGTTTCCCAAAGCTCGTCGGAGTTCATCTCCCCCAGCCCCTTGAAGCGCTTGATGGCCATGCCCTTGCGCCCCAATTCACGCACCCCGGGTGCAACGGCCAGGAGATTGTCCAACTCCGAAAGTTCGCCATTTGCGTCGCGAAGCAGGAACTTCGCCGGAGGCAATTCCCCGGTCACCAGTTCCTCGCGGACCAGGAACAGATCATCCACCGACAACCCCGCCGATTCGATCGCAGCCAGAACGGCGTCCAACGCGCGGCACTCCGGCAACTGATAGCGCACAATGCGGTGCGCCGGAAGGTCGGCCTCGCCGCCGTTATCGGATTGCGACAGAAGGACATGCCGCGCTTCCATCACCTCGACCGCCCCATCCTTCCCCGACTCCTTGCGGCGCAAGTCCGCCAATCCTTGCTCGTCGAAAAGGTACTCTCGCTGCGGCTCGGCCTCGTTGGGTCGGCAGATGCAGGCCAGAATCTTGGGCAGCCCGTGCTTGGGGTGGCGGTGGTGCTGAACCAGTTCGTCAAACGCGATGCCCCGCCGGGCCAGCACCCGCGTCTGTCCCTCAAGAGTGTCAAGCTGTGTCACCAGCGAACGCAACGGCTCGCCCTCGATGACCCGTTCCCCGCGCCCTTCCTCCCGCACCAGCAGGGCCGTGCCTCCCAGCCCCAGCTCCGCGAGCTTGCGGTTCAGCAAACGATCGTCGAGCACATACTCCACGCTCTTGCCCTTCTTGACCTGATACAGCGGCGGCTGTGCAACAAATATCCTTCCCGACTCCATCAACGGCCGCATGTGCCTGAACAGGAACGTCAGCAGCAGGGTGCGAATGTGCGATCCGTCCACGTCGGCGTCGGTCATGAGAATGATCTTGCCGTATCGGCACTTGCCCGGATCGAACTCCTCCTTGCCGATCCCGCATCCCACCGCCGAAATCAGCTTGGTGATTTCCTCGTGGGCCAGCATCTTGTCCACCCGCGCCTTTTCCACGTTGAGGATTTTTCCCTTCAGCGGCAAGATAGCCTGGGTGAAGGAATCCCGTCCTTGCTTGGCGATCCCGCCCGCCGAGTCCCCCTCCACCAGGTACAGTTCCGTCGAATCGGCGTCCTTGCTGCGGCAGTCCCAAAGCTTGCCCGGCAGTCCGCCGCCGCTGAGGGCGCTCTTTCGCGAAAGGTCCCGCGCCCGCCTCGCCGCTTCCCGGGCCTGCGCCGCCTGCACCCCCTTCTGCACGATCCGCTTGGCGTCCGCGGGGTGTTCCTCGAAGTAGTTGCCCAGCCGTTCGTTCAACACCTGCTGCAGAAACGTGTCAACTTCGGGATTGAGAAGCTTGACCTTGGTCTGGGCCTCGAACTTCGGGTCGCGCAGTTTCACCGAGACGATGGCCGTCAGTCCCTCGCGCCAGTCGTCTCCCGTCACCGCGGTGTTTCCCTTGATGAGATTGTTCTTCTTGGCGTAATTGCTTGCCACGCGGGAAACCGAGGTCTTCAACGCGGACAGGTGCGTCCCGCCGTGGACGTTGTGGATGTTGTTGGCGAAACAGAGAATGTTTTCCGTGTAGCTGTCCGTGAACAGGAGAACGATCTGGCAGCCGATTCCCGTCGATTCATCCTCACCGCGAATGAGAATGGGGTCTTTGTGCAGAACCTCCGCCCCGCCCGCCAGGTGGATGCAGAAATCCACCAACCCCTCTTCATAGTAGTATTCGCATTCCCTTCCCGAAGTCTCGTCCACCAGCCGAATGCGCAGGCGGCTGTTCAAGTACGCCAGTTCCCGCAGACGGGCCTGGAGAATCTCATACTTGAACTCCGATTCCTGAAACACCTCGGGATTGGGCCGGAACTTGACGCTGGTGCCCGTCTTCGACGATCCCGGCTGACTCCGCAGTTCCTGGGTCGTCGCCCCCCGCTCGAACGCCATCGTGTACTGCTTGCCCTCGCGGTTAACCTCCACTTCGAGCCACTCGCTCAAGGCATTCACCACGCTGACCCCCAGCCCGTGCAATCCGCCGGAGACCTTGTAGCTCTGCCGGTCGAACTTCCCGCCGGAATTGAGCACGGTCATCACGACCTCCAGGGCCGGCCGGCCGTTCAGCTTGGGGTTCTCGTGCACCAGCGGCCCGACGGGGATGCCTCGGCCATTGTCCACGACCGTGCAGCTCCCGTCGGCATTGAGTCGAACGAGGATGGAGTCGCAATACCCTTCCAGCGCCTCATCGACAGCGTTGTCGATCACTTCGTAGGCGAGATGGTGCAGCCCCGCCGAGCCGACCCCGCCGATGTACATTCCCGGATTCTTCTGGACGGCCGCCAGCCCCTCGAGCACCGTAATGCTCGACTCGTCGTACCGCCGCTCCAACGTCGTTGTTTCAGCCATGCCTGTCGCTCATTCCATCCGCAAATTCGGGAATCGGATCGCCGTCGCGCCCGAACTTGAATAACACTCTGTGCACCCCCGCCTTGCCTCTCCCCCTGCGAAATGCCGACTCGATCTTCGCCGCCCATCGCGTTCGCATGACGCCGATCAACCCCGGCTCATCGACCTCAATGGCCAGCATCCCCTCGTGCAGTTCGCCCATCCGGCAATGCCGCCGAAATTCCTGATCGCCGCAATTTGTCAGCACGGACGCCAGCCGTGCTCGCTGTTCACGGTCGTTCCTGTATGCCCCTTCAACCAACCCCCCGACCATCTCGCCGATGCGCCCGATGTCGCCGCGCGGCGCACGATTGGCCATCACCCAATGAAGGCGACGATCCGGTCTCATGCGAACTCCCTTCGTTACGCGGAAGCCAGGTTCACCGGCATGACCACGTGGATAAACGCATCGCCCATACGCAGGACGCCGGGCCGGTTCGGCTCCTTGAAGGCAAACGTCACCTCGTCCGAGTTCGTCACCCGAAGCACGTCCGTCAGAAACACCGGATTGAATCCGATGGCCATCGGTTCCCCCTTGTACTCCACCGGCAATGAAATCGTCGCCTCGCCCTGCTCCGGCGCACGGCTGGAAAGCGTCAGACTCCCATCATCAAACGACAGCCGGACGCCCTTCGACTCCTCATTGGTCAACAGCGCCGCCCGTTTCAGGGCGCCGTGGAATTCCGCGGTGTTGAGCTGCACGGTCCGATTGCAGTCCGCGGGAATGACATCCTGGTATTTCGGGAAATGGCCCTCGACAAGGTTCGTGCTGATCACCGCCCTGCCGATGCGCAGCAGCATCTGATTGCTACTCATCTTCACCGCGACGACGGCCTCGGCATCGCCGGGGAGACGGTTGAACAATGACAACGCCTTGCCCGGCACGATGGCGTTGGGGACCGACTTCGCCCGACAACTGGCCGGTTTGCCCCGCGCAACGGACAAGCGCCGTCCGTCCGTGGCGGCCATCACCAATTCCTTCGAGGACACTTCCCAAAGAACGCCGTTGATCGCGTAACGCGTGCTCTCCCGCGCCGATGCAAACACGGTCCACTCGATCATCCGCCGCAGCAAACCGTTCTCAATTGTGAAATCCGGCTCGGCATCCAGCGTCGGGACGGGCGGAAAATCCGACGGAGCCTGGGTGATAATCTGGAAATGACTCCCCGCGCCTCGAAGGTGCAGCTCGCTGCCCTTGGTCTCCGCCACGAGGACCTCATCGGAGCACTCATGAACGATCCTCGAAAGCGTGTCCGCCACGACCAGGGTGTCGCCCGGTTCATCCACCTCCACCTGCGTTACCGCCACCCGCAACCCGATCTCCAGATCGGTGGCCGAAAACAACAGCGCGTCCGGCAGGGCCTCCACGCGCACACACTTGAGGATTTCCTTGGGAGTGCGAACGGCGGCCACCGCGCACACCGCCGACAACGCCTCCGCCGCTTCTTCTCGATTGAATCGTAGTTTCATGGGAGTCTCTTCCTCTCACACGTTTCCGGCAAACGGGTTCAACGTATTGTTCTTCATTCTAATCTAACCATAGTAGTAAGGGGAGTGATTCCGGTTAAAAGAACCGACTCGATGAATCGTAACCACCGTTATGACCATACCCTACAATGCGAAAATGGCGGCCAAGTCCGTGCGATGCCTGTGAGGAAAATTGTGAAGATCGTCCCGCTTCCCCAGGCTTGACCACGCGCAACGAAAGAACCGACCGGACTACCTCCGATTCAACAGGGAATCGCACGGGAAACGCACGGTCGCCAAACCACATTCTCTCATCCCGCCTTTCTCGACATTGCCGGACCGCCCGGTTCAAGGGCTCGGTTCGCCAGCTCAACGGTGATGGGCCCCGATTCAAAGGTACTGAGCGCATCCAATCGCACCAAGGCCTCCGCAAGCGGACGAACGTCGGTCTCATAGCGCTCCGCGACCAGGCGCGCGACCTCCGCGGGCACGTCGATCGCCAGGAGCTTCGCCTTCTCCCTTACGATCGCCATTCGTGTTTCCAGGCAGGGGACATGGAGCGCGACCACCAGACCGGCGCCAAGGCGGCTCACCAGTCGCTCCTGCACGCCCGTCAATTCCGACGGCACGCGGTCGGCGGACACCATCACCTGCCGTTGCGACGCCGACAACAGGTTCAATAGATGGAAGAACGCCTCCTGGCTGCGCTCGCGCCCGGCCAGCAGATGTACGTCGTCGATCGCCAGCAACCTGAGCGCCCCGTACCGCTCCCGAAGCTCATCTTCCCGCCCCTCCTCCATCGCCCGGATCGCGTCACCGACAAATGTCTGGCAGGGCACATAGAGGCATTGGCACTCGCCGTATCGGCCGGCGGAAGCGCGAACCGCCCCCTGCAACAGGTGCGTCTTTCCGAGTCCGGCGGCCCCGTAAACGAAGAGCGGATTGTACGCCTCGCCGGGCCGATCCGCGACGGCGACCGCCGCCGAATGAGCAAGTCGATTGGCCGGGTCGGTCACGAACCGATCGAGCGCAAAGGCAGGGTCCGGCGACGTCCGAACGCCGGAGTTCAATTCGTGACTCGTTATTTCATCCGCGTCGTCGGCTTCCTCCGGCCCTAACGCCTTGAACGCGACCGACACGAGGCGCCCCGTCACCGCCTGTGCGGCTTCGGTGAACGCAGGTCCGCAGTGTGCCTCCAAATAGCGAACTTGTGCCGCACCGGGTGCGACGATCTCAACCAGCCCGCCGTCCATGGACGCGATTCGAAGGCGTTGAAACCAACTGCGGACAAGCTCCGGCCTGGCCGCTCGCAGCCACCCCAAGACCTCCTCTAGCCAGGAGTCGTTTTGACGCTTCGCCGGCGTTCGCGCGCTCGTTGTCAGCCGTTGAGACATTTCCACGCCCACTCGCCCGCCGAGACGAGCATAACTTACGTAAACACAAAGACTTATGGTCAATGGCGGCGGAGGCCGCGCTCGGCCGGTATTGTACCCGATTGGCCGCGAATTGCCAGCAAAAAAAAGCGCCTTCTGTTCAATAGTGCAGCACCATGCGGAACAGGGTTTTTCAACGGTCGCCAAGGACCCAATGACAGGCATCTGGGAGTGCGTGACAGCCGATCCTCCGCACGGCTACGTCGCCCGCCGTTCCCCGTCATTCCCGCGCCCGCCCCCGACCGCGATCGGGGGAAAGCGGGAATCCAGTCTCCTTGACCACTAGACCCCGCATTCGCGTAAGTGGCGAATAATCGAGAACGGAAAGACCCTGCCATCCGGCATAACGGTTTCGACAAAGCGGATGGCTATTGCTGGTATGGAGTGATCGCCCCCGAAGCCAAAACTTGCCGCTCTCGTTGAGCGTACTAACCACATATCGCGGGCGCAAAGGCCGTCGCAGCGGGGGTCAGTTCATGAAATCCGGTCGAATCGTATGGAGCAGCGCAGCGCTGGTGTGGATTGCCACCTCAGCTTGGGCGTTGGACCCGATCGCCGTGCTCAGCCCCAGCGACGTTCCGGCGGGCTGGGGTAACAGTTTTGGCTCGTCCGTTGCGATTTGCGGCAATTACCTGGTCATCGGTGCACCCCGCGATCCCTGGTACAACGGCGACGCTATGGGAGCTGTTTACGTCTTCCGTCGCCAGGGTCCTGTCTGGATTGAGCAAGCCAAGCTGACCGCTCCGGACACGGGCTGGGAGCATCAGCTTGGATACTCCGTAGCCATAGACGGCGACGTTGTCATCGCTGGTGCGCCGCGGTACTTTCCTACCTTTCCTTATTCCAGCGGTCCCGGGGCGGCGTATGTTTTCCGCCGCAACGACCATGGCACACCTGATGATCCAACCGATGATACCTGGACTCAAGAAGCCAAGCTCACGGCCCCTGATCCGCAACAAGGGCAGCTTTTCGGAATCTCGGTTGCCATCAACGGCGATGTCATCGTTGCGGGCAAGCCATACAATGGCAACTTGGGTAGTGCAGAGGTCTTCCGATGGACCGGCAGCGCTTGGCTTTACGAAGCATCGCTGGTCGGATTGAATGCGCAAGGGGGTGATGGATTCGGCTCCTCGCTGGACATCGATGGAAATCGAATCGTTGTTGGAGCCTACTGGAACGACCTTGGTATTGGGTCGGCCTACCTCTTTGCGCAAGTTGGGACGAAGTGGGTCGAGCTAGATAAACTCACCGCGAGCGACCGTGCCCCCGGCGATTTTTTTGGCTCTTCTGTAACTGTTAGTGGAGTTTACGTCGTAGTCGGGGCGCCCGGTGACGATGGCGTCGGCCCGGCTTCGGATTCGGGATCAGCCTATGTTTTCCAGGCTTCATCCTCGTTTGAATGGACAGAGCAGGGCAAGCTCACTGCCTCCGACGCGACGAGGTACGATAATCTTGGCTCCGGCGTAAGCACCGACGGCGATATCGTGGTTGTCGGAAAGTACCTGTTCAAGCGTCACGACTCTCAATGGAATGAGGTGGATAAGTTCTTCGGAATTGTAGCCGGTGGCGGCGTCGCAGTCAGTGGTAAGTATGCAGTTGTCGGTACGTCCGTTTACGCCGTGCGAGAGCGTCATAGCCTCCAAGATTTCGCCTCGTTCCAAAGGTGTTTCACTGGATCAATGGGGGCATCATTGTCCTCAATATGTATTCCCTTTGACCTTAACGAGAACGGGCGCGTGGACCTTGTCGATTTTGAAGACTTCGTGGGTACGTTCGTCGGGCCGCAAGACTAGCGCGTCGACGCGCATAACTTACCTGAAAACAATAAGTTATGGTCAATGGCGGCGGGGGCCGCTCTGGGCTGGTACGGGACTCAATTCGCCGCGAAACGCCCGCGAAAAACCGCTTTCCTTCTAATTCTCTGGAACCCGGATGATTCACGTGTATTATACGCGCGGAGCGGATTCCCGAGTTCAACAATAGGGTGCCACGGATGGCAGAAGAAGTAGCGACTTTGCCCAAGCCCCGTTCGACCGACCAGTTAGCCCTCGCCTTCACCAAGGACGCGCCAGTCCGCTCTTCGTCCACGGTCAAAAAGAAACGTGACCCCGACCTCGTCAAGCCCGTGCGGACCGCCCGCGCCCCCCGCCGCGGGGCGACGGCGGAGATGCTCGCCGATCAGCAGCGGGAAATCTCCGTCTCCGAGTTTTTCGCCAAGAACCGCCACCTGCTCGGCTTCGACAACAAGCGAAAAGCGCTGCTCACCACGGTCAAGGAGGCCGTCGACAACAGCCTGGACGCCTGCGAAGAGGGCGGCATCCTTCCCGACATCGAAATCACCATCCAGCAGACCGACGCCGAACGCTTTCGCGTCACCGTCCGCGACAACGGCCCGGGCATCGTCAAGCAACAGATCCCCAACGTCTTCGGAAAGCTCCTCTACGGCTCGAAGTTTCATCGCCTGAAAATGTCCCGCGGCCAGCAGGGCATCGGCATCAGCGCCGCCGGCATGTACGGCCTCATCACCACCGGCAAGCCCGTGCGCATCGTCAGTCGCACCGGCCCACGCGCCCAGGCGCATCAGTACCACCTGGCGATCGACACCAAGAAGAACCGCCCGGACATCATCGACGAGCAGACCGTCGAAGTGGATTGGCCCCACGGAACCGAAGTCACCATCGAGCTGGAAGCGGGCTACAACCGGGGGCGACAAAGCGTCGAGGAGTACCTGGAACTCACCGCCATCGCCAATCCCCACGCCCGCTTCGTCTATCACCCGCCCGACGCCGCGGCGATCGAGCATCCTCGTGGGACCGAGCAACTGCCCGCCGAAACCAAAGAGATCAAACCCCATCCCTACGGCATCGAATTGGGCACGTTGATGAAAATGTTGAAGGAGACCGCCGCCAAGAAACTGGGCGCCTTCCTCTCCACGGAGTTTTCACGGGTCAGCCCCGCGATCGCCAAGCAAGTTTGCGCTGCCGCCGGAGTCTCGCCCGCCACCTGGGTCAACGCCGTGACACCGACCGTCGCGGAAAAGTTGTATCAGGCCTTGCAGGGAGCCAAACTCAAGGCCCCATCCACCGATTGCCTCGCCCCCATGGGCGCGGAGGCCATCCTCGCGGGTCTGCTTAAGGGCATCAAGGCCGAGTTCTACACCGCCAGCACCCGCCCGCCGGCGGTCTATCGCGGCAACCCCTTTCAGATCGAAGTCGGCCTCGCCTACGGCGGCGAATTGGGAATGGACAAGCACGACGAAGATCCGGAGGCGGCGGGCAACGGCAAGGAGGACGAGGAAGTGTCAGCCCGTGTCATCCGCTACGCCAACCGCGTGCCGTTGCTCTATCAGCAAAGTTCGTGCTCGCTGTTCAAGTCCGTGGTGGAGACCAAGTGGAACAACTACGGCCTGTCGCAATCCGGCGGCGCATTGCCCCGCGCCCCGATGGTGATCCTCATCCACATGGCCAGCGTCTGGGTGCCCTTCATTTCCGAGGGCAAGGAGGCCGTCGCCGATTACGACGAAATCCGCAAGGACGTGAAGCTCGCCGTCGCCGAGTGCGGCCGCCGCCTGTCCACCCTGCTCAAACGCAAGCGCACCCGCTCCGACTATTCCAGGCGCCGCGACGTCTTCACCCGCTACATCGACGAAGTGGTGAGCTCCGTACGGGCGTTGACCACGGTGAACAAGGAGGACTTCCGCAAAGCCCTCGTGGACCTCTCCAAAACCTACACCGCTCAGGCCGATCTCGAATTCGATGAGCACGGCAAGATCATCAAGAAATCCAAGTCAGGCAAGACCCCGGGCAACGACCTGCTGCGCAACGACTTGGGATTGGCCGACACCATCGTCGTCGAACGTGAATCCGCCGCATCCCCGCCCACTTTGCTTTTCGAGGAAAAACCCGATCGCAAACGATCGGCAAAGCGCAAACCCCGTTAATCCAAACTCGCAAACCATGTAGCGCCGTCCTTCATGGGCGGCGCAGTAATGGGGATGAACTCGGACGTTTCACAAATCCAAAATACCAAGACTTGCAAGTGGGAAATGCTAAATAGCTGCAAAAAAAGGGGCGGGCCACGATTGACCCGCCCCATCTAGTTTCCAACTTCTAGAGTCTAGTTTCCAGTCTCCGGTCTCTAGATCACGGCCTGCACCGTCCGCACGCATCGCGGCAGGTGCCGACGGCATTGCACGTGCTGCTCGGACAATGGCTGTTGGTGATGCACGGCTCGCCGATATTGGCGCCGCCCACGCACGTCCTTACGCACAACCCGGGACACCCCGCACACGTCGCCCCGCAGATCACAGGAGAGGGACACGGGCACGGACCGGAGAACGGGTAAGCAAAGGACTTCACCATGTCCACCACCGCCGCAATGTCCAGGGCGTTGATGGAGGCGTTCAACTCCGGCAGGTTCGCCTGAAGCTGCGCTCGGTAGTGGTCCGGAGAACCCGCGAGGTTCTTGAACTTGTTGACCACCTGGCTGACGTCGATGGCATTGGGCTGATTGGTGATTGACGGCGGGTTGTAATCCAAATCCGCGTCTCCGGACCGGCGGGTGTACATGGTCACCGCCGCGGACACGTCGGTGCAGCCTGTTTCCGCGCCGATGCACGACGATCCGTAGGCCTGGACGCTGTATTGCGAACTGGGAAGGATCTCCGCGCCCACCACGACGATGGGGTTGACGGCCGTCTCCGTGACCCAATCCGAATAGTACGGCGTACACTGCAGCCTCGCCGCACGGTAAGGTCCGGACAGAGGAGGCCCCTGGGTTTCGTGGAACGTCCCCGGCTTGCCCACCCAGCGGGCACAACTTCCCTGGTTGAAGTTGGCGTTGGTCGCCGCGACTTCGCCTGTACATGCCGGACCCGGTAGCGTACAGGTTCCATCCACTCCTGTGGGCAAGTTCCGCAGGCAGTCCGGGTTGTCGTCGCAGTGGTGACCGGCAAAGTCTCCGCCGGCGCATGTGCCGTGCGTGCCGGTATCGAAGGCCGAGAAATTCGGCGGCGGGTTCTGCGGCACGTTCCGCGGATCGGGATGCTGCAGGTCGATCATCGTGACCTCGATGGCGTTCAGCGAAGAACCGCCGGTCACGCTGAACCTCAGGGCACGGGTCGCCCGGTCGGCGCTCGTGTCCGACGCATCCCAAACCACCGTGCCCGGCGGCTCACAGTCGTCGGGCTGGCTGTTGCCGTTGAAATCGCCCTTGATCAGCGACAAGACCACGCTGGGGTTCACGGCTCCAGCGGTGTTGAACGACCACTGGCTGGCGTTCGACGAATTTCGCTGGTATCCCACGGTGGCCGAAGCGCCGTCGTTGTAGGCCGGGTTGAGGAAATTGGTGTCCGCGTAGAGGTACTGCGCCAGGACCCCGCCGACCGGCGTCTCGAATACCTGGAGTTGGAAGGTCGATTCGTCGCCGTCCACCGCGCCATCCGCAAGATCGAAATGCTCCAGATCGTCCCACTGGACGATAAACGTCTGGCTTGGAGTGACGCCGACCGTTTCGTGGTAGACATTGCCCGTCACTTCGTGGAGGTCGTCCCAATAGACAAGCATGCCTTTCATCCCGCCAAAGGCCTGGAGGCTCGGCAGAGATGCATTAGGGACCCCGCCCAACCCCGTTCCCGGCGCCATGCCGACGCCCCCATTGTTGGCCACGCTCACGGTGGAACCCGTGGTGAAGGATGGAACGAAGGGAATGACCACGTTCGCGGCACCGTCGTCGCTCAGGTTGAGCGGCGTCCCCGTGCCGGAGATATCCGTGAATCCCAGGACCGGCGCGATCGTGCTGACGATGGCCCCAACGTCGGAGTTATCGCACACGTCGAGGATGCCGTTGCCGTTGCAGTCCGGGTCGGAGGGAAGCTCGCACTCGTCGGGGATCCCGCTCAGGTCGCAATCCTGCGACGTTCCGCTGGCGATGTCGCATTCATCGGGCACGCCGTTCGGTTGGCAGTCGGGAAGCGACTCGCACACGTCGGGGATGGTGTTGCCGTTGCAGTCCGGCTGGATGGAGGGTTGATCCGTGAGCAGCTCAAAGGCCATGTTCGGCGCCCCGCAACCGGGGACCACCGGCGCCCAAGGCCCGGTCAGATGAGGGGGGGGAGGGGAAACCGCCAGGCCGGACGACAACGCCGGGCGAGCGCCGCTTTCCACGCCCGTGGCGAGCCAGCCCCAAAACGGAGGCCAAGGACCAAGTACTGGAGGGTTCGACACGGGACAGGGTAGAAGAGAGGCATTGGTGACAGCCTGCACGTCGAGGTCGTAGGCGAAACAGACTTCCTCGAAGAACCCGGTCGGCTGGGCCGGGGAATCGCCGTTGCGGCTGTCCATGTTCGATTCGATCAGGCAGCAGTCCGCGATCTGCACTTCATACTCCAGGACGGGAAGCGCGGTGTTGCACGGCGTCAGCGCCGTAGGCGTCTTCGTCACGAAGATCGTATCGCAGAAATACAAGCCAATCGGCGGCGCGGGCACTCCGCCCACGGCGAGCGGCTCATGGAAACTGATGAACCATCCATCCGGTCCTAACGGCACACCGGGCGGAAGATCGCTTCCCCACCAGCGCACGCCGGTGATGGGTCTGCCGTCGGAAACGAAGTCGTCAGCCAACACCACGTTCGGGCTCCCTGAATCGAGATCCACGTCGGACTCGATGACCGCGCCGGTGTTGTCCGGCGGTTGGCTGAACTTCGGCGTCTTGGCGAGGACGCATTGGAAGGAACCCCACCACATGCCCCACCGCCCTCCGTTGGATGCACAAATCGGCCCACCGGCGAACGGCGTGGTGGCGTATTCCTGCGTCGTCCAGAAGGTCAGATCGTCCAGGGGATCGACCACGGTGGCCGAGTAGTCCCCCCAGCGGTTGCGCGTACCGCCGAATTGTTTCCAATAGCTGGCCGTTCCAGCTTGCAAGGTGCTCACCGGTTCCATGGTCCCGGGGGGATCGAGCGGGTCGCGCACCGTGTAGTAGGCGCTGGCATAGGTCGAGGCATCGGACCCGGAAAATCCCAGGGCCACGCACTCGGCGGCGTTGACCGCGATCGACGGGAAATAGTAGGCCAAAGTGGCGTGGCCGACCCGCCCATCCTGATTGGCGAAGAAATAGGGCCCCGGGACATTAGCCACGCTGGGGTCCATCTCATGCCATGCGATTTCCGCCCGTGATGCGGGGGCCGGGGAGATCGTCGCCCCCACCCCCACGGAATGCGTGGTCCAAACTTTGCCGTTTCGCAAAACTGCGTTCTGGATGCGCGGATCGTTGGTGGAAATGGCCGTGGGGCAATTGAGCTGGGGTGCATCGAGGTGCGAGAAGGTATAGCCCCCAACTTCGACGAAGCCGATCTCCGTAAGCACTGCCGCCGCCCCCACCCCGACGTAGCGTGCAAGGTTGATGAGTCTGCGCGGCGTGCCGGGGATGTGCCAACCCTGGTTCACCAGATAGTTGAGTCCCCCCGGCGACGGATCGAACGAATGGCTTGGTTGGTAAGTGAATCCAGGTACAACGGTGGGCGTGTCCGTCCTGAAATTGAGCGGTCCGCCGGCGATCATCGAAGCCTTGGAGATAACCCAGAACTTCGCGCTCACGAACGATGGAGCGCCTCCGATGGTAAACATGTTGTTGGTGACGTATACGTTGGCTTCATCAACTCCGAGCCCGGGATAATCGGCCCACGAGGCGGAAGCGGGGTCCGCCTTGATCGCAAAGAGGTTCCACGCCCCGGTGGGGTCGTCGGTAGCCGAGATGCCTACCAAGACATTGGAATTCACTGAATTGCTTCGGGCGTCAGTGACCACGACCCAACGGTCCGCGTATTGATCGTAAAGGATCTTCGGATCGAACGGCCCTGTCGCCGCGACTCCCAGTCCCGACCAAAATGTCGAAAGCGAAACCTGCGCCATGACCACCACACCCGTGCGGTCAAAGACCTGGAACCCGGTATTGAGCATGTTAACCACGTGGTTCGGCCCCACCGCCCCATGCGTATCCGGGGGGATGCTCGAATTGTTGTCCAGCGTCCCGGCGAAACTGGCGATGAGCGGGGGCGCGAAGGGTTCGGAACCCGGCTCCGGCGCCGGGGCGGCGGCAATCGCATCCATGCGCACTATGGGCGGCGCCGGCCGCTGGATCAATCCTTCCGGCCCCGCCGGAACTTCGCCGGGCGGCGGGGGCGCGAAGTAGAGAGGCTCAATAGGCGGCTCCGCGTGGTGCGCGCTTTGATGGGCCGTCATCTGCGCCCCGGACGATTGGGCATAGATGATTTGCGGCGCGAGTGCCTCGGGGACCTCTTTGACGGTTTCACGGGCGAATATCGTCCCAACCACCGACGCGACACCGACGATACTCAAGATGCAGAACCACTTCTTTGCTTCCATTTTCCATTCCTTTTCAAAAGGCGAATTACCCTACCTCCCAAAACTCTGGCAAGCCAATGGTTTCGGCCCGCCCCCATCCAGTTTCTAGTCTCTAGATCACGGTTTGCACCGTCCGCAGGCATCGCGACAAAATCCGACGTTGCATCCACCACCCGGACAATTCGCCGGAGTGCCGCAGGCCAGGCCGTTCCTGCTGCCGCCATTGCAGATACCGGGTGTGCCGCATACTCCGCCGCCTGGGCAATGGTTGTCGTTGATGCACGGCTCACCGGCGTTGTCTCCGCCGTTGCACGTCTTGACGCACATCCCGGCGCAACCCGTACACGTCCCCCCGCAGGTCACGAGAGATGGACATGGGCACGGACCGCTGAAGGCGTACGCAAACCCCTTCACGGCGTCCACCACGGCCACAATGTCCAGGGCGTTGGTGGACGCGTTCAACTCCGGAAGGTTTGGTTGAATCTGCGCTCGATAGTGGTCCGGGGACCCCACAAGGTTCTTGAACTTGTTGACCACCTGGGCAACGTCGATGGCATTGGGCTGATTGGTGGCCGACGGCGGGTTGTAGTCCTCATCCACCTCCCCCGAACGGCGGGTGTAAATGGCCACCGGAGTGGACACGTTGGTGCAGCCTGTTTCCGCGCCGATGCAGGAAGTCGCGTAGGTCTGGACGCTATACTGCGAACTGGGAAGGATCTCCGCGCCCACCACCACGATGGGGTCGATTGCGGTCTCCGTGGCCCAGTCCCAATAGACCGGCGTGCACTGGAGCCTCGCGGCTCGGTAAGGACCGGCCAGGGGAGGTCCCTGTGTTTCGTAGAACGTTCCCGGCTTGCCCACCCAGCGGGCGCAGCCGTTCGTTTCGCCGCCGGCCGCACAAGTTCCGGATTCATAGGCGGAAAAATTCGGTGGCGGGTACTGCGGCAAGTTCGCGGGGACCGGATTCTGCAAGTCGATCATCGTCACTTTGATGGCGTTCAGCGAAGGAGAACCGGTCACGCTGAATCTCAGGGCGCGAGTGGCCCGCTCGGCGCTCGTGTCGGACGAATCCCAATCAATTTCCCCTGGCGGTTCGCATTCGTCAGGCTGGCCATTGCCGTTGAGGTCGCTCTTGAGCAGCGATAAGACCACGCCGGGGTTCACCGCTCCCGCGGAGTTATACGACCATTGGATGGCGCTCGTTACATTACGCTGGAACCCAACGGTTGCGGAAGCGCCATGATTGAACGCCGGGTTAAGGAAATCAGTGTCCGCGTAAAGATACTGTGCAACAACACCGCCGACCGGCGACTCGAATATTTGGACTTGAAACGTGACTTCATTGCCGTTCAGCGTGCCATCGCCTGGGTAATGCGGCCGGTTGTGCCACTGAACGATGAACGTACGGTTCCCAGTGACGCCGACCGTCTCGTGGTAGAGGCTTCCCGTTGTGGAATCGAGGTCGTCCCAGAAGGGGAGCAGCCCGGGATTGCCGCCGAAGGCATTCAGATGGGGCAGCGGCCAATTGTCAACCGCACCCAATCCCGAACCGGGCACAAATCCGATGCCTCCATTGTTGGCGACGCTCACCGTCGAGCCGCCGATGAAGGCAGGGGAGAAGGGCATCACCACGTTCGCGGCCTCGTCGTCGCCGAGATTCATCGCCGTCCCCGTGCCGGAGATATCCGTGAATCCAAGGACCGGCGCGATGGAGCTGACGATGCTCCCGACGGCGACGCCGTCGCACACGTCGAGGATGCCGTTTTCGTTGCAGTCCGGGTCGGAGAGAAGCTCGCACTCGTCGGGCACGGTGTTGAGGTCGCAATCCTCCGATGCTCCGCTTGCAATTTCGCATTCATCGGGCGTGCCGTTCGGTTGGCAGTCGGGCAACGACTCGCACGAGTCGGGTATCCCGTTTGCGTTGCAGTCGCCGCCGCCGCTCAGGTCTGTAAGTAGTTGAAAAGCCATGTTCGGCGCGGAACAGGTCGGCGTCAGCGCGCTCCACGGTCCGTACAGCCAGTCGGAACCGGACATCGAAACCACGCTCTTGAGCGCCGGACGTTGACCATGCTCAATGCTCGTGGTGTGCCAGCCCCAGTAGTCGATGGCCGCCGAGTTGCCGGTCAGCACTTCCGTGCACACCCCGGCGATATCGACGTACTTGCGTCCCACCACGGCCTGGATGTCGATGTCGTAGGCGAAACACTCCGTTTCAAGAAACGCTTCCGGCTCTCCCGGCGTCAGGCTGTTGCGGCTGTCGGGAAATGAGTGGACCAGGCAGCAATCAATCAGACTCGCTTCATACCGGCGAACGGGATGGCTGTCACAGGCGGCGAGCGGCGCGGGACTGATTCCGACGATGGCGGCGTCGCAGAAGTAAAGCGCCAGCGGCGGCGACGCCGATCCTCCCTCTTCGAGCGGTTCATGGAAGCTGATCATCCAGCCGTCAATCGGGGGATTGGGAATGCTCTGGCATGCGCCGTCGCACAACAGGCCGTCAGGCGGATCGCATTGCTCCCCGGGCCCTACGATTCCGTCGCCGCAAATGATCGGCGGACAGGTCGTGCACACCTCGGTGTCGTCGCCCTGGTAGATGCCGCCCAGGGCCACACAGTTAGCCGCCACTTGATCAAGGTCGCACACTTGCGTGCCCGCCCGGCAGCACGCGCCCGTCGGACACGCGGCATCGGTAGTGATACACACATCATCCACGTGAACGTTGAAATAAAACAAACTGTCTTCCACCTCAAACGCCAGGCGGATCGTCTGTCCCGCGAAAGCGGAAAGGTCCGCGCAGCGCGGCGTACACTCCTGGAAGGCCGCATCGCCCGGATTGGTCGAAAAGATCGGAGCGAGAAGGCTGTTATCGGCGGGGTCGCGAACTTCGACGCGGAACTCCTGCCCGGGGTCCACATAGTCACTCCCATGATTGCGCAACATGTCGACCCACGTGAGTCTGACGCTCGCCGCCGCCGAGATGGTTACGTCCTGATAGAGCGTGCGTACGCCGGGGCCGGTGGGGTTGGTCATGGCCGAATACGCCCCGCCGCAGGGCGGGAGCGGGCCGTCAGGGCTGTCCGGGTCCAAAGTTCCGTCGTTGACTACCCATCCTCCGGTCCCCGTATCCGTGGTCGTCCAGCCGCACAACGTGCCATGCTCGAAGTCCTCGTTGGCAAGTAGACAGGCGCCGGGATTAGGGCACGGACCGACCTCAAGGCCGTCGATGTCGAGCGTATAAGCGCCGCACGCTTCGTCATACCCGTCGACGACGATGTAATACGTATTCCCGCCCGTGAGTAATAGTCCGGAAATTCGAGAAACCCAGTCGACGACCGTCGGACTGCTGCAAGCGTCATCGTTGCAGCCCTTGAATACGCCCGACTGGTAGCCCCCGCACGAATTCTCGTAAACATAAACCTTCGTGTCGTATGCTGAATTCGCGCAAAGGGAAATGGTGACGACGGTATCCGTGGCCGGAGTGAACGAATAAACCACGTCGGGCGATCCGGGCGTGTCAAACGGGCAGGCCTCATCGTAGTCATCGCTGAACGAACATGTATCGCCCGTGTCGCTATAAGGAAGTCCCCCGATGGCCGTCGCCGTTCCACATGTATCCCCCCCCACCAGAGCGACGTTTGATTGTTGCCTTTGGGTGGCGGGTTGAACCGCGTGTCCGAACGGGCGATCAGCAGAATCTCCTGATCCCGAAACGCGCGGGGCTTTGGACTTTGCATGCACCCTCTTGCTTGCTCCGTCGTCCAGAACGTAATGGGTAGGTCGCACAGAGGCCGTCGAGACAGGTAGGGCGGGCGACGGGGATGCAGCGCTTGCCCCGGCGGCGACAGAGCCGTCGCTGATGTTGCTACCCCACCAGACGACGCCGTAGATCGGTCGGCCGTCGGAAACAAAGTCATCCGCCACCACCGTATTGGGAGTCATGTCCGACAGGTCGATGTTGGAAGCCGCGTCCTCGCCCGTCGAGTCAGGAGGCTGACTGAATTTGATTCTTTTGGTCCCCACCGCCAGGTCGATCTGGATTCTCTTCTGGGTCGGCGATGGGACGCACCGACCGGTCACGGGATCGCCGGTTGACTGAAGAGCAGCGAGCAGGTCGTCCACGCTGCCGGCAGGATCGGCTTGTTTGAGGACCGCCCAGGCGCCCGCGACGTGCGGCGCGGCCATCGACGTGCCCGAGTAACTGGCGTAACTGCTGTTGGACGCGCCGACCGACGAAAGTACGGATGAGCCCGGAGCATACAGTTCAAGCATGGTGCTATGAAAACTGCTGTCAATCGCTTCCAAATCGTTATCCTGCGTGTTTCCCACGGCTACAGCGGAGGAGATACATCCCGGCCCGCCCATGGAAGTGCAGAATCCGTCATTGCCCGAAGCGATGACCGTGGCGATCCCCGCCCCGCGCAGGTTATCGATGGCCGCCTTGACCGCCAGGTTGGCGGCGTCACAGGACGCCTGATCGAAGTATTGTCCTCCGCCGAGGCTCATGTTCGCCGAGGCGATGTTGTACGTGGAGCGGAGCGAAAACACATACTCCAGCCCGGCAATCTGGTCCGAAGAGTAAGACCGAACGCCCCCTAGACCGAAGAATTGGGAAAACACCTGCACCGCGATGATGTCCGCTCCGCGGGCGATGCCGTACAAAGGCGGAACGCGCAATGGATCATTGCCCGCAGCGATTCCGGAGACGTGCGTGCCGTGGTCGGAGGTCGGCGAAGTGGGAAAGTGTCGCGCGGCGTTGGGGCTGGTGGTGTCGGTAGACAGGCCGTTCGGACAATCGCCTGCGCCGGGCACTCCGTCCTCTCCAGAGGAAAAACAGGCCTGCACGATGTTCTTTCCCGCGAAAAAGTTGTGGCTCGCCCGAATTCCCGTGTCCAGGATGGCGACATACCATCCGCTGCCGTCGAACCCTTGGGTCCACGCCGTGGACGCGCCGGTGATATTGACCGTGTTGTCCAACGTGGGCGCGGCCAAATGATCCTCGTTGACCCCCATCACGCCGGGAGATGCCTCCAAAGTGTCAAGCGCCTGTTCCGAAACAGTCATTGCCACGAATGGTACGGAGTCGTAAGTCCGATTGATGGAGTGGGGTATTCCCGCCAGCTTGGCCAGCTCGCCCCCTCGGAAGTTGCGGATCGCACCGGATAGCTGACCGTCCGTGGCGGCGACGGGCCCCTGGCCCTTGGCAGCTATTGCCGCCGCCGTTAGCGCTTTCACATTCGGCACGTCAAGTTGGACGATCACCCGTACCGAGCCCTCCGCCCGGGCGGTCGCGCGGACCCGATCGAATTCAGCGGCCCGGCGGGGTATCTTCGCGATCACTTCAGTTGGAACGGCCGATGGAGAAACAGGGTCGGCGGACAAGCGTTCGGAGTGACTCGAGGCGAGTTGCTTATCGTCTGGCGTCTCACCCACGACCGAGGCCACAAGTCCCCCGATCATCCAAATGGCCAACGTAAGGACGAACATCGATGTAAGCCGATACCAACCCGCCGTTTTCATATAAGCGTTCCTTAAGTGTTGAATCGAGGCATGTCCCACGCCTCCCGCTCCAAGTGAGTTGCGAGAGTGTCGAGGCGATCCTGACATCGCTCCCGCAATTCGATTAGTCTTTCAAGCGCAATACAGGGACCATCCGTCATGGTCGGCCTGTCCGTCGCGAGGTAGGCGACCGAAACCGAACCGTAGCCAGAAGAAAGGAAACCGATTAAGGGGTCGCTGACGCCTTACGCGGATCGAGCTCCTTTCGGGCGTACCTCCGATAAACCGCCAATGTAACAGAATGGGGAAAACTGGTCAAGAATAAAATACCCCATTTACGGGGTCAGGAAGCGGAAAATCGATCCCAAGTACACCTTATCCAAACGCATGGATCGAACGTTTTTCCCGGTCTTGCAATCGCTGGGTGACGGGTGCCATGCTCTCGCTCGCGTGAGCATGTGCGGCGATTGAAAACATGACCGCGAAGCCTGATCCATGCCACCCGCCGACAGGCTTTTATGCGTCACTCCCTGTTATCCATCGGCGGGCCTTGGTACTCCTTCTTCCGAGCATTCCACCATGTGCGCCACGCGGAAACGGAGTCGCCATATGACTCTCCCGTCCACGCCCCAAGCCCACCCGTGGCCATTGCTGCGCGTTGAGTGTCAGCGGACTGTTCTGCGTCCAGGATTGCGAGATTGCGTTCGATTATTTGGCTGCCAAGCTCTACAAGATTCTCACCCGAATTCCTGACCCACCAGGTGTTCCAATACTGGCGAAGCTTTGCGATTTCGTCTTTGTTTACCCTCAGGAATCCGCGAACTAGTCCACGGTCCGAGAGGCGCTCATGGTCCTCCAGAAGCTTGGTGTCGCGATCAAGTGTCGCCTCCGCGAAGGCCAGGCGGTCGCCGGCCAATCCATCCAATGTTAGGCACATACCTAAGAGCAACGTAGCGAAAGAATCGAAGCCACCGCGGCGATTAATGACTAGGTCCGTATCGAAACTCGATATGAGAGACGGAACAATCTCATAATAATACTGGAATTGCAAAGAACTTCGTTCATCATGAATGAGAGCCACGACCGCAGCCGCGCGTAAATACTTGTCCTCGCTCTTGATCGCTTTGAGCAGCGCTTCGACCATCACCTTGAACTCCGGTGTGTCGTAATCGTCGGGCTGCCCCGCGCGGGTAAGCTCGTAAACCAGTGCGGCGTAGATCTTCTCGGTGTCGTTACCGTTAAGGAGCTTTTGCTTGGCAAACTCCCGCCCGTGGGCCGACAGAACCTCCAGCAGCCCCGGCTTAAGCTCCCAATCCGCCGCCTGAAGCTTCCCAAAGAGGACCGGTACGACCTCCGCCCCCTTCGCCTCCAGCTTCCGCCGTGCGTCACGAGCCGAGTCCCCATCCTCGGAAGTCAGTGATTTGACGAGCGTTTCGATTTCTGGTTCATTCCCGCCAGACCCTTTCGCAGAATTGACCGACAGCGCAAGCGATAGGTATACAAGGAAGATTGACCCGATTCGACCGGTTTTCATGGCCTGTCCTCCGCAACGTGTTTCGAGGCAATCTCTCCAATCTGACAGAATCCGGGAATGGATTCAACCCTGCTTCCTACCCTGTTTTCCAGCCTCCGATTCACGTTCCGGGGTCGGCTTGCCAAGCCGGGCAGGGTCATGCTAGTCTACGGTTCTTGGTGCGGGTAGGGAGGTCTCCGGGGTTCCTCTTCGGT
>Ga0187892_10002118_pt1 | contig 41537 bp, 43 predicted proteins | sample MA1701073metaG_FD_139345 | JGI IMG/M metagenome (GOLD analysis project Ga0187892, IMG submission 139345) | Bio-ooze microbial communities from a basaltic lava cave in the Kipuka Kanohina Cave System on the Island of Hawaii, USA - MA170107-3 metaG ... | reverse complement strand
GGTCGAGGCCATGATCGCGCTCAGCATCCTGCTCTTGGCCTGCGAGATCTTGCGAATGCGGCGCGGCGAGGAGAGCTCGACCGCGCGCTGGCCGTGGCTGGTGGCCTTCGCCTTCGGCCTGCTCCACGGCTTCGGCTTCGCCGGCGCGCTCACGGAGCTCGGGCTTCCGCAGGGTGACATCCCGCTCGCGCTCTTTGCCTTCAACGTCGGCGTAGAGCTCGGACAGCTCGCGTTCATCGCGTCTGTCATGGTTGCGCTCGCGGGCGCTGCCTTTATCGGCAGGAGACTCAGCCACCTCGGCATCGATCCAAAGCCCGCATACGCTGCGTCGGAATCGGTGGCCGCCTACGCCATCGGCTCCATTGCCGCCTTCTGGCTCATCGATCGAACGCTCGGCATTATCATATGAAGGTCTTTGCTTGCCCGGTAGTGATGTGGTATGAAAGCCCGCTAAATGGCCGCTCGTCCGCGACTCATTTTGGAAACAGGAAAGCGAACTGAAATCGGAGTTGCCAATCGGCGCCACCGTCTGGTGTTTCAACGTTCCAATAGGCTTGAAGCTGGGTATTCAGCGGCAGTTTGCCCAGGTGCAAGATCTTCTGCACACCGCCGCCGATCGGTACGGTCCAGCGATCGTCGCTGTCCGCCTCCCAATTGGCGGTGATGATCGGCGAAGTGCCTAGCGCCCAACCATGGGGTAGGTTGTAATTGATGAAGGGCTGCAACGTCATCAGGTTTACGTCGGCGCGGTCGTCATTCCCGGCGAAGGACCAGATGTTATTGACCAAGGTACCCACCACCCACGGACCGGGCGTGGTTAGGACCACAACCCCGGGTCCCGCGGCCCACTTCTCGCTCCCGAGCACGTCGTCGGAGGCCGTTGGAAACTGGAGGACGGGCCCGATGCCCCAGATGAGCTCGCCGGGCTTGGCCGGCGAAAAGAATGCCTGATACTGGATGTCACCGATCCCGAACTCGCTGTCAAGCCCCGGCGCCAGCGGAGGCTGGTCGATGAGCGGGATGATCGGGCGATGAATCAGATTCCACGTCTCGCTCAGGCGCATGGGATAGACCGGCTGGATATTGAGGATGTACTGAAGGTCGTCGTTTGGCCCCACATCGAAGTTGAAGTTATTCTGGAACGGCACGCTGATGAGATCGCTAATGGGGTTTTGAGTTTTCTTCGCGAGCGCGGTGCTGCTGTCCTCACCGCTACCCGATGACTGCGCTAGGACGGATGTATTGGTGATCCCCAGCGCGACTACCAGAATGGCAAGAGATACCTTTCGGATTTTTCGCAGGGGATTGTCGTTCATAATAGTACCCAAACTTGCTATGAAATTTTGGCTTATAGCCGGCGTTCGTGCCCGGGTCCGGGGGCAAGCCGCGCCGCGTTGAAGGATAGGATACTCAAGACGGTATCGCAATGTTTGACAACTCCCTAACCCAGCAGTACCGTGCCTCTCAAAAAAAAGGGCGTTTTAAAATCCCTAAACCTGGACGAGAGTGCGGAGGCCGCAAAGATCACTTTATCCGAAATCCTGGGCACTTACCAGTAGTCAAACAACAACGGAGAAATGACTATGAAAATCCGATATCGTTATATCGCCGGATTCACGGGACTGCTGCTTGGTGGGACCGCGCGGGCCGGCTCCATAACCTGTGGCGAAGCCATCATCACCGACGACCAGCTGGACGGACAGGTCACGCAACAGATCCTGGATAAATGCGGGCAGCCGACGTCGAAGGATGGCGACAACTGGCTCTATGACCGTTCGGATGTGGGGCAGGGGATCTACGTCCTGCACTTCAACGATTCGGGCCAGCTGGATTCCATTGAACAGCAAATGGATCGGGAATAGGGTCAGAGGGGCGGGCTCCGCGACGACCGGCAACTTTTCCCGTCCGGCGGGGGAACAGGGATTTTAAACGTCCTTCGCCGGACTGCTCGTCCTGGCCGCCATCGGCATCGGCTTCGTCACCGGGGGATCGTAACCGGCGAACGGACAACTTCGTGAAGCCAGGTATCGCGACGAACCAGGCTGACGAGGTCGGGCGCACGAAGACTCCGGAGCGCGGCCTCCCGTTGATGATGATCATGGCGATCGCCGTTGGGGTTGTCGCCGGTTTCGGCGCCTGGGGTTTTCGCATGTTGATCGGATTCGTCCACAACGTGCTCTTTCTCGGTCAGCTCGTTTTCTCCTATGACGCCAACGTGTACACACCTGCCAGCCCCTGGGGCGTCGGCGTCGTGCTGGTGCCCGTCGTCGGTGCGCTGGTGGTGGCGTGGCTGGTGAAGAATTTCGCGCCCGAAGCCAAGGGGCACGGCGTGCCGGAAGTCATGGACGCCATCTACTACAACCAGGGCCGAATCCGCCCTCGGGTCGCGGTGGTCAAGTCGCTGGCCTCGGCGATTTCGATCGGCAGCGGCGGATCGGTGGGACGCGAGGGGCCGATTGTCCAGATTGGCTCGGCCTTCGGCTCGACGCTGGGCTCGCTGATTGCGATGCGGACCAGCGATCGGGCGACGCTCATCGCGGCCGGAGCGGGGGCCGGGATCGCCGCGACGTTCAACGCGCCGCTCGGCGGCATCGTCTTCGCCCTCGAGCTGCTGCTGGTGTCCATCAACGCGCGCAATCTCCTGCTGGTGACGATGGCGACCGTGGTGGCGACTCGGATCAGCCACTTGCTTCTGGGAACCGACCCCTCCTTTTATGTCCCGGCGCTGGAGAGGCCCGACTTCCAGTTGATGCAGTCTTGGGGGCTGGCCGTGTTCCTTGTCCTGGGCGCCTTGATGGGGCTCCTGTCTGTCGCCTTCATCCGCGGACTCTACTGGATGGAGGACCTCTTCGAGGCCATGCCCGGCAATTACTACACGCGCCACGCGCTCGGCATGCTCTGCGTCGGCGTGATGATGTTTTTGCTCATGCGCCACGCCGGCCACTACTATGTCGAAGGCGTCGGTTACGCGACCATCATGGAGATACTCCAGGGATCGTTGACCTCCCCATGGTTCCTGCTCCTGCTGGCGGCGCTGAAACTCCTGGCGACCTGCCTGTCACTCGGTTCCGGTGCGTCGGGCGGCGTCTTCTCCCCGGCGTTGTTCATGGGCGCGGCCGGCGGTGCGGCGTTCGGGTATCTTTGTCAGGCATTGATGCCCGGCCTCGACATTGCCGTCCCCACTTTCGCCATCGCCGGAATGGCGGCGGCGGTCGGTGGGTCAACCGGGGCCGTGCTCACAGGCACCATCATGCTTTCCGAGATGACCAGGGATTATTCCATCATGCTCCCCCTGGTCATCACCTGCTCGGTCGCCTACGCCGTGCGCAAGTGGATCATGGATGACAGCATCTACACGATGAAGCTGCGCGCGCGCGGACACTCGGTGCCGCAGGGATTGCACGCGTCGGTGCTGACTTCCCAGCGAATCCAAGATCTGAGGACAACAGATTTCGCTGTCGTTCCCGAAGGCGGCGACGTTCCGACCGGCGCGACGATCATTGTGCATTCGGAGGACGCCGCGATTTCCGCAGTGACAAGGCAGCCGGACGCTGAGCCAGGCTTGACCGCTGTCGGGTCTGCCGCCCGCTCCCTGCGCTACGTGGTGGTGGGGGAACAAGCCACGCTTCTGGCGGCTGCGGGTGCCTTGTGGGAGGCGGAGGCTGAGCTCATCCTGGTATCGCGCGATCCGGACTCCCGGCGGGCCAAGGATCTCGTCGGGGTGGTCACCCTGGCGGCGCTGGCTCACGTGTTTAAAGCCGATGAAGATCTCTCGTAGCCAAATCACCGCCCAGCCCGTCCGACCAAGCATTCCATTGCCACCAATTGCAGGCCCCCGTTGAATGTCCTATTCTCCCTGCACCCCCGCAACGGGGGGCGCCGGTCCAGACCACCGATCAGGGGCTGTCTCGACTTACCCCCACCTCTCCAGCCGCGCGCCGCCTCTGCGACGCGGGGACCGGGGGAGTGATTCGCTTTCGCGAACTTTGGCAATGCAGGAGGAGTAAACAACATGAAACCTAGAAAGAAAATTACACCGAGCGCCCTGGCGGCGCTGGCCGTCGGGATGTTCTCGGCGGCGTCGCCGGGCTTTGCGCAGGACAAACCCAACATCCTGTTCATCATGGGCGACGACATCGGCTGGATGCAGCCGAGCGTCTACCACCGCGGCCTGGCGGTCGGAGAGACGCCCAACATCGACCGCATCGCCAACGAAGGCGCGATCTTCATGCACTACTACGCCGAGCAGAGCTGCACCGCGGGGCGCAACGCCTTCTTCACCGGCATGCATCCGCTCCGCACGGGCATGATCCCGCCGCAGCTCCCGGGCAGCCCGTCCTACCTGCGGCCCGGGACCCCGGCGATCGCGTGGTTCCTGCGCGATCTCGGCTACAACACCGGCGAGTTTGGCAAGAACCACCTGGGCGACCACACCGACGCGCTGCCGACGGCGCACGGCTTCCACGAGTACTGGGGCTATCTGTATCACCTGGATGCGATGCAGGGGGTGAGCTTCCCGGACATCAACAAGACCCCGACCGAGCAGACCGTCGCGCCGCCCTGCAAGAATACGCCGATCCCCGGCATCTCCGAGGTTCCCGGATCGGTGGATCCGAAGACGACGATCTGCCTCACCCCGCCGCGTAACGTCCTCTGGTGCAAGTCCTCCGATGGCACATCGAAGAACCAGACCTGCGAGGATCAGGGCCCGTTGACCTTGGAGCGCTCCAAGACCGTGGACGAGGAGATCTCGGCCAAGGTCATCGACTTCCTCGAGCGCAACGACCCCAAGACGACCGACAAGCCCTTCTTCGTCTGGTACAACCCGGCACGCATGCACGTCACGACCGTGTTGTCGGACAAGTACATGGCCATGGTCGGTGAGCCCGGCGGCAAGGACTGGGGCGTCAACGAAGCCGGCATGAAGCAGATGGACGACAACATCGGCGTCGTGCTGAAGAAGCTCGAAGACATGGGCCAGCTCGACAACACCATCGTTGCCTTCACCACCGACAACGGCGCCGAGACCATCACCTACCCGGACGGCGGCACCACGCCCTTCAAGGGCGGGAAGCTCTCCACCTGGGAAGGGGGCATGCGCGCGCCGATGGTCATCCGCTGGCCGGGCGTCATCAAGCCGGGCACTGTCAAGAATGAGATCTTCGCGTCCCTCGACTGGCTGCCGACCTTCGTCAACATCGCCGGCGGCCCCAAGGGCGACGAGCTGAAGGAACAGATCGAGGCCGGCAGCTATCCCGGGATCGTCAAGACCACGCTCGACGGCGTGGATCAGCGCGAGTATCTAGAAGGCAAGTCGGAGAAGTCAGCTCGCGACACCTTCTTCTACTACTCCGGCGCCGTGCCGTCGGCGGTGCGGTACAAGAACTGGAAGATCTACTTCAGCATGGTATCCGACGACCCGGCTGGCTTCCTCGCAGGCGCGCTCCCGTATCACTGGGCCCAGGTCGTCAACATCAAGCGCGATCCCTTCGAAACGTCCATCGGTCAGCAGTATAAGACCCTCTTTGGGATGGGCGGCGCTCTGGCCGGACCCGTGACCGCCTATATCTACGATTGGAACATGCTGCCCATCGGTCAGGCGCTGTGGCTGAAGGAGCTCGAGACCTTCCAGAAGTTCCCGCCGATGCAGGATCCGGCGAGCTACAACCTGACCCAGGTCATGAACCAGCTCAAGAAGCCGCCGAGCAATCCGGGCCAATGACCGGCAGACGGGTGCATATTGATGACTGAGCGGGCGGCCCGAAAGGGCCGCCCGTTAATCTCGCGGAGCAGCCCGCTGCCCGTGATGGAGGATACTGTGATGAAACGTCTTGAACTTCGCTTCGTCGCGGGCGTACTGGTCCTCGCTGCCGCGCTCATGCTTGCCGCGCAGGCCTCCGCGCAGACGGATGCACTGCCCTCCTGGAACGACGGTCCCGCCAAGAAGGCGATCGTCGAGTTCGTGCAGACGACCACGACGCAGGGGAGCCCGAAGTTCGTCCCGCCGGCCGAGCGCGTCGCCACCTTCGACCAGGACGGCACATTGTGGGTCGAACACCCCATGTATTCACAGGTGATGTACTGCCTCGATCGGGTACCGGCTGTCGTGAAGGCAAAACCGGAACTGGCCAACGTCGAGCCGTTCAAGACGGTGCTGTCGGGTAACCGCGAAGCGATCGCGAAACTGCCGAAAGACGACCTGTTCAAAATCCTCGCCGCGACGTTGACCGGCATGTCGGTCGATCAGTTCAGCGCCGAGGCCACGAAGTGGATCTCGGAGGCGAAGGACCCGCGTTGGAAGCGACCCTATACCAAGCTCACTTACCTGCCGATGCAGGAGGTTCTGAAGTACCTGCGCGAGAAGGGCTACAAGACTTACATCGTTACCGGCGGCGGCCAGGATTTCGTTCGCGTCTACTCAGAACGGACCTACGGCATTCCCCCCGAACAGGTCGTTGGATCCGCCGGCGGCACGAAGTACGGCTATGACTCGACTGGAAAGCCGTTCCTGACTAAAGAGCCGAAGCTGCTGTTGAACGACAACAACGCCGGCAAGCCCGAGGGCATCCACTTGATGATCGGCCGCCAACCACACGTGGCGTTCGGCAACTCGACCGGCGACCAGCAGATGCTCGAGTACACGAAGGCCGGTGACGGCGCGCGACTTGCGATGCTCGTACTGCACGACGATGCAAAACGTGAGTATGCATACGGACCTGCACACGGGCTTCCAGATACCAAGGTCGGCGCCTTTACCCAGGCGCTCTATGACGAGGCGAAGAAGAAAGGCTGGACCGTCATCAGCATGAAGAACGACTGGAAGCGGATTTTCGCGTTCGAGTAGCGGACGGAAGGCAAGGCTATTCGAGGGCTTCCACGGTGCAGCCCGGCATGCGGCGGAAATCGGCGGCGTTCGTGGTCAGCACAGGAAAACCGTGGCGGATTGCCGTGGCACCGATGATGAGATCGAGCGAACCGAGCGTTATTCCACGTCCGAGTGAACTTACGAGGCGTGCGTGGACGCGCGCGACTTCAAGGTCGAAAGGCAGCGGGCGAAACAACTTGAAAATTGCCTCCACAAACGCCGAACGGCGTGCTCGGCGCTGCTCCGTGTTGGCGAGATGTACGCCGACGAGAAGTTCCGAACAGGTGGCTGCCGATATGAATCCCTCGCCGTATGCGGGTTTGTACGCTGAGAAATCGACGGTGGCGGGCGCCCTTTCGAGCCTGATCAAGACGCTGGTGTCGATGATCAGTCCCATTCGACCGCGTCCGGGCGCATTCTGGCCAGCCCGCGCTCGATGTCCCGCGCGAAATGCCCGGCTTCGCGCGGACCCAGGCGGGGTAGCGCGCGCACGAGTTCGTCGAGCCGATCGAGGGCGACACCTCCCGCCGGCGCTGCCGGCACCAGCCGCGCAACCACTTCCTTGCCGCGAACGATGTCGAACTCGGCGCCCTGATAACGCACCTGGTTCAGGACTTCCGAGAACCTGCGTGCCGCGTCTGTTGCAGTGATCTTGTCCGCCATGTGGATTCCCTCGAGGATTCCCGCGACGATGTTAACCCGTATCATATTATCAGATATTCATGTAATGCAACCAGCAACTGGATTCCCGCGAATTGAGGAGTCAGCACCATGACGAGGACACTTGTAAAATTCCTTGCGATCGTGCTCGCGGCCGTCGCATGCGCGCCGGCGATGGCCCAGACGCCGCAGAAGAAGCCGAACATCCTCGTCATCTGGGGCGACGACATCGGCTACCTCTTCGCGGCGCTCGAGTGGGTACCGACGTCGGTGGACATCGCCGGCGGCCCCAAGGGCGACGAGCTGAAGGAACAGATCGAGGCCGACACGTACCGGTATCGTCAAGACGACCCTCGACGACGTCAATCAGCGCGCGCTGCTCGAGGGCAAGACCGACAAGTCGGCGCGCAACTACTTCCTCTACTTCTCCGGAGCCACGTCGTCGGCCGTCCGCTACAAGAACTGGCAGATGTACTACAACATGTCGCAGCCCGGACCGGCCCGCTGGATCATGCCGCTCGTGCCCTTCCACTTCACGCTGGTCGATAACATCAAGCGCGACCCGTTCGAGCAGGCGGTCGGCATCAGCGGCCTGCCAAAGCGGGCGGGCGACGAAGGTTTGTCGTTGCTGGCATGGTCGTGTATATTGAATAGAAAGGAGAACAAGATGAAGCGTCTTGAAAAGTTGTCATTGATTGTCATTGCGCTCCTTGCCGTTCTGGCCCTGACGGTGGGGCCGGCGGCGGCGCAGCAGATCACCGGCACGCCGGGCTCGCCCGGCGCCACGACCACCATCGACGGCCGGTACCTGCCGAATCCGCCGCCAGCGTTCCAAGGCAAGATCAGCCCCAACGCCGTGGATTCGACGCCGGGTTGGCCGCCACTCGTCGTGCCACCCAAGGGCGCGCCGAACGTCCTGCTCATCATGACCGATGACGTGGGCTTCTCGGCGCCGTCCACCTTCGGCGGCGTCATCCCGACGCCGGCGCTCGACCGGGTCGCGCAGATGGGGCTGCGCTACACGCGCTTCCACACCACGGCGCTCTGCTCGCCGACGCGGGCGGCGCTGCTCACCGGCCGCAACCACCACTCGGTGGCCACCGGCGTCGTCGTCGACCAGGCGACTGGCTTCCCGGGCTACGACGGCACGATCCAGCGCGACACGGCGGCGATCGGCGAGATCCTGCGTCTGCAAGGCTACGACACCTCGTGGTACGGCAAGGACCACAACGTGCCGATGTGGGTGGCGAGCCAGGCGGGCCCGTTCACCGACTGGCCCACCGGGCCGATCAAGGGCTTCGACTACTACTACGGCTTCGTCGGCGACGACACCAGCCAGTGGACCCCGAACAACCTGTTTCGCAACACGACGCCGATCGAGCCCTATCTCGGCAAGCCCGGCTGGAACCTGATCACCGCGATGGCCGACGAGGCGATCGGGCGGATCAAGATGCTGAACGAGATCCAGCCCGACCGGCCGTTCATGATCTACTACGCGCCCGGCGGCACCCACGCGCCGCACCACCCGACCAAGGAGTGGGTGGACAAGATCAGCCAGATGAAGCTCTTCGACGACGGCTGGAACAAGCTGCGCGAAACGATCTTCGCCAACCAGAAGAAGCTCGGGGTGATTCCGCAGGACGCCCAGCTCACGGCCTGGCCGAAAGACCTGCCGCAGTGGGACACGCTCCCCCCCGAAGCCAAGAAGCTCTACATCCGCCAAGCCGAAGTCTATGCGGCGTATCTGGCGTACACCGACCACGAGATCGGCCGCGTGATCCAGGCGGTCGAGGATGCCGGCAAGCTCGACAACACGCTGATCGTCTACATCAGCGGTGACAACGGCGCGAGTCCGGAGGGCACGCTGCATGGACTCTACAGCGAGTTCGCCGTTGCGAATGGCATCCACCCGACCGTCGAAGAGAACATGAGGTTCTACGACGCCTGGGGCACCGACCAGACCTACCCGCACTACGCGGTCGCGTGGGCCTGGGCCTGGGCCACGCCGTATCAGTGGACCAAGGAAGTGGGCTCCCACTTCGGCGGCACCCGCAACGGCATGGCCATGGCGTGGCCCGCGCGCATCAAGGACAAGGGCGGCATCCGCCACCAGTTCCACCACGTGATCGACATCGTGCCGACGATCCTCGACGCGGCGGGCCTCCCGGAGCCGGTGATGGTCAACGGCGTGGCGCAGCGGCCGATCGAAGGCGTGAGCATGACCTACACCTGGGCCAAGGCCAGTGCGTCCGACCGCCGGGTGACTCAGTACTTCGAGATGTTCGGCACGCGCGCGATCTACCACGACGGCTGGATCGCCTCGGCGCCGCCCATCCATGCGCCCTGGGACCTCAGTCTGGCGCCGCCGAACCCGGACGTCATGAACGGCTTCACGTGGGAGCTCTACGACCTCGACAAGGACTGGACGCAGGCCGACGACCTCGCGGCCAAGATGCCGGACAAGCTGCGCGACATGCAGCAACGGTTCATCATGGAGGCCGAGAAGTACCGGGTGTTCCCGCTCGACGATTCGGCCCTCCCCAGGTTCGTCTCGACGGCCAAGCCGAACTACTCCTACGGCCGTACCCTCTTCACCTACTCGGGCGAGCTGAGCAACGTTCCGTCCCCCGGCATAGGGGGCGCGCCCTACGTGCTCAATCGCGCCTACACGATGACCGCGGAGATCACGGTTCCGCAGGGCGGGGCCGAGGGGATGCTGGTCACCGATGGCGGCCGCTTCGGCGGCTACGGCTTCTACCTGCTGAAGGGCAATCCGGTGTTCACCTGGAACCTGCTCCAGCTCGCGCGCGTGAAGTGGCAGGGCAAGGAGGCGCTCGCGCCGGGCAAGCACACGCTGGAGTTCGACTGGAAACCGGAAGGCCCCGGCTTCGGCAAGGGCGGCACCGGCACCCTGAAGGTGGACGGCAAGGTCGTGGACGGTCATCCCATGCCGCGCAGCGTGCCCGTGAGGCTGCCGTGGGACGAGACCTTCTGCGTCGGCGTCGACACCGGCACGCCGGTGGACGACCAGGACTACCAGGTGCCGTTCCGCTTCACCGGCACGATCAACAAGCTGACGGTCAAGCTCGGTCCGGAAGAGCTGACGCCCGCGGAAACGGAAATGATCTACGGGACCCACAGCGCGAGCCAATAGGTTCGACATGACCCGACGAGAAGGCGGCGTCGCTGCGGCCCGCTGGGTGTTCGTCGCGTCGGCACTCGCGATCCTCACGGGATCGCCGTGGGCCGCCGCGGAAGTCGGGCCCGAGTTCGAGGGGAAGGTCGCCGAGCGCTACGAGGACTCGGTCGAATGGTGGCCGCAGACCGTGCCCCCCGCGCCGAAGGGCGCGCCCAACGTGCTCATCATCCTGCTCGACGACGTGGGGTTCGCCCAGCTCGGGAGCTTCGGCGGGCTCAGCGCCACACCCAACATCGACGAGCTGGCGGCCGGCGGCCTCAGGTTCAACAACTTCCACACGGCGGCGCTCTGCTCGCCGTCTCGCGCATCGCTCATGGCCGGTCGCTTCCCGCATTCGATCGGGCTCGGCAGCCACGCGCTCACCGCCATGGGCTTTCCCGGCTACAACGCCATCGTGCCCGAGTCGGCGAAGTCGGTGGCGAAGATCCTGCAGCAGCACGGCTACGTGAACTATGCGCTCGGCAAGTGGGACCACACCCCGCTCTACGAGGTGTCCCAGGTCGGCCCGTTCAAACGGTGGCCAAGCGACGAGGGGTTCGACCACTTCTACGGCTTCATGGCGGCCGACGCCGATCAGTACCGGACGCTCATGTTCGCGGACCACGCGCCCATCGAACCCTGGAAGGAGGGGAAGGACTATCACAACTCGACGGATCTGGCGGACAAGGCCATCGAATACATCACGGGGCACGTGTCGCTGGCCCCGGATCGTCCCTTCATGGTCCTGTTCGCGCCCGGCGCGATGCACTCGCCTCACCAGGCGCCGCCCGAGTACATCGCGAAGTACCGGGACAAGTTCGACATGGGCTGGGACCGCGCGCGCGAGCTGATCCTGGAGAAGCAGAAGAAGCTGGGAGTCGTGCCGGCGGACGCGAAGCTCACGGAACGGATCGCGGCCATTCCCGCCTGGGACTCCCTCCGTCCCGAGGAGAAGAAGCTCTACGCGCGGCAGATGGAGGTCTTCGCGGCCATGCTGGAGCACGTCGACCACGAGATCGGCCGGCTGGTCGGGACGCTCGAGCGCGTGGGGGTGCTCGACAATACCCTTATCTTCGTCACCTCCGACAACGGGGCGAGTGGCGAAGGCGGCCTGGCCGGGACCTTCAACGAGACCTACGTCATCAACGGCATGCAGACGCCCTTCGACGCCAACATGCGCCACTTCGACGCCTGGGGCGGGCCGAGCACGTATCCCCACTATCACGCCGGCTGGGCCATGGCCGGCAACACGCCGTTCAAGTACTTCAAGCAGGCGGTGCACCGGGGCGGCATCCAGGACCCCCTCATCGTGCACTGGCCCACCGGAATCAAAGGCCGCGGCGAAGTGCGCCGCCAGTACCATCACATCGCGGACATCGCGCCCACGATCCTGGACGTCCTGGGACTCCAGGTGCCGGACGAAATCGACGGCGTGAAGCAGCAGCCGATGGACGGTCTGAGCATGCGCTACGCCTTCAACGACGCCGGCGCGCCGGACGCCAAGAAGGTGCAGTACTACGAGATGTTCGGGAACCGGGCCATCTGGGCGGACGGCTGGAAGGCGGTGACGCTGCATGGGAACCGCCTGCCGTGGGACGTGAACGTAGTCCTGCCCTTCGATCAGGACCGTTGGGAACTCTACCACGTGGCCGAGGACTTCAGCGAGACCAATGACGTCGCCGAGCAGTACCCGGAGAAGGTCGAGGAGCTGAAGAAGCTCTTCGACGAGCAGGCGCGCAAGTACAACGTCTACCCGCTCTACGACGACATGATGCAGCGCATCGCCAAGCAGCACGAGCGGCTCTTCGGCGACCGGATGACCTTCACCTACTACTTCCCGGGCGCGGTGCGGATCGCCGAGAAGGCCTCGCCGCCCATCAAGGGACGTTCCCACACCATCAATACGACCCTCGACGTGAAAGGCGGCGAGCAGGGTGTGATCGTGGCCTGCGGGGGCTTTACCGGCGGCTACACGCTGTTCGTGAAGGACGGCCGCGTGCACTACGACTACAACTTCCTCGACGGCGTGCACTACGTGCTCGAGTCGCCGCCGCTCGCCAAGGGAAAGAACGAGGTGAAGTTCGCGTTCGTGCACACGGGAAACTTCGCGGGCACGGGGGAGCTGTTCCTGAACGGCAAGAGCGCGGGCAAGGTCGACATGCCGAGGACCCATCCGTCGGCCTTCTCGCTCTCCGAGACCTTCGACGTGGGGCGCGACAACGGCACGCAGGTGTCGCGCCTCTACACGGGCGAGTTCCCCTACACGGGCGTCCTCGACAAAGTCGTCTTCGAGCTGGGCACGTTCCCGAAGGGCGAGGAGAAGGAACGATCGGCAGCCGAGGCGGCAACGATCGAGGCGAACTGAGCGACGGGTCGTGCCTCGCCGTTGGAGCGCTCGGAGCGTACCTCGACCTCGCGACCCCCGATTCTCCGACCCGGGTGCTCGTGCTCTGCCGCCAGTGGCGCACCCCCGCTCGAGAAACCAACGCGAGGGCGATTGCGCTAGCACGCACACGGCCTCCGATCCCATCACACGACCAGCGCCGTCGTCGGATCGTCGGCGTAGACGGACGGCGCGAAGAACCAGCTCTCGATCGAGTAGCGGGTGCGCCATTGTCCCAGCTTGAGGTGGGTCCGATGCAGGAACCGGTGGTCGAAGAAGAGGACGTCGCCCGCCTGGAACTCGGGCTCCCAGGGATGGGGGTAGCGAGCGCTTCCGCAGCGACGGGGGCGGGGCACGGGTCGCGCGGCGTCGCGAGGCGCGCCGAGGATGCAATGGCCTGATAATTTCCAGCATGTCCTGCATGCAACGCGGAGCATCAGGAAAAGGAGCCATCAAACGGCGTCTGCAAGCGGGGATTGCAGCGGTCATGACGACCGCGGCTGCGGCGGCCTTTGCGGCCGATGAACGCCCTTCCGAGTCCCCGCCGCGCGATGTGCTGCTTCTCGACAGCATGGGGCGCGTGGTGCGGGTGCCGCCGCAACGCGTGCCGGCGAAGTTGCGGCCGTACGGCCGCTTGGGCCTGAAACACCAGACGCCGCAGCCGGTACCCGGCGCCAAGATGCCCGACGAAGTCATGCAGCGCATGCGGGCGGCGCGGGAGGGCGTGGAGGAGCTCCGGTGGTTTCCGGCGCATCAGCCGCCCATGATGTCCTACCTAGCCAGCATCGACGAGTTCGGCACGACCGCACTCAAGCCCGGCGCGTTGGTCCGTTCCGTGCCTTGGGAGCCGCTCGTGGAACGAGCCAAGTCGGCGCTGGCGGAGCACGGCTTGCGCTACTCGCTGGACCAGACCCTCACGTATGTTGCGTTGAGCGACGTGGCCTCGGGAGCAAGCGACCTGGCGTACTACACGTTCGATCTGAAGGCGAAGTGGGCTGTATTCGACAATCGCAACGGCGGCGCCGCAGGCTGGATCAGCACGGAGATCGAAGCCAAAGCCGGGCTGAATGGGGCGGCAAGAACACAGAGCGCCCAGACCAACATCGACAGCATCACCACTCCGACCGAGATCTGGTCGAGCGTCAACGGCTTCCGGATTCCCGAGCTGGCGTGGCAGCAATCCCTGCGCGACGGCGAGATCGTCATCGTGGCGGAGATGGTTTCCGTGGACAACTACTTCGACGCCAACGCGTACGCCAGCACCGGCCGCCGCCAGTTCCTCAACTCGGCGTTGATCAACAGCATGGTGCTGCCGTTGCCCGCATACAACTTCGGCGCCAACGTGCAGTGGCAGCCCGCGCAGGATTGGTACGGCATGCTCGGCGGGTCGGTCGGCGAGGGGACCACCGACAAGGCCCCCTGGAGCAACTACGATGCGGATACTTGGTCCGTGCTCGGGGAGCTGGGCTATGCGCCGGATGACTTTCTGGGCCTGGGTCCCGGCGTCTATCGCGTACAGCCGTTCGCCGCCCGTGCCGGCGGGCCGGTACAGGGCGGTTTGGGCTTCAACTTCCAGCAGCAGCTTGGCCGGCACTCCCCCTTCGGCTGGTTCGGGCGGTTCGGCTCCGGCGGGTCACGAGTGACCGACCGCGCGTCGGCGCAGGTGGCCACCGGCTTTGTCATGCAAGCACCCCTCGAGTACACGGGGCTCGTCCCCAAGTTGAGCAATGACCTGATGGGCGTCGGTTTCGTCTGGAGCCAGCCCTCGGCCACCACGCAGACCGTGTACCACGAGAACGAGTATGTCTTCGAGGCGTTCTATACCCTTCAACTGACCCCGACCACGAAGCTCCAGCCCGATCTTCAGATCGTCTGGAGCCCGGCGTTCAACCCGGACCCGGGGCCGGCAGTCGTCGCGCAGATACAGCTCGACCTCGCATGGTGAGGCGCGATCCCTACACGCTCCTAGAGCGCGTGCTCTTGGAGACCTTCGTGTGCCGGCGACTTATTCCGAAACGAAATTCCTGATCCCCGTCGCGACGAACTGCACTCCGATGCACACCAGCAGCAATCCCATGATTCGATTCATGGCGTCGAGCCCGCGCTACACCACGATTGGCCTTAACACGGAGTCCACTTACGACTGGGAAGACAGCCAGTCGACGGTGCATCTAATGGTCAGCCAGTTGCTCAAGCTCGGCATGCAACCGATCCAATGGCAGTTCGGGGGGCGCTACTACGCCGAGAACAATTGCAAGCCCCCGTTGAATGGCGTATCTTTCGCGCGCCCCGCAACGGGCGGGCCGTCGGTCCGGCCCCTCTCCAACCGCGCCGCCATGCGACGCCGGGACCGGGGCGAGTGCTTCGCTTTCCACCCGCTTTCAATATGAGAGGAGTTAACAACATGCAACCTCAAAAGAAAATTACTCCGAGCCCTGAGCCGCGGGGCAAGGATAGCCCAGGGGGCCTGAGCTTTCACAAGCTCAAGCCCTTCAAACTCCTGTGAAAGATAAGGAGCTGAATGCTAGAACAGTTTTGGGGCAAAGCCGGCCGTGTGAGCCGCAGGCTGGTGCCCCTTGGTGAGCCTGAGCTGGTTGCCCGGGCCTGCCGGGAGACCCGGCTCAGCGATCTCGGCGACGGCTCCTTCCATGAACCCCTCCATATCCTCCTGGAATCGTATGACAGAGAGGCCTCCTTAAGCCTCCTCGGACGGATCCTCGTCCGGCAAGATACCTTGCGGTTGCTTAAGACTCGCCTGGAGCTGATCGAGGCGTGGAGGCGCCATCCCGAGATCGTGAATCAACCGGTCTGCCGGCCGATCTTCGTCACCGGTTTGCCCCGGAGTGGCACGACGTTACTTCACCGCCTCCTCGCCCAGGACCCGGCTCTCCGCGTTCCTCTCGTTTGGGAGGTGCTGTTTCCGGTGCCGGCTTGCGAGCGCGCCAACTACGAGACCGACCCGCGCATAGCCAAGGCCGAAAAGATGATCGGCTGGTTCCATCGCTCGGCACCTGAGTTTAGGGCGATCTATCCCGTAAGCGCCCGGCTTCCACAGGAGTGCATTGCCATCACCACCTATACCTTTCAATCGCCGCAATTCCATACGACCCACAATGTGCCAGCGTATCAGGCATGGCTGCTCCAACAAGATCAGCTCGCCTACGCGTTCCACCGGCGCTTTTTGCAACACCTGCAATGGCGCTCCCCCGCGCAGAGATGGGTGCTCAAAGCGCCAGCCCACTTACTCGCCCTCGATGCGATCTTCAAGACCTACCCGGATGCGTATATCATCCATACCCACCCTGATCCCCTGAAGACGTTGCCTTCATCTGCGAGTCTCACGCGGGTGCTCCGGCGTATCTCCAGCTATCGCGTAGATCGAGCGGAGATCGGCCTTGAGGTGACGGAGCGCTGGTCAGAAGGAGTAAAGCGCGCTTTGAAGGCCCGAGATGCGCAGGACGGGAGGCGGGATCGCTTTATCGACGTGCACTATCCGGCGTTTATGCGGGACCCTATCGAGTCGGTGCGGCGTGTCTATACCCAGGTAGGCTTGGATTTCACCCTCGGGGTGGAAACCCGAATACAGCGCTTCCTCTCGGCCAATCCCGAGAACCGTGAGCATCGCTACACGCTTGAGGAGTTTGGATTGGATCCAAAGTGGATAATGGACCGCTTTTAGGGCTACTGCGAGCGTTTTGCGATCGCACCGGAAACGGCCTGACACCTGGCGTGCGCTTTGGCTGATCACCTTGCAACAGGGAATAACCATCGCCTCATGAGGATCGCTCGCTATCTTGCGGGGATCCTGGGGATGCTTCTGGCCACGGGGCTCATTGCCTACCAGGGGGTAAGCACTGACCCCGGGCTTCAGTTCGGCGGACAAGACACCTCGGTAGTCTATACCTTAGGCGGCGGTCTGGAGTACTTCATCGCCGACAACATCGCGATCGGGGTCGAGATGAAGGGTGCGCCTGTCGAGGCGGATCTCGATGCCTTTCTCACCTCTGTCGGACTGCGCCTGTTCTTTCCAGGTCCGTCAAAGGCTGCACAGACCCCTTCCGTCAGCACGCCGTGGGCCAGCGATCGGGCCGAGCTGCGGCCGTACTTTGGCTTTTGGCTTGGCCTGGCCGACATCCTCGATAAACAGATCACCCCGGCGTTCGAGGTCTTAGAGAATGAGAGCGGATTCTCGCATACCTTGGCCCTGGGCTTCGATCTCAACCGCTATTTAGGGGCCGAGGTCGCAGCCAACCATTATGGCAGGGATATCGACGCCACGGATCTCGGTAAGGTTGGCGAATACGAGATCTGGAGCTTTGTGCCCCAGCTACGGGTGCGTTACCCGCTCATGGGAGACAAGCTGGTTCTCACAGGTGATGTACTGCCTCGATCGGGTACCGGCTGTCGTGAAGGCGAAACCGGAACTGGCCAACGTCGAGCCGTTCAAGACCGTGCTGTCGGGTAACCGCGAAGCGATCGCGAAACTGCCGGAAGACGACCTGTTTAAAATCCTCGCCGCGACGTTGAGCGGCATGTCGGTCGACGAGTTCCAAGCCGAGGCGAGGAAGTGGCTCGCGGCGGCCAAGGATCCGCGTTGGAAGCGACCCTATACCGAGCTCACTTACCTGCCGATGCAGGAGGTCCTGCGGTACCTGCGCGAGAACGGCTACAAGACTTACATCGTTACCGGCGGCGGCCAGGATTTCGTGCGCGTGTACGCCGAGCGGACCTACGGCATTCCCCCCGAACAGGTCGTTGGAACCGCCAGCGGGACGAAGTACGGCTATGACTCGACTGGAAAGCCGTTCCTGACCAAAGAGCCGAAGCTGCTGTTGAACGACAACAACGCCGGCAAGCCCGAGGGCATTCACCTGATGATCGGACGGCAACCACACGTGGCGTTCGGCAACTCGACCGGCGACCAGCAGATGCTCGAGTACACGAAGGCCGGTGACGGTGCGCGACTCGCACTGCTGCTGCACGATGATGCGAAGCGCGAATATGCGTATGGGCCAGCACAAGGGCTTCCCGACACCAAGGTCGGCACTTTTACCCAGGCGCTCTACGACGAGGCGAAGAAGAAGGGTTGGACCGTCATCAGCATGAAGAACGACTGGAAGCGGATTTTCGCGTTTGAGCAGTGAGCTCTTTCCGGACGGCAGCGGGGCTAGCCGGTTTCGGTAATCTCGACCAGCGTCTCGCCGGCGGCGAGCAGTTGGAGTGCGCTCGCGAAAGTGTCCGCAAAGATCCGGTTGAGATTGTCATTGGTCGTGTTGCCGCAGGTCACCCAGACGATCTGTGGAGGAGCGCCATGCCGATAAACAAGTTCCACGAAGTCGCTATCTTTGGTGACGACAATCGACGAGGTCTGCCTGGCATGCTGAAAGATGGTTTGATCGTCGGCATCTCTCAGGCCGAGTTCCCGCACATGGCTCGCTTGGACGTTAAACCGGTCAGCCAGGTATCGCGCCAACCCCGGCGGCAATTGCGCGTCGACAATGAGCCTCACGCCACCAGCCGAGCGTGATTGGCGCGTTGAGCGGCGAACAGCAAGCTTGCCTGGATGTCTTCGGGCTCCAGGTCGGGATAGTCGGCCAGGATCTGCTCGGGCGAAACGTTATTCGCAAGCAGTTCGAGCACGTCCACCACGCGGATTCGCATGCCCCGGATACAGGGCTTCCCGCCGCACTTGCCGGGCTCTGTGGTTATGCGTTGGAGGAGATCGCTTGCCGATTTGGACATGGCGTGTCGCTTCTCGAAGTTTTCACCGCCTGATCATATGCCAGCCCGCGGCTCACGGCCACCCTCATCGCCATGCCGTTGAAACAGTTCGGCACCGAGTTGGGGGCCGGGCTCGGCACGGCGAAGCATCCACGCTTGAGGCAACCCTACACCGAACTGATGTACGCGCTGATGACCGAGGCGAAGAGGAAGGGCTGGGCGGTCATCAGCATGAAGAACGATTGGAAACGGATATTTGCGTTCGAGTAGCCGAGACGCGCCAACTGGGGAGTAGCACCATGAAGGGAGTTCTTGCGAAATTGCTTGCCCTCACGTTCGCCGGCGCGCTGTGCGCGCCGAAGATCTTCAATCTGCGATCCGACCCGTTCGAAATCGGAGACCAGGAAGGCATGGACTGGAACCGCTGGTGGGTCGAGCACATCTTCCTGCTCGTGCCCGCCCAGCAATACGTGGGGCGATTCATTGGCACGTTCAGGGAATTTCCGCCCAGCCAGAAGGGCGGTACTTTCTCGCTGGATGCCGCGTTGCAGGCGTTACAGACGCCCGGCCGCAACGACTGATTCAACGACGGCGCCAAGCGCGAATACGCCTACGACCCGGCGCAGGACCTACGCGACACCAAGGTCGGCACCTTCACCCAGGCGCTCTACGACGAGGCGAAGAAACAGGGCTGGACGGTCATCAGCATGAAGAACGACTGGAAGGCCATCTTTGTTTTTGAGCCATAGGAGCAACTCATCGCCCGGGCTGTCTCCAATGAGGCGGCCCGCGAATTTGCGGGCGGACCAAACACCTTCTTACCACAACATGAGACCAAACCAAGCCATGAAACCCATCCGAGAAAAATTCTCCGTGCTGGCGATTGCCTTTGCCGCAACTGCTTTTTCTGGTGCAGGTGAAGCTGAGGCGCAAACGATGCCTGCCATCCCTGCAGCGATCTCCACGCCAGACAAAGTCGAGAGCCGCATCGGCACGCTCGACTTCAAGGACGGCGCGCCGAGCAAGGAGACCATGGAAAAGGTCTATGACAACATTGACTTCACGCATGCCTACGAGGCGTTCGTGAACACCATGTCAGGCGTCAGCATGGACGCCTTGCGCAAGGGGATGATGAGCGTCGGCGTGAAGGACAACGAAGTCATTGTCTTCTCCGATCTGATGGATGCCAAATCGCTCTTCCTGACGGCCAACGCGGACACGGTCTATGCCATCGGCATCCTCGATCTTACCAAGGGGCCGGTGGTGCTGGAGGTGCCACCCAAGTTTCTCGGCGCCATCGACGACTACTGGTTCCGCTGGGTCACCGACATCGGCCTGCCCGGCGCCGACCGCGGCGAGGGCGGGAAATACTTGATCGTGCCACCCGGCTACGACGGCCCCTTGCCTGAAGGCGGGTTCAATATCGCGCACGCCCGCACCACCCGCGTTGCGTGGTTTGGCCGCTCGTTTCTGGAGAACAAGAGCGATCCGAAGGTGCCGACTGAAACAATCAAGAAGTTCACCAAGGTTTACCCCTATGAAGCGGGCGGCCTCGGCACGCCCATCGCCGAGTTTCTGGCCGGCAAGTCCCGGCTCGGCCGGATCGCGCCACCACCAGCGACCGTGTTCCACGAAGGCAGCGGCAAGGTCATGAATACCGTTCCGCCGAACGACTTCACCTACTTCGAGATGTTGAACGAAATCGTGCAGCGGGAGCCGGCCACCTCGCTGGACCCGGAACTGATGGGCCCGCTGGCGGGCATCGGCATCGTCAAGGGCAAGCCCTTCGCGCCGGACGCCCGGATGAAGAAGATCATGACCGAAGCGCTCGCGGTCGCCAACGCCACCTCGCGCACCCTCATGATGAATCCGCGCGATCCGAGCTGGTTCTACTACCCCGGCTCAGCGTGGACGAATGTCCTCTTCGTAACCGGCTATGAGTTCGAGACGCCGATCCCGATGATCACGCGCGAGGGCGTCAAAATCCATCCGCCCACCGGCTACCGCCAGTTGGATGCGCGCACCGCGTTCTTCTACTACGTCACCGGCATCACCCCAGCCATGGCCATGCGCCTGCCCGGCATCGGCTCGCAGTATCTCCTTGCCATGTTGGATGTGGACAAGAATTATGAGGTACCATCAAAGGGTGTGTAAAAAGGTGAAGGCGATGTACCCTTTCTGTTGCAACCAAACAAAGAACGGGCCAGCACGGTCCGAGGAGAAAGGAGCACACCGCCATGAGAGAGCAAAGCACCGAAGGGGTTAAGAAGTCAAGTGTGGTCTGGGAGAATCTCGAGGAATGGGTCCGAGGGAAGATCCAGTGTTACTTGCAGGATATCCTCGAAGAGGAAGTGACGGTATTTTTAGGTCGAGAGAAATCAGGAGACCACCATGAAAAGAACCAATCGCACTTTCATTAACGGGGTGTTGGCCGTTGCCATAACCACAACCTTGCTTGTCGGCATCTCCTCCGCGGAGCAGGTTGACAAGAAGGCAGGCATCGAACCGCCGAGCATCGCCGAGACCAAGGCGATCGCCGAGGAAGCCTTCATCTTCGGCCTGCCGATCGTGATGAACTACGCGGTGATGTATGAGTATGCCGTGGACAAGAGCAGCCCGCAATTCAAGGCGCCGTTCAACCAGATCAAAAACGAAGCCCGCGTCTTTACCTACAAGGACACGGCGATCATCACGCCGAACAGCGACACCCCTTACTCGTTTCTGTGGCTGGATCTGCGCGCGGAGCCGATGGTGATCTCGGTGCCGGCGGTGGCAAAGACGCGCTATTACTCGGTGCAATTGATCGACGGCAATACCTACAACTACGGCTACATCGGCAGCCGCGCCACGGGCAGCGAGCCGGGCAGCTATCTCGTGGTCGGACCTGGCTGGAAAGGCGAAACGCCGGCAGGCATCAAGAAGGTTTTTTCCTCGACCACCCCCTTCGCGCTCGCCGCTTTCCGGACCCAGCTGTTCAATCCCGGGGACATGCCCAACGTGGTGAAAGTGCAGGCCGGCTACAAGGCGCAGCCGCTATCCGCGTTTCTCAAGCAGCCTGCGCCGCCAGCCGCGCCGAAGATCGATTTCGTTCCCGCCACCACCGAGGGGATCAAGAAAAACTTCTACGAATATCTCGACGCCGCCCTCCAGTTCGTCCCACCGTCGCCGGAAGACACCGATGTCCGGGCGAGACTCGCCAGTATCGGCATCGGGCCGGGCAAGACCTTCGAGCTCAAGGATCTGTCGCTGGAGAATAAAGCCGCGGTCTTGTTGGCCATGAAAGAAGGCGACGACAAAGTGGACAAGTTCCTGGCCAGTGGCATGAAAAATGTCAACGGCTGGAGCATCGGTTCATTCTTTGGCGACCGCGCTTTCTACAACGGCAATTGGCTGATGCGTGCCGGGGCGGCCAAGGGCGGTATCTACGGGAACGATGCTGTGGAAGCCACGTATCCCTTTACCCGCACGGATGCGAAAGGCGAAACGCTCGACGGCAGCAAGCACAACTACACGCTCACCTTCCCCGCCGGGCAGCTCCCGCCGGTGAACGCCTTCTGGTCGGTCACGATGTATGACGGCAAGAGTCAGCTCCTGATCAAGAACCCAATCAATCGCTACCTCATCAACTCGCCGATGTTGCCCGGCATGAAGAAGAACGCGGACGGGTCGCTGACCCTCTACATCCAGAAGGACTCACCCGGCAAGGCGAAGGAGGCCAACTGGTTGCCCGCGCCCAACGACACCATTTACCTGGTGATGCGTCTGTACTGGCCCAAGGACACGCCGCCTTCGATCCTGCCGCCCGGCGAAGGAACGTGGAAGCCGCCAGGTGTCGTGGCGGCGAAATAGCGGCGCACGCCGGCGTGCCGTCGGAACGTGCCCGCGATGGGCCGAAGAGCAAGCGCGGCAAGTAGAAGTTCGGCACGAACCAATCGATTGCCAGTCGCATTGATGAATCTCGCCGATTCGATGGGTGTGCGATTTGCCAGCCGCCTATTCAAGGGTTGGTTCATAATCCTCCGCCTCTACAGCCCGCTCGAGCCATTCTTCACCAAACCGCTTCGGCTGGGAAGCCCGCGAGAGGGTCTATTGGCTGTCTCGCGGCGAGCTGCATAAGGGTGACGTTGTGATCACGTCAGGGTCATCGCGAGCAAACGTCGTATCTTCGCCCCTGAGGAAAAAGGGTGTTTAAAATTCTTATTCTCTTCGCGTGCCGGTGACTTAGTCCTAAACGAAATTCCTGATCCCCGTCGCGACGAACTGCACCCCGATGCACACCAGCAGCAATCCCATGATTTGATTCATGGCGTCGAGCCTGCGCGGTCCCAGCAGGTGCAGGAGCTTGGTGGAGGTCCGCAGCACCAGCCAGGCCAGTAGCGCGACCAACAGAATCGAGAGGCTGACCGCCGCATACGACAAGAGTCGGTGCGTAATATCCGGCAGCGCGCCGGCGTGGGTTGTCATGCTCATGACCACCGCCATCGTCCCGGCCCCTGCGAGGCTGGGGAATGCCAGCGGCATGAATGCGAAATCCAGCTCCAAATCGTTCTTTTTGCTGTCGGGTGCTATGCGCGGAGTCGGGGTTGCGCTGGGGAACAGCAGGTGGAACCCGATGTAGGCCACGATCAATCCCCCAGCGACACGCAACGCCCCAATCGAGATCCCGAAGAAATGTAAGATCACCGCACCGATGTACAGCACGACCAGCATGATGACGGCGGCGATTATCGATGCCTTGAGCGCCTGATCCCGTTGCTTGGGAGCGGACATGCCGGAGGTAAGGCTCAGGAACAGCGGCATGGTGCTGAACGGATTGACCATCGGGAAGATGGCCGCGAACGCGCCGAGAAAGTGTTCGACGAACTGGATCACCGGTGGAGCTGATACGGGGTCTGGCATTCGATATGGCTGCCCTGTCGTGCGAGTAGCTTTAACGGAATGAATTGGAGTGGCCAAATTCTCGGCGGGTCCGGTCAAATGGCTAAGGCGCCTATCCAAACCAGCCGAGCGATGACCATGCCCCACACGCACTGGCGCGCTGCCCCCTGGCGGGCACGCAGAGAAAGCTTGCTCGATGCGTCCCCCGTCCAGTATGGGAAGAATAAACGCCTTTGTACTGATGAACCAGTGAGCTGTCAAGCATGCGAGTCCTCGGCTTCGAATCGGGGACTCTTAGGGCCCGTCATGGGTCCAAGGCGCGAAGTTAGTACGCCGGCGCCGGCGACGGCGCGCGGCTGATGGGGGTGCTGGAGCTTCCAGCAGTACCAGTTGCAAAACTGCGCTGAACTTCCTATCCTTGTACGTAGGCTCAACGATCAACGCGACCGAGGGAGGAACACATGACCAGACAATCCACAGTCTTCTCGCTTTTCGTTCTCGTGGCGGCCACGATGGGCTGCGCCACCGAGAGTCAGTTGCTCACCCAAAAGCAGGGTGGAGCGGTCCAGACGGCCCTGGAGCGTGGACGGTTCGAGCTCAACTGCCCGGCCGCGACGGCTACGGTCCTCTCGAGTGATTTTATCCAGCCTGCCTTGCAGGGTGCGGGGCCGTGGATGGTGGGCGGGCTGGAGCGGGTGGAATACACGGTCGGCGTGGCCGGCTGCGACCAGCGCAAGACGTACGTCGTCCTCTGCCAGGTGGGCACGGAAACCTGCTTCGCGGCCCACACCGGCGACCGGTTCCAGGGGCAGTAGTAACCGCGCCGCCAGTAAACCCGAACCCGGGCTTCAGCATGACCGACAAGCCGCAGGAGGCCAATCCGTCGATCCTGGACGACACCTGGAAGCCACCGGCGGTGTAGAAGGCGAGCTAGGGGCACGGCCTCGGAGGGAGAGGGGACTTTTCGCAATTTTTAGAGGTCCCCTTTTGTAGTTTAAGGATTTTCTAGGTCGATGGTTAAGGCCGCTGGGCAGCTTTTATGGTACGCTCTGCTGACCCTACGACTCAGCCGGGGATCGATAACCTGAAGTTAGGGAATAGCCGACCATTCCGAGGAGCGTGAGCGACGAAGCAATTGCTCTGCGATGCAGAGATTGCTTCGCTCCTGTGGGTTGCTCGCGATGACATCTTCACGTAACGCCATTGAGATAATGAGAAAGTTATGATGAAACATTTTTTACTTGTTGGCGGCTCCCAGGGAGGCATGCTGGTCCGGGACACGTTTCTTGGCTGGGTGGTGCTAGCCGCGGTGGGTGTGTTCCTCGGCGCCACGGACGCGGGCGCTCAGGATGTGAAGGGCGCACCGCAGGCTGCCAAGGCTCCGAGCAAGGCAGCGGTGCCCGCGGTCGCCTTTACGCTCGAGCCCAAGGCGGTCGGTCTCCTGAAGGCCGCGAGCAGCCATCTTGCCGCCGCCAAATCGATGGCGTTCACGGCGGTGGTCTCCTACGAGAGCCCGAGTCGCCTCGGCCCTCCGCTCATCTATACGACGAAATCCGAGGTCACCCTGCAGCGGCCCGATAAGCTGCGGGTGATCACGTCCGGCGATGGCCCTGCCTCCGAGTTCTACTACGACGGCAAGCAGATGATGGCGTTCGAACCGGCCGCGAACCTTGTCGCCGTCGCCGTGGCCCCGCCTACGATCGACGCTGCACTGAAGGCGGCCTACGACTCCGCCGCGATCTACTTCCCGTTCACCGACGTCATCGTCGCCAATCCCTACGGGGACATTGCCGATGGTTTGAAGCTCGCCTTCTACATCGGCCAGTCCCGCGTGGTCGGGGGCACGACGACGGACATGGTAGCGTACGCCAACGGCGACGTGTTCGTGCAGATCTGGATTGGGGCCGCCGACAAACTGCCGCGGATGATCCGGGCGGTGTACCGCAACGATCCGTCACAACTGCGCCACCAGTTGGATCTGTCCAACTGGCAACTCAATCTTGCCGTCCCGGCGGACGCCTTCCGGTCGGCGAGCACGGGCAAGGCGACGCGCGTCCAGTTCGCCCGCCCTGACCTGAAGCTGCCACCGGGCCTCACGCCTCCGACGACGAGCAAGCCCCCGGTGAAGGGCACAGCATCCAAAACCCAGTGAAAGTGAAGAGGTACGCATCATGAAAACGATCATCATTGGCTTCATGGGTCTTCTGATCACGGCGCTCTCGTCTGGGCCGGCCGCGGCCTGGGGTCATGCCAACCGCTACGGCGGACACTCGTCGTGGGGCGGCGGCTCTTGGAGCCACACCGGTGCCTTCGGCGGACACGCGTCGGGTGGCGGCGGCTCCTGGAGTGGCGAGGGCGCCCGCGGGGGCACCGCATCGGGCGGCGGCGGCTCCTGGAAAGCCACGGGCGCCTACGGTGGACATGCGTCCGGCGGGGAAGGCTCCTGGAGTGGCACTGGCGCCTACGGCGGACATGCGTCGGGCGGCGACGGGCACTGGAGCGCCACTAACAGTTATGGCACGACGGCCTATCACACGACGGGCTACGGCACGACGGCCTATGGCACGACGGCCTATGGCAGGCCGGTCTACTACGGCGGAACCTATTACGGGTACCATCCACCCACCACCGTGAACTACTACGGAAGCGGATGCTACAATTGCGGCGGCTGGTCCACTGGGGGTGCCGCGGCCGCGGGTGCCGCGGTCGGCATGGTCGCAGGCGCGGCCGTGGCTTCGGCCAATACCAGCGCAGCCACTTCGAGTGCCTACTCTGCAGGCTATGCGGCTGGCAGCACGTATGCGATGAACGCGATCTACCCGACGCTGCCGGGCGGATGTGCCCCATCTCCCGTCAGTGGCGTGACTTACTACCGGTGCGGCAGCGCGTGGTTCCAGCCGTCCTTCGGCGCGAACGGTGTCTACTACCGTGTGGTGCCTGCTCCCTACTAAAAGGGGGCTCGCGCGTGTGCCGCTCATGTATCCCGAGAGCGGCGAGCTTAGAACGGGTTTCAAATCTATTCCCCGCGGTCTGGCCGCGGGGACCTTAGCGATGGGGTTTCCAAAGGGGAGAGGCGCAGCTCTCCCCTTTGGTCGCCCCACGGGGTTGCGTACCCCGTGGTGGCGAAATCTAAATTGACTTTGAATTTAACCCTACCGGGCCGATGCGATCTGCTAGCAAGACAACGACTTTGAAGGTGGCGACAGCGGCTGCTGTGCTCATGGTCATACTAGCCCTCATCGGTGTCGGCTTGACGATGGCGAACTCCAGCATCTCGGCCACTTATTGGATTTCGATGGTGCCGATCTACGGTCTGCTCTGTGTCGCCACTGCCTGGTACCGGTCGGTGCCTGGCGCGGGCGCGGGGCCGTCACTGGTGCTAAGACAGGTATTCCACTGGCTGGGGATAGGCGGCGCATTGGGGCTCGACTTCCTTTTTCGCACCCTCGGCGAAGAGACGGATATAGCGGCCGGTCTAAACGCCTTGCTGCTGCTGGCCTTAGGGTGCTACCTGGCCGGTGTCCACCTCGAACGACTCTTCATTGTGGTGGGATTGCTGCTGACCCTGATCCTCTTTGTCGTCGCCAAGGTGCAGGAGTACCTGTGGTTGGTCTTGGTGATGGGGGCTGTCGCGATCGTCGCGATAATCGCCCTGAATCGGGTCCTTGCCCGGGTCCGCTCGCACCCCGGCGGGAGTGGATCTTCAGGATAAGCCGCCTCGACGCTATCGTCGGGACTCGGGGCCGCGGTTCGGATTTTTCCGTGCAGCAGAGACCATGAGCTCGACCGATGGTCCGCCGCCATCGCCCTCCCCGGATCGGCCGGGCTGGCCCCCGCTCGTCAGGAAAACCGCCATATGGGCGCCGTTCCTCGCGTTTTGCTACCTCATGCGGGATTTCTTGGTTTTAGGCCTGATGACCTTGATGTTCTGCTTGGTCACCCTGGCCGTGGTTCGTTGGGGCATGAGATGGTTGTCGCCGGGCCGAGAGCGCCCTTGGCTGCGCCGCTTGCTGACTGCGGCCGTCTATGTGGTCATTCCTCTTGTCCTGGTAGAGCTGGGCAGTCTAGTCACTCCGCGGTTATTGGAACAGGGACAGCATTTAGCCGGTTGGCTGAGCCGTGCCAGCGCCGAGAACGAGGCGGCACGCGTCCTCGAGCACTTCGTCGGCCCCTACCTGTTCGCACAGGCCTATAAAGACCCACGAGACCCAAACTACCAACGTAGCTTGGAGGCGTTTCGCGCCAGTGACGAACGCTATGTGAAGGCCTACGATGCTTTTCCGACCTTGGAGGCCTGGGTGGAGGACGAATTCCACAAGCAGTTCGACAATGCCGAAGCTGCCCGCATCCGCGATAGGCTGGCCCGCGAGGGGACCTCGAGCCAGGCGTTCGAGCAATGGTTCCTCACCGAGAAACTGCCGCGGCTGCGGGCGCAGGCTCGGCAGCAGCTACCGGAGGATGGGCGCGGATCGGCCTCGCTCGTCCGCTTAGCGGCCTCCGCCAAGCCGGATGAATTGCTGCGACAGGCCCGCCGAGACCTTCCGACGTTGACTGCATGGAAGCAAGAGTGGATTACGGACACGCTCGATCGGGACCTGGTAACGGCGAACGCCTCGCCAGCCTATCAGGAGCAATTCCGAGAATACTACGAGAAACGGCGTCGGGCAGCCCCGGACTCCCTGCCCTATACTTTCCAACAGTACCTTGAGCTTCAAAAAGCGCGCTCCCAGGGGCGGCGTGCCTTTAGTCAGGTCCTGCAGGCGCAACGCCCATCGATGCGAGAGGACGGCGAGGCGCGGCTAGAAGCCGATTTCAGATCCGAGAGACAGCATGAGCTGTTTCAGGAATGGTGGAATGCCAGCGCCGCCGCCCAGTTTATACGCCACCGCATCGAAGCCGGTATCAGCATCAACACCGATGTGGCGGTCTGGGTGGAACAATGGATCGCTGCTCTTCTCCATATACCGATCGATCTCGGTACCGCGCTGTTGCTGAGCTTCTTTATCTGCATCGACTACCCGGAACTGAAACGCGGTATGCTGCGGATACGGGAAACGTGGTTACGCGGGGCCTTTGACGAGATCACCGGGGTTCTCGCGCGTCTCGCCACGCTCGTCGGCCGCTCGATGCGGGCTCAAGGCATCATCGCCCTCTGTAACGCGACCATGATGTTTTTTGCCCTCACGTTCCTAGGTCTCGAGCACACAGCGGTACTGAGCCTCGCGGTGTTTGTGCTTTGCCTTATTCCGACGCTGGGGGCAGTGATCGCCTGGGTACTGGTCGCGGCCTTTGCCCTATTTCAGCCCGGTGGGGGGCCGGTCCTCGCCCTCAAGGTCTCGGCCGCGATGGCGTTTGTCCTGCTAATGGAGAGTCTTGTCCTCAGCCCGCGCATCCTCGGTCGAATGATGGAACTGCACCCCGCACTTATTATTGCGATCTTGCCTGTTGCGCAATACTTCTTCGGTGTCTGGGGGCTGATCCTCGCGACACCGGTGACCGTCTACGTCGTTTACGTGCTTATCCTCCGTCGGGACCTGCCCGGGGTCGAGGTATCGGATGGGCCCGAGGAAGCTCGGCAGGTCCCCTAAGCTCTTATGGGCGTAGCCAGGATCGACCCCAAGGCTACCGTTCGGACTCATTGCATGTTGGAAAAGACTTCAGCTTGACAAGCGGCGTTGGGTGTCTTACCTTCCTTCGAGGCTGCACCTTGAGCTCGCGGGCCGCCCGCACCTAACGTGCAGCCGACCCTGCAGGCCCTATCGGGAAAACTGATCGAGCCGGCGCCGGGAGGTGTCTAGTGACTATATCTTTTGCTCGCGCTGTGGGGGGCCGCTCCAAGGCGAGGTACTCACATCAATCGAAAAATGAGGAGAAAATAAACATGTCTATACGTATAGTCAGTATCTGTGCGGTTGCGCTCGCCGGTCTGTTGTTGGCGTCAACCGTGTCTTTGGCAGGTGAACACACGAGCGGAACGATCATCGCGGTTGCGGAAGACGTCGTCACGATCAAAGGGAATGACGGTAAGGAGTATGAAATCGCTGTGGCTGACGTCGTCGCCGAAGACCTGAAGACTGGCGACATGGTTGAATACGAGATCGCTGAAGGGGCACCGGTAAACGTCAAGAAGAAGAAATAGCACGCGTCCTCAGCAGCCCATCTGCCGGGAGCGGCCGGTCTTCGGCCGATCCCGGCAGTCGGCTAAGCAGGATCACTCCCTCTCGGGACCGCGCCCTACTGCACTTGGCAGGTTGACCTGATCGCGGCGATTCTCTGGTCGATCCGCGTGTTGTAATCGCCGGTGGCCACCTGCAGCTTCGTCCCCTCCGTGCCGGTGACAAGGCCCATGACGATGCCGGCGGGAGCAACCGCTGACAAACCCGAGGCGACCTGCTGGGCTACGTGAGTCTTTTCGCCCTGGAGTACCCGGATGTCGCCTTCGGCCGTGGCGCAGTTGATGGGCTGATCGAGGCTCTCCATGGTCTGCTTTTCTTGCATCGCGCAGCCTGCGGCGAGCGTAGCCACGGCGAAGCCACAGGCAACCGTTGCCAAACGAACCCTGCTTTTCATGTTCGATCTCCTCTTCTGTTTCTGATTGTTCGGTTGATCGTGCCTCGTTCAGCGTGCACGTCCGGTTCGCGCTCCTCAACGGTGCGAGCAACCGGAAGCCCCGCCACCAAAGCCGCCGCGCGAGATTACCAGTTCGCCCGGTGCAATTCAACCGTCACCTTGGGTGCTCGATGGACTCACGAGCGCCAGCAACGACTCCGTGCGAGCGTCCCGTCCATCGGCGGGTTTTACTACGTCGAGCGTGGCTCTTCAGGACCCTCATCTCTATAATGTGAAGAGTCGCGGACGGGTCGATTGCATCGGTCCTCAAGACGAACACGGCAAGGAGAAATCCAACATGAAAACAGTGAATTGGGGGCGGGCTATGCTTTCGGTGTTTGGTGCGCCGGTCCTGCTGGTTCTGTCCGGCTGCGCGGCCGAGGAGGCAGCAACGCGCCCGGAGCCTGCGGCTATCCCGGGACCGGCGGCGCAAGTGGTGGCGGGGCCTAAGGAGGCGAAGGATATCCTCCTGCGCATGGCCGGCTACTTGGCCCAGGCCCCGCGTTTCAGTGTGAACGTCCAGGGCAATTACGACGTGGTCCAGGGATCCGGCCAGAAGATCGAATTCGGCGAGATGCGGAAGATCACTGTGAGCCGGCCGAACGGTCTGCGTGTCGAGGCGGAGCATAGCGACGGCGAGCAGCATCTCGTCCTCTACGACGGCAAGAACATCACGGTGTTCAGCCCGTCGCAGAACGTCTATGCTCAAGCATCCAAACCCGGAGGCATCGACGAGGCGGTCCAGTATTTCCTCAAGGATCTCCACATGCGGCTGCCACTCGCTGCGCTCTTGCTGAGCCGGTTTCCGGAGGAGATCCAACGCCGGACCCGGTCGCTCGATTATGTAGAGAGGACCGAAATCGAGTGGAGACCGACGCATCACCTGGCGGGACGCACCGAGACGGTGGATTATCAGGTCTGGATCGCGGAGGGTGCTCAGCCGTTGCTACTCCGAGCGGTATTGACCTATCCCGGCAGCAGGGCTACAGCGAGCGGACGGATTCCCGACAGCAGGGCTATAGCGAAAGGACCGACGCCCGTCAGCAAGGCTACACCGAACGACAGTCCAACCGGCAAAATTACGCGGACGACCACTATTACGGCGGCGCTTACTACGGAGGGGGCTACTACCATGACGACGATGACTGGGACGGTGGCGAAGTCGCGGCCGTGGCGATCGGCTCAGCGGCAGTAGGTGCCATGGCGGTCTACGCGGCGGGAACCTCGGCCACTACCCCCTCGACGGTGGTATACACAACGCCGCCACCCGCGGGCTACACGAGCCTTCCCTGCACGCCCAGCGTGATCGCTGTCAGTGGCGTGACGTACTACCGGTGCCGTTCGACCTGGTACACTCAGGCTTATGGAGGCGGTGGCGTCAGCTATATGGTCGTGGCTCCGCCTTCGGGATATTGAACCGTCCGGAGAAAAACGGAAGAAAAACGGGGACGCACACATTAGGGCACTTCGATTAATTCGTTTCCAGTGGTAGCTAATCGTTGAATAACCAAGGATGATTAAAGGCTGGTGGGTGGTGTTTTGTACAAGGCTATCGCGTGCCTTATAGGATGCCGTTTCCCATCTCTGCTTTTAGGTTGCACGAGCAAACCGATTCCCTGACTTGCGTCTCTCCAGTTGCAGGTAGCGCATGATGTTGTAGGTGAGGTTTCTCAACGCGATCTTGGTCTTGGCCCTGGCCAATCCGATGGTGCGGATAAGTTTGCCACCCATGGAGTTGTGCTGGAAGCCAAAGACATGCTCGACCCGGGCGCGAACGGTGGAGCGCAGGCGGTTGAGGCGCTTTTTGTGCGCACTCAGCGGTTTGCCCCGCTGGCCTTTGGAGTGGATCTGGCTCTTGAAGCCACCCTCGCCAAGCCGCTGTTCGGTTTCCTCGGACCGATAGGCTCCTGCAGAAAGGGTCAAACGCGGCGGATAAAGCCTCCTCTCAGGATCACCCTGCTATTGCCCGAGAAGCGTGAGCGCTTTGTGCATCGGAGCACTGGAGATTACACGCAAACACGATCAAAGCAATTGCGATAGGGCCCACATTCTCCTCCATTTCGCTCTGAGCTCACGAGCTCGGCTCGGCCTTCCGCGCCTTCGCGACGGCCTCGGCCCAGACCGCTGCGGCGCTCCGGCCCTCCGCCTGCGCCATCTCCTCGATGTCCTCTCGAAGGTGCAGCAGGAGATCTCCAACGTGGTTGCGCGCCGCGTTCACCGGCGCCAGGAGGTCCGAGAGGGTTGCCTGGTTGCCCAGCTCGCCGGCCGCGAAGCGCTCGAGCGCTTCGCTCTGGAGCTGGAGCAGATCGCGCTGTAGCGAGATGACCGGCCCGAGCGCCATGCTCGCGGAGAGCTCGAGCTCCACGGCCTTTCGCTCGACCTCGGCCACGCGCAGCATGTACGCCCCGAACAGATCGTCCGTCCGGGCTTGCCTGCGTTGCCGCCACGCTCTCCCGAGGAAGATCGAGCCGCCGACGAGCGCCCCGAGAACGCTCAGCGTGTTGGCGAGGTCGTTGACGCTGTCCGCCGTGACGATGGATTTGTCCCGGTTGACGAAGGCGATCGTTCCGGGATGCAGCTCGAGCCGCTGCGGTAGCGCGAGCAAGGAGCGGTTCAGGGGAGGCTCGACCACGTGCGCGAAGCGGGAGGTGAAGGCAGCGTCGAGGAAGCGCGCGACGGTCTCGGGGGATACCCGCTCGTGGCAGACCAGGAGCAGCCGTGTCCCGAACGTGTGCAGGGGAGCCGGCGGCGAGGCTGGATCGGTCCCGTACGCGAACCCGGGGATCACGGTGTCCACCACGAAGGGACGCTCGATCTCCCTCGCCAGGCCGTCCGTCGGATCCGCGCTGACCAGCGCCGACACGCGGAAGGCATCGGCGAAGGGGAGCGGCACGAGCCGATATTTCCCCGAGCGCACCAGCTGCTGCGCGACCTTCGACGGCACGGTGGCGAGGTCGAAGACGGCGTCCGGCAGCGCCTTGCGATCGCCGCGCTCGACGAGCGCTTCGAGATCAGCGATTTCGAGCGAGCGGACGGCGGCGCCTCCGGTCGCCGCCCCGTCTGCGAGGGGCACCCCCGCGAAGGCAAGGACGGCGGCGGCCAGGCCTTCGGTTGCCGCGTCGTGCGGACCGATGTCGACCACGCGTCCGCGCAGGCCGGCGAGGGTCGCGCCGACCGATCCGGCGTGCTCCTCCTTCACCAGCAGATGGAGGGCCTCGACATAGAGCGGCGCGACCTGCCGGACGTGCGGGTAGCGCTCGATCCGGTACGCGCCCGAGACGAGTGCGAAGTCGATGCTCCCCGAGTCGACACTCGAGATCTCCGCCTGCGTGCCCGCCTGCCCGACGATCTCCACCTCGGTGCCGAGCGCCGAAACCTCGCGCGCGAGGGCGCGCGCGACCAGCGCGCGGCTGGTGCCCTCGACTCCGGAAGTGAGGGTGACGCGTTTGGCAGGCGGAGGGGTGCGCGTGACGGCGACCCACAGGGCGGCAGCGAGCGCTATGAGCCCCAGCGCGAGGGCGAGCAGCCGCCCTCCTCGACGCCGGCGAGCGTCGCTGCTCACTCGCGTGCCCGACGCCGCACGCCCCTCATTACGATGAGGAGTCTGAGGGCCCGATCGAGACGATCGCGAATCATACGTCGAGCGCCTACTGCCGGGAACGATCGAGCGCACGCACGGCGTCGGCGATGTCACGGCTCAGGCGTGCGAGCGCGCGACTGTGAGCGGCGGCGAGCGCATCGTAGCCGTCCTCCTGGACCGCCTCGCGCACCTTGGTGCGCCGCGTCTCCGTTCTGCCGTCCTTCGCCCGGCGCACGGTCCAGACCGCGTCCAGCACGGCCGCCTCGCCCGGCGCCGATCGGAAGCTTTGCACCTCGATCGCGACGCGATAATCGGCGTCCGCGCCCGACGTCTGCGGAAACAAGGTCACACGCGGCGTGCCGAGCATCGCGACCAGGTTCTCGGCGACCACGCGCGCAATGCTGTTCTCCAGCGGTGATGCCCAGCGATTGAACTCGTCCAACTGCACCTGGTTCGGGCCCGTGCTCACCACGATCTCGGGGCGGTCGACCTCGGCGGGTATCGACACCGGTCCGACGGCGACGGACAAGTTGGATGACGTCGCGGCGGGCGTCACGGTGCCGCTCAAGGTGTAGAAGCGCGAGGGCGGGGACGCGCACCCGACCGCGAGGGCGGCGAGGGTGCACAAGGTGGCGATGGCAGCAAGGCAACGCATCATTTCTACTCCTCGGTCTTACCGCGGATCAGTGCTTCGGGGTGGCGTTCCAGCTCGTCGGTCAGCACGCGGACCGAACGCGCGGCGCGGGTCACCTCCTGCAGGGCGTCGCGAAGCTCCTGCTGGGCCGGGGCGTCCTTGCCGAGGAGGGTTGCGTCCGCGTCCTTGAGAACGCGGTCGGCGGTGGTCATCATGCGGCGCAGTTCTATGAGGGTCGTCCTCAGCTCGGGGACGGTATCGACGTCGACCCGCTTCACGAGCTGGGCCGCGTCCTTCAGCGTCTCAGCGAGCGTCGCGAACGCCTTCCTGAGGTCGGTGCCGATCGCGTCGATCGGCATGTTATCGATCTTCGTGAGGATGTTGTCGAGCTTCGACTCGATGTCCGCGACTCCGCCTGGCACCACCGGTAGCTCCAGCGGATCCCGGCTCCAGTCGATTTTCGGCTTGGGCGCTTTCGGGAAATACTCGAACGCCACGTAGAGCTCCCCGGTGAGGAGGTTGCCGCTCCGCAACTGCGCACGCAGCCCCTCCTCCTCCACGGCGCGACGCACGACCTGCAAGCGGGCCTCCGCGCTCTGCTCCGCCATGGTCTCGGCAGCAGCTTTTTCCTCTGAGGGCAACTGCTCAATAACACGCTCCAAGAAGAACGTGATGTTCACACGCGGGCCAAAAACCAAGGTGGCGGGGTCGACGGTCAGACCGACTTCGGTGACCTCGCCCACCGGAAAGCCGAACAAGGTCACCGGCGCCCCCACCTCCAGTCCCCGCACCGACTCGGTGAAATAGAGCACATAGCGCCTGGCGATAGCGTCCGGCTGCTTCATCGCCGTGGCCCGGTCGGGGTAGAGCTGGAACGCGGTGTTCTCGGCGGCCGGCTCGTCCGGTGGCAGGAAGGAGGGCATATCGAACGCGAGACCGCCCGCGAGCAGCGCCAGCAACGACTCCGTGCGAACGTCCAGTCCATCGGCGCCGAGTGAGACGTCGAGTCCACTCGCGTTCCAGAAGCGCGTCTCCGGATTGACGTACTTGTCGTAGGGCGCGTTGACGAACACCTTGATCTCGACCGACTTGCCGTCGGCGGCGAGCTTGTGCGCGGTTACCTGGCCGACCAGCAGGCGGCGGTAGTAGATCGGCGCGCCGATCCCCAACGACCCGAGGTCGTGGGCCTTCAGCACGAACTTCCGGCCCGGCTGGTCGGTGATGGTGGGTTGCACGTCGAGCCCCGTGAACCTGCGCTGCCCCTCGGCGGACTTGCCGGCTTCGAACCCGATGTAATTGCCCGAGAGCAGGGTGCCGAGCCCCGAGACTCCGCCCAGGGTGATGCGCGGCTCAACCACCCAGAACTTCGCGTCCTCCACCATCAGACCCGCCGCGCTCTTGTCGATCTTCGCGGTCACTTCCACCTTGGTGTAGTTCTCGGCAAGCTGCACCGCGGTCACCTGGCCGATGTTCACGTCCTTGTACTTGACGAAGGTCTTGCCGGCCTCGATGCCTTCGGCGGCCGCGAACACGATGGTGATGGTCGGGCCTTCGGTCATGACTCTCTGGATCGCGATCCCGATGGCCACCACCGCGGCGAGGATCGGGATGATCCAGACGACCGAGATGCGCGTGCGTTTCGGCGGCACGACCGCGGCCTGGGGCAGGTTGGCCATGTCGATATTGTCAGCCATGTCGAGGTCGCTTCCGGTGACCGGAATCCCAGATCAGGCGCGGGTCGAAGGACTCGGCCGCAAGCATCGTCAGCACCACCACCGCCGCGAAAAACAGCACCCCCGGACCGGGCTCCACCGACATCAGTGGCTGCAGCTGCACGAGGGCAACGGTGAAGGTGTCGACGAACACGTCGAGCATCGACCACCGGCCGATGAATTCCACCATGCGATACAGCCGCGTCCGCTCGCGGGTGCTCTCGGCCGAGCCGCGCTGCACGGTGATCAGGAGATAGGCGAGCGCGACCAGCTTGCCGAGCGGGATCATCACGCTCGCGATCAGCACGATGAGCGCAAGCGGCCACGATCCCGAGGTGTAGAGGAACACCACCCCGCCGATGATGGTGTCGGATTCGGAGGACCCGAGCGTGTTGGTGGTCAGCACCGGCAGGGCGTTCGCGGGGATGTAGCAGATTGCCGCGGCGATGACGAGCGCCCATGTGTACTGGATTGAGGCGTGGCGGCGGAATTCTAGGCGCGCGCCGCAGCGGCGGCAGAAGCCCGGCTCGGCCGCACTGGCGGGCCGCGACAGCAGGCTGCACGTCTCGCAGGAAACGAGTCCTTCCTGCGCGGCGGTAAGAGTTGCGGCCGTCAACGCGCCGGCTCCGTGGCGGGGACCTCGGGAGGCATCGGCGGCGGCACTTCGCCCTCGGCCCACTCGACCCGTTGCCAGATCTCGCGCGGATCGAAGTGGATCATGATCGCTGGGAAAAGCACCAGGAGCGCGCCGACCGCATACAGGCCGACGCCGGCGTCCACCGTGGCTAGCTCCGCGATCTTGAAGAGCGCGACGAGGATGCCGAGCGTCATCACCTCGAGCATCGACCAGAGTTGCAGATGTCGCGCCCAGCGCAGCATCTCACCGACCCAGCGCGGCGCGGGCGGCCGTCTCACCGCAAGCAGGACCGTCAGCATGAATAGGATGTAGCTTGCGGGGGCGATCACCGCGCAGAATGCGACGACCGCGCCCGTGACCACCTGGCCCTGCAGCCACATCTCGTACGCGCCGCCGATGATCGTCGTGCTCGCGCTGCGCCCGACGGCCGAGAGCCCCATCAGCGGTGCCGTATTGGCGACGATGAACACGATCGCGGCGGCGACCGTGAGCGCGAGGGGCAGTTCGAGCGGATCGGACGGCCGGGTGGCGAGAGAATAGCCGCACCGCGAGCAGCGCGCCTTCCCGCCCGGCGGGAGCGGCGGTATGCGCTGGAGCAAATCGCAATCGGGACAGGCAACCGTTTCCACGGGCGGTTAGCGCCCGCGCTGACTACGGATTCTACACATCTGGACGCTCCGCTCGACGCAAGCTCAGTCTACCATGTCGCGTTATGGATCAACGATTTTCGAATCGGTTATAGTCAAATAGCGCCGCTTCGACGGGCGCCCAACGTCGATACGCGGCATGCACGGCGTCACTGTAAGACCAAAAACGTGTGTCGGTGCGACGGATAGCGAAACGGTCGGCGAGCTTGCGGTAGTCGTCCTCCGAGGCGAGCCCGCGGATCGCCGCCGCGAGCACGGCCAGATCGGCCCGCGGGACGCGGTAGATCGCGTTCGGATAGGCGCCGATGAATCCCGGTACGACCGTGAGTGTGTTCTCGGCGGGGAGGAGTTCCGACTTCTCGGAGAGGTGCGAGACGTTGCTGTGAGCGGTGTTGCGGAGCAGGGTGACCCACTGCGGCGGACGCGGCGGGTCGTCCACGCGCACGAACACCGCCTCGGGCAGCCACGCGGTGCTCGCGCCGCGCACCGTGGCGAGCGCCTGCAGATCGCGCCGCAGCGCCTCATCGGCGACGGTCGAGAGATCGAAGCGGGGCGCGAGCACCGGCGCGAGGCGCGCGCGCAGCATGCCGTAGAGCTCGCGCTGCGGGTCGGCGGTGTGGTAGACGATCCCGGTCTCGCGGTCGAAGTACGCCTTGCGGCCGTACACGTAGTCCTTCACGTCGCTCGACGCGCCGCGGTACCAGTAGTCGCGCGTCGGCTCGCGCGCGGCCTGCGGCAGGAACACGAGGAAGTTGAACTCGCCCTCCATGCGCAGGAAGTCCATGTAGAGCCGGCTCGCGAGCTGGTGCCCGACGTTGCCGTACACGTCGTAGCCGGCGGCGAGCAGGTAGTAGATGCGCTCGAAGAGCGGGTAGCCGATCACCCACGCGGTTTTCGGCGGCTCGCCCACCAGGCCTTTCACCACCGATGCGTTGCCGAAGTGGCGGAACACGGTCAGCGCGGCGTTCGGGTTGCGGCCGTCGCCGTCCCACACGAGCGCGAGTTCGACCTTGGCAGGCCCGGCGAACGTCTGGTCGAGGATCCTGGTCTTCGCCTGGAGGTATTTCGTCTCGAGGTCGGCGTACTCGAGCCACGGCCGGAGCAGCGGCGCGTCGCTGCCCCATTCGGCGGGCAGGCGAAGATCACTCGACTGCCGCGCGATCAGCTCGGCGCTCGCTTCGCTTGCGCCCGACTCCGGATCCACGAAGAAGACCCAGAAGCGGTCTTCGATCACGTCGACGGCGAGCTGGCCGCGGCAGACCGGGCCTTTGATGAAGTTCATGATGAAGTACTGCGCCTCGTCCAGCATGAAGCGGTAGCGCGAGTCGGCCGGTATGGCGCTGAACGCGACGAAGGGATTGCTCGAGACCTCGACCGCGTAGGACGGCAGCGCGCTCACCTCGTAGGGGGCCACGAGGAACCAGATGCGGAACTTCGCCATGCGGCCGGGCGAGAGCGCGTAGGGCATGTGCGTCTTCGCGACGATGGTCTCGCGCTCGGGCACGAGCCGGTAATACACGCGCGGCACGCCCGGGTCGTCGTACGGCCGGCGCGTCGCGATCAGCGCGACCGGTTCGCCCGGCGGGGTGGCCGACCGCACGATGCGGAAGGAGCGGCGCTCCTTGTCCGCTTCGAAGTACAGGAACCCGAGGAACAGGTGCTCGTAGAGGTAGCGGCTCATCAGCCGTTCTTTCGGCGAGTCGCCGTTGAGGAACGCTTCCCACGCCTGCACGTCGCGCGTCACGTTCGCGGGCAGCGCTGCGGGCCCCTCGTAGGGCGCGCCGGCCGCGAGCCAGCGCGTGACGGTGTCGAGCTCGCGCTGGTCGAGCCCCGGTAGGCCGTAGGGCATCCCGGCGTGGGGGAACTCGCGCTCGTACGCTTCGAACTGCTCGAAGCGCGGGCAAGACTGCGTCCGGTCGAGCGAGAAATTGAACGGTTTCGGCAGCACCGCTTCCTTGGGCAACGGATGAGCGCGCTTCATCTCGAGACTGCGGTAGAGCACGCTCAACGCGAGGTTGTTCTCTTGTGTCGGCGTCCGTTCATTCAGGATCGGGTAGAAGCCCTTCTTCCGCCACTCGGACGGCAACTGGGCGTCGATGAAGAGCCGCGTCGGCGGGGCCTCGAGCAGACGGCCGCCGTCGTAGACGGTCGCGGTGCTGCCGCCGCGCGCGATGCCCTCCCACGCGCCGAGCTTGATCTGGCAGGGCGCGTCGTAGCAGCCGTGGCACACGACGCAGCGGCTATCGAGCACCGGCTTGACGTCGCGCCAGAAGTCTACGGACGGGTCGCCAGCGGGCACGCGATCGTAGCGCGCCGGATCCGCCTGGCCGTAACGCTCATCGAGCTCATAGCGACCATACGCCACGCAGCCGGCAACCAAGATCAGCGCCCATATCAGACGCACGCGCATAGCAAGCTATCGAATCTATCGAATTGCCGACTCCCTGGCCGCTGACATCATTCGTCCATCTGAATGACGATGCCATCGGCGCCGAGAGAGAGGGCCAGCCCCTCGCGCTCCGCCTTTAAGTGAAGTACGACACCCTTTTCATTCTGTAGCCACAGGTGACCGGCGCTGACCGTGCCGACGACAAAACCGGCGCGGGCTTCGCCGTAGGCGCCCGGGAAATCCGCCAGGGTCTTGAGATCATAGACGTCGCCATGCGCGTCGATCGTCGAGATGCCGAAGCCCCCGATACCGAGGCCGGTGATCTTGAAGGGATAGGTCTCGCCGTTGAAGTGGAGCTTGCCGTCGCCGAAGTTGCCGCTACCGATCCAGGCGATATTCAACTCCTTCATCTCGATGGTGCCGACCGGCTCCTTGCCGGCAGCCAGACTGGGCATGGTCGAAGCGGCCACAAAGATCAACAGCAGGATCGCGCCCATGGCCCGATAGCGGCACGGGCGGGAAATTGAAGTTATCATGAAGGGTCTCCTCCAAAGTTAGCCTTAGCCGGAGAATGCCGGCCGCAAGGATGGTACACTGCTCTAGCAAAACTGGGGAGTCAAGCCCATTGTTCGTTGCAATTCGGAGCGGCCCCCTGTTCACCTGATCACGCTGCGCGTTGGATCTTGCCTTCTGCCGTTTTGATCGTCAGATTCCCTCGACCTCGAGGTGTACCGAAATCTTACTCCGAGCGGTCCGGAAGAGATACCTCCAAGGAACGGGCTCGATCGGCGTCGCTTTTCAGGCCCTCGCCGCGGTCGCCCAGCCGGTAGCGGTTTATCGATTGGGGCGGAGCGCGTTTGACCATAATTTCTGACCATGTTAGCGTGCTCTCCATGGAAAGCATCCCGGTGTCGAAATTCAAGGCGACCTGCCTCGCGGTCCTCCAGCGTGTGAAGCGTAGCGGCCGGCCCGTGTTGATTACACGCTTCGGCCAGCCGGTCGCCGAGGTGATTCCACCACAACGGCGAGCCTCCCGGTCGGATTGGCTCGGTGCTATGGCGGGGCGCGTCGAGATCTCTGGCGATGTCGTCGGGCCCGCCGTCAACGCGAGGATCTGGGCGGCGATGAGCCGTTGAAGCTGCTGCTCGACACCCATATCTGGATCTGGAGCCTCGCTGAGCCCGGCAAGCTTAGCAAGCGCGTACGGGCGGCTGTCACCCGGGCAGAAAACGAGCTCTGGCTCTCGCCGATCAGCGTCTGGGAGCTTTTTGTCCTGGCCGAGCGCGGCCGGGTGAAGCTGGATGACGAGCCTCGCAGATGGGTCGCGGAAGCGCTTGCTAGTACTCCGGCGCAAGAAGCCGTTTTGACCTTTGAGGTGGCGATTCGCAGCCGCGAGGTAATGCTTGCACACCCCGACCCGAGCGACCGCTTCCTGGTAGCCACCGCGCTGGTGTACGACCTTACCCTCGTCACGGCGGACGACTCGCTCATCGAAGCGAAGCTCTGTCCGATCCTGGCGAACCGCTAGCCCGGATTTCTCACCGATAGCCGAGAAAAAGGCCGTATCTCGTGGCATAATATGTGTTCGATCAGCATGTTATGCACAAGACGAGGACGGCCTTATGGAAACACAGTGTAATGCAG